>Ga0256404_1008535_pt1 | contig 15310 bp, 15 predicted proteins | sample RumenRJG_01DNA_FD_185990 | JGI IMG/M metagenome (GOLD analysis project Ga0256404, IMG submission 185990) | Bovine rumen microbial communities from Lethbridge, Alberta, Canada - RJG_01 | ecosystem: Host-associated > Mammals > Digestive system > Stomach > Rumen | place: Canada: Alberta | collected...
CATATCCGCGACCATATGTCAAACTTTGATTATTAATACTATAAATATTTTTATCCATGTTTATATTATACCATATAGCACCACCGGATACAAGCAAAACGGCGGCTTACTCATGTCTGAAGACACGAGAATGCGCCGCCAGACTTTTCAAAGAATTGGCAGTTCTTCCGCAGACAGCAGCCTTCGCAGCGTGGCTTCTGTGCCTTGCAGACTGCCCTGCCGTGTAGTACGATGCGATGGCAGAAATCTGATGATTGATCCGGAGGAAGAATTTTTCGAAGTTCCATTTCTATTTTCACCGGGTCCTTCAGTCCGTCAACCAACCCCAGTCGGTTGGAAAGCCGAATGCAGTGCGTATCGACCACCGTGGACCCCGGAACGTGATAAATATCCCCCAGCACAAGATTCGCCGTTTTGCGTCCGACGCCGGGGAGCTTCAGCAGTTCCTCCATATTGTCCGGGACCTTACCCCCGTGTTTGGCTGCAAGGACCCTGGCGCAGTCCACGATATCCTTTGCCTTCGTGTGATAAAATCCGCAGGAATGTATATAAGGCTCCACTTCTTCCGGTTCCGCTTCGGCAAAAGACTGCAGGGTAGGAAAGCGGGCAAACAGTTCCGGCGTCACTTTATTGACGCGCTCATCGGTGCATTGCGCCGACAGACGCACGGCGAACAGAAGCTCATAGTCTTTCGGATAAGGCAAGGAGCAGATCGCATCCGGGTATTCTTTTTCAAGCGCTTCTATGATTTCCTTTACCTGCTGTTTTGTACGCATCGTGTTCCCTCTTCCCTTGGCAGAATATCTGGCTGGCCGTAAGCGGGCCTTTTGAAATTATACCATGCTTTCCGCCTTCCGTGCACCGCTTTTGCCGCACCGGAGCCTGTCTTGCAGGTCGTGATAAAATGGGTATACGCTATCGTATTGTTTTTTATGCTATCCTGCTTCCGTCTTGTATGGAAGCCTGCAGATCGGGTGATCCATATGAAAAAACCTCTTGCGGAGGAAATCCGCCCTGATTGCCTGGACGATGTCGTCGGACAGTCCCATATTCTCGGGCCGCACGGCCTTCTTCGGAAAATCATTGAAAGCGGAGAATGTCCCAACATGATTTTCTACGGTCCTTCCGGTACGGGGAAAACAACAATTGCGCGCATCATCGCCCAGAGAACAAACCGCAGTCTGCGAAAATTGAATGCAACGACCGCAAGTCTGGCCGATATAAAAGCCATCATCCAGGAATTGGACACGCTGCTTACTCCCGGAGGCGTTCTGCTGTATCTGGATGAAATTCAGTATTTCAACAAGAAGCAGCAGCAGTCTCTGCTGGAATTTATTGAAGACGGCCGGATTACCCTCATCGCTTCCACGACGGAAAATCCTTATTTCTGCGTCTTTAACGCGATACTCAGTCGATCGACCATTTTTGAATTCAAATCGATTTCTCCCGAGGAAATCGCTCCGGCTGTGCACAGAGCCTTTCGGCTGAAAGCGGAGCAGATGCACTGCAGCGTTTCCGTACCGGACGATGTTATTCAGTATATTTCTACTTCCTGCGGAGGCGATGTCCGAAAGGCAGTCAATGCCGTTGAGCTTCTGATGAATACTGCAGACCAGAGCGGCGGAGAAGCAGTCATCACGCTGGCAGCGGCCCGCGATGCCTCGCAGAGAAGCTCCCTGCACTACGATCGGGAGGGAGATCAGCATTATGATACGGTTTCCGCTCTCATGAAGTCTCTGCGCGGCTCCGATCCTGATGCCGCCCTGCATTACCTGGCGCGGCTATTGGAAGCCGGGGATCTGATTGGAGCCTGCCGCAGGATTTTATGTTCCGCCAGTGAAGACATTGGCCTTGCTTACCCGCAGGCAGTTCCCATTGTAAAAGCCTGCGTAGACGCTGCATTGCAGTTGGGTCTTCCCGAGGCCCGCCTTCCGCTTGCGGAGGCATGCATCCTTCTCGCAACAAGCCCCAAGTCGAACTCGGTTGTCGTTTCCATTGATAAGGCCGTACACGATGTTCGTTCCGGAAAGGCAGGCCCCATTCCGCGTGAGCTGCAGAATGTGCATGCGGATGGAGCGGGTTTTGAGCGGGAACAGGGATATCTTTATCCGCACGACTTTCCCGGCCATTGGGTAGCACAGCAGTATCTCCCGGAAAATCTGAAAGACACTGTCTACTACGCGTATGGGGATAATAAAATTGAGCAGGCGGCAAAAGCATATTGGGATAAAATAAAAAACCGCAAAGAGGATTTTAGTGACAAATAAAACGATAAAAGTGATTAAATGTGTTAATGTATTCTCTTAGGAATGAATCGTTATGAACACATCAAATATCGCAAATTATTATAAAAGGAGTTTGCTAAATTAGTGGGTGTCTCAGTAAAAACATTGCAACGCTGGGATCGAGAAGGAGCCCGGAAAGTAAGGCGGACTCCAACAAATAGACGTTATTATACTCATGACCAATATCTTCAGTTCAAAGGAATAAATACGGAAAATAATAATCGTGAAGTTGTCCTTTATGCAAGAGTGTCTGCAAGAAGCAAAAGGATGACTTGAAAAATCAGATTGCTTTTTTACGTCAGTTTTGTAATGCAAAAGGAATCATTGTCAGCTTGTGTATTGAAAATTATGGCAGTGGTCTGAATTACAACCGCAAAAAATGGAATGAACGGTTGAATGAAGTGATGGAGGAGTGAGCGCAATGGATATCCATGTCGGGGATCGTCTGGTAATGAAAAAGCAGCATCCCTGCGGCTCCAACGAATGGGATGTTCTGCGGATCGGAGCGGACTTCCGGCTTCGCTGCTGCGGCTGCGGCCACGAGGTTATGGGCTCAAGGCAGAAGTTTGAAAAGAATATTCGGAAAGTGCTCCGGGGCGGAGAGCCGGTGGATGTATCCCGCCGGCCGCAGCCGAAACCGCTCTGAGTGCGGCAGGATATCTGCCGAATCTTTCGTATACGCATAGAGGGACTTGAATTTCATGGAAAAGCAGCTGGATTATTTTTTCGTTGACGGAAGCTACGGCGGCAGCCAGGACTGGTTTACGGATTTTTGGATGCATCTCGGCGGCTGCGCGGCTATTACAGCCTGCGACAGCTGCATTTACTTTTCCCTTTACTATGGGATGAAGAAACTGTGCCCTTTTGAGCTGCACCCGATGACAAGACAGGCTTATATCGATTTCGGCATGATTATGAAGCCCTACCTTCGTCCCAGAAACCACGGCATCGATCGTCTGGATATCTACGTGGACGGCTTCGGACGCTATCTCCGAAACCGGGGGGAAACGCAGATTGCCATGGAGATGCTGTCTGGGGATCGTCCCGAAGCGGAGGCACAGACAGCGGTCCGTGCGCAGATCGACAGCGGCTTCGTAATTCCCTGCCTTACTTTGGATCACAAAGCACCCGCAATGCACGACTATATCTGGCACTGGTACATTCTGAACGGGTATCGGGAAACAAACGGGAGGCTGGAAGTGAAAGCCGCAACGTACGGGGATTTCCGGTGGCTGGATTTTCCTACGCTCTGGAATCCCGGCGCCGATCGAAAGGGCGGTTTGATTCTGTATCGCATATCTGAAAAGAAATAGCATGGAAAATTTTGGATTCCGGAAACCGGCATCCAGCAAAGAAGGGGATCTTACTATGGATCAGAAGGAAAAAGCGGGCGTAGCCAGTATTGCCGCGGCACGAAGCCGCGTCATTATAAAGACCAGCCTTATTGGAATCGTCGTCAATGTTATCCTCGCTGCCGGCAAGGCCGCCGTCGGAATTCTTACCAATTCCATTGCAATCGTTCTGGACGCAATCAACAATCTCAGCGACGCCCTGTCTTCGGTCATCACTATTCTCGGCGCAAAATTTGCCAATCGGAAACCGGATAAAAAGCATCCCCTGGGCTATGGGCGAATTGAGTATCTGAGCGCCATGATAGTTTCTACAATCGTGCTTTATGCCGGCATCAGTTCTCTGGTCGAATCCGTCAAGAAAATCATCCATCCGGAAGCCGCAAGCTATACAACGGTCTCCCTTGTCGTCCTCGCCGCAGCCATTGCCGCAAAACTTCTGCTGGGCAGCTATGTGAAATCGCGCGGCAAAGCTGTAAATTCCGGTTCCCTGATCGCATCCGGAGCGGATGCAAGCTTTGATGCCGTTCTGTCCGCTTCCGTGCTGGCCTCCGCACTGGTTTACATCTTCTTCCACATAAGCATCGAAGCCTATGTCGGCGTTCTCATCGCCGCTGCTATCATCAAGGCCGGCATCGAAATGGTCAGTGATACTCTCAATGACTTTATCGGCCGACGCCCGGACGCGGAGCTCGTACGCGCCATCAAGAAAACCATTCGGGAGGATCCGGATGCTCGGGGCGCTTATGATCTGATCCTGAATGACTATGGCCCCAACATGGTAATCGGCTCCGTTCATGTGGAGGTTCTCGATACGCTTGCAGCCGAGCAGATTGATTCCATGGCACGCCGCATTACCAACCGCGTCTACAGCGAGCATGGCGTTCTGCTGACCGGCGTCGGGGTCTATTCCATAAATACAAGCGACGACGCCGCCAGCGAGATGCGAAGCCGTATTACACATATGGTCGTTGAAAACGAAGGTGTTCTGCAGATGCACGGCTTTTATGCCGATATGCAGAAGAAGACCTGCAGTTTTGATATTATCATTGACTTTGATATTGAGAACCGGACGGAGCTCTTTACGAAGATTACGGAAAAGGTCCAATCTGCCTATCCGGATTTCGTTTTCAGTATCACTATGGATATAGACATCTAAGTCGGTTCGGACGACAGAAAGCCCCGGTTCCCCGGAGCTTTTTCGTTTGTCCGCACGATGTTTTTCTCACGAAAAATGGCGAAGGGAAAACCGGCCGGCAACACGATCCGTTTTCATGATATCAATGAATGCCGTCGGATCCTTTTCGCGGATCGATTTCACTATGCGATTGGTTTCCCTGCTCCCGATTACGGAAAAGACTACCGAGCGCTCTTCTCCTTCGTAGCTTCCCTCTCCACTGAGCACCGTGGCGCTGTGCTGGCTCATCTGCTTGATAATCCAGCAGACTTCCTCGGGGTTGTTGGTCACAATCAGAAGTGTTTTCTGCTGGTATTCTTGATACATCAAATGAATCACCTGCGTGCATACGAACTGGAAAATAATGGAATACAGCGCTCGATCCCAGCCGTAAATAAATCCGGCGATTACGATAATTCCGGCATTCAGGCCAAAAATTAAATTCCAGGAATCTACTCCCTTTTTCTCCGACAGGTACATTGCAATAAAATCCGTCCCGCCGGTACTCGCATCGACCAGCAGGCAGAGGCTTATGCCGAATCCGCTGATGATCCCGCCGAAAATACTGATAAGCAGGATATCGTACGTAATGACGTACGCCGGCAGCAGGTCCGTCAGCACACTCGTGAGCAGGACCATGATGCAGGAATAAACCGTGTACTCCTTTCCGATGTACCGGAAGCCTATATAGACGGGAAATGCATTCAGGACAACATTAATCAGAGTAAACGGCAGATGCACGGAAAAATACATTTCCACAAGACGCTGAATCAGCAGGGCCAGGCCTGTTGCTCCGCCGGGGAACAGATTTCCGGTATTGACGAAGGAGTTGATATTCAGGGCAAAGATAAACGACGAAATGACCACAACGGTCAATCTTCGGATTCGGATCCACGCTTTTGATTGGCTCAAATCTCATCCTCCTCGTATTGGAAAGCGCTCTGTGTTCCCAGAGGCTTTCCGCTCTTTCCTCTTTTGTTTCAATAAAATTCAGTTTCATTATAGCACGAGATGGCAGCGGCTTGCCTGCCTCCGAAAATCTTTTCCCCGCCTCGCCTAACCGGCTACAGTTACCCTTTCAATCCCCTGCCAGCCGAAAATCCGTCGGACGGACTCGGCAGGTCCGATCCCGCCCGGCACAGCATAAGCCCCGGCATCTTTCATGGATTCCGAGGTTCATGCGAAGCGAAAGCTTCTTTTCTCTTTTTGCCTTTCGCCGTCAGGATTCCTGCTGTCTTCTTTTTACGATAAAAAGCGTGATGATGACAAGCGCCAGGGCGTAGACAGCCTGGATTCCGACTGCCTGCAGAATTGTGTGCAGATTCTCAGAGGAAAGCGTGGTATTGGTCGCCAATACTTCATTTGCGGTTTCATACCAATATACGGGAAGAAATTGTGAAACCTTCTTGACACCCTTTCCCAGCAGCTCCATCGGAACAAACACGCCGCACAGGAAACTGAGGCCCAGCCCGACAATATTAGATATCGCCGAGACCGCCTCTGCGTTCCGCGCCAATGTTCCTGCAAGAAATCCTATGGCGACCGATACCAGAAGCAGTGCGAAGGAATTCAGGATATAATATTTCGCAAGCGGTGCCGTATAGAATGCGGATCCGTTTTTCGTCGCCAGCGGCATCAGCAGACTGACAAGCCAGAAGAGAAGGAACAGAATGCCGAACGCTGAGACCGCCTGCAGCGTCTGGCTTGTGGCGGATACGGGCGCGGCAAGCATCCGTCTGTGGATTTCCCGGTCGGAGAACGCCCTGAGGACAAAGCTGATGCAGTAAATCATCAAGGTTACATAGAGATAAGGGAAATATGTGAAAGTATACGAATAGTTTTCGCGGCTGTTCTCGTCGATTTTTCCGGTATCTACCACCGTTACGTCCGGCTGCACTTCCATAGCCCGCCGTGTTCGGTCTGCGGCTTCCTCCTGGGTATATCCTGCCTTGATATATGCCGCGGCGGTTTTTACAAATCCGTTTATCCTCCCATCGATAAGATAGGCGGCGCTGCTGTCCGGGACTTTTGTCGTATCCAGAACCGCTTTTCCGTCGAGGAAGTTTTCCCCGTAGCCCTCCGGAATACGCAGAATGTATTCGGTGCTGCGGGCATAGAGCTTCCGCGTCAGTTCCTCCTTGTTCATATCCGTCTCTGTTACGTTGCAGATTTCGGAAAGATACTCCGTCAGCCCCTTCGACAGTGCACTGCTGTCCTCATCTACAATCGTAATATTCAATTTCTCCGCCTGAAAGCTTTCCCTCTGCTTCTCCGGCATCAGTTCCGTAATGAGAATGCTTATGGCAAGGAAGATGGCGGTATAGGTAAAGATGACTCCCAGATTTTTCCGTATTATTTTCAGGTACCCTTTAAATACTGTCATACCGTTCCCTCCTGAGCATTATGAAGGCGAGCGCCGTGATACCGAAAGAATAGGCTGCAAGGATGGCAAGCCGGAGATAATAGCCGGCTTTATCCTCATAAACATTGAGGTAATAAAACGCATCGCTGATAACCGCTGCGGGGTTCAGCCGGTTTAGGATCGGAACGCTGTTTTCTATCACCTGCTTCATGCTTCCATACATCAGCCCGGCAAGGAAGCACAGGACCAGCGACAGCGCCGTTGTCAGCAGAACCTTGCCCCCTTCTTTCACGTTCATGGTGCCTACCAGAATTCCGAACGAAACTCCCAGCAGACTGCCAAGCGCAACAATAACAATCATTCCTCCCAGATGCGCCGATAGATCAATCCCCAATCCCCAATCGAGATAGGCTAGCAGTATCAGGACATTCAGGAACTGAATCGTAAACCCTACAAACATATCCGTCAGGACAGAAAGCAGTTTATGCCGGGGAGATACCGCTCTGCGCGCTGCCAGCGGAGAAACATTCGCTGCGCTCTGCTCCCCCAGCGCCTGCCCCGTATAGCAGCCGAAGAAGCACGCCATGGCAAGTAGGGCAAAAAAATACTCCAGCGTTACATTATATGTTTTTCCACCCAGTGATACGCTTCGTGTATACTGTACCGTGTCATTTCCAATGCTTTCCCAAAATGCTTCAATCCGTTCCGGGTGCTCCTCTGCCATCTCTTCCAGAATCGCCCCGTATTCCTCATAGCTTGACAGCACCGTGGACAGAATCGTCTGCTGCATGCCGTTGCCGGAGACGACAAGCGAAGGGCTTTCGTCACAGTAGAAGATGCCTGATACCTCTTCGCTTCGGAGTGCCTCTTCCGCGCTTTCCCGATCAAGGTAGCTTACGGTGAGAGTCTCTCCATCCACTTTTTTTATCATTTCCAGAAACTCTTTGTTTTCTTCTGTTATTACGACCGCCGTTTTTACGGGTTCAAAATTTTCCGAAGAGAGAATCCCTCCAAACGCTATGCGGAACAGTGTCGCCAGTGCCAGCGGAAAGAAAAGTCCCCAGAAGATATTCGTTCGAAGGCGAAGCGCCTGGATAAATCTGTATCTGAGCTGTGTCATATCGCTTCTCCCGTCAATCACGCAATTCCGTGCCCGTGAGTTCCAGAAATACATCATTCAAGGTCGGTTTCTCGGAAAAAACCCGGCCGAAGCTTATCTTTTCCGATTCCAGAAGGTGAAGCAGCGCAATGAGATTCCCGCTGCTGCCGTACTTGAGCTTCAGCGTCTCTTCCGAATATTCGGCGGAGAAAACCTGTTCCAGATTTCGAATGGACTCCAGCTGCTCCGGCGTAAGCACAATGGACTCTACGGTGACCGTCTCGCCGGTCCGAATCATGCCCTTCAGTTCCTCCGATGTGCCGCTTGCAATGCACCTTCCGTGATCCAGTATTGCGACCCGTGTGCAGATCTGCTCCACTTCCTCCATGTAGTGAGACGTATAGACGACCGTAGAACCATTCCGATTCATTTCCTGAATTACTTCGAGAATATGATTTCGGCTTTGCGGATCGACGGCGACCGTCGGCTCGTCCATAAAGATGAGCTTCGGTTTGTGCGCGATGCCGCAGGCAATGTTCAGCCTTCGCAGCAGACCGCCGGAAAGCTGCTTGGGCCGCTTTTTCTGATAATCTCCCAGCCCGGTAAATTCCACTGCTTCCTGGACGCATTTCGACCTTGCGGCCCTGTCCGTGATATAAAGGCTGCAGAAGTAGTCGATATTTTCATATACGCTCATCTGTTCAAACACCGCAACGTTCTGAAAAACCACTCCGATTTTTGCCTTGGAATCATACGAGGTCGGCGTCATGGGCTTTCCGAGGACGGAAATTTCCCCTCTGTCATAGCGGAGCAGCGCCAGGATACAGTTGATTGCCGTTGTCTTCCCGGACCCATTCGGCCCCAGCAGGCCGAAAATTTCACCTTCCCGGACTTCCAGATCCAGATGATCCAGAGCGATCACGTCTCCGTAGCGCTTGACCAAATTGGTAATTTTGATCATATCTGTCATTGCGTTTTCTCCAATTTTCTGCACATAAAATGATTTCCTGCCTTTGTCCACATGATATAATTTCATACAGTCCTGAAAAAGTGTCTAATGTCACGCATTCCCCGTGACATTTGTAACGATTATGGAACGCGGAGAACGCCATGAAAGTATCGAACCTGCAAATTGCCAGTCGACTTCTGCTGCTCGCGTACGGCGTAATGAGCCTTTTTGCGCGCCCGGCGGACGGGATTTTCATTCTGTGCCTTCTTTTGGCCGTTTCCTGCGCTTTCGGCTCTCCCCTGCCCGAAAATCGCCTTTGGTCCTCCGCCATAGCGGCAGCGTTCATCGTGTTTTCCGGATTCTTCCCCGCCGGCATTCCTTTTTTCCCCCTGACGCTGCTGGAGCCTTTCCGAAGAAAATCCTATCTCCCCGCCGGAATCGCTGCCGCAGTGCTTGCTCTGCGGTTCCGCGGGCTGCTCTGGCTGTTTTACCTTTCCGTAGGCTGCCTTTTTTCCCTTCTCCTCGGACTGTGCATTGCAAAGCTGGAAACACAGTCTCTGTCTCTCAACGACATTCGCGATTCCGCTGCGGAGCGGCGCATGAATCTGGAACGAAGCAACCGAGCGCTTCGTGAGCAGCAGGACAGCGAGATTTATGCGGCAACCTTGCGGGAAAGGAATCGAATTGCACGGGAAATCCATGATAATGTCGGACACATTCTTTCGCGAAGCATCCTGATGACCGGTGCGCTCGCTACCGTGCATCAGGAGGAATCTCTTACACAGCCGCTGGAGCAGCTGGAAGCGCAGCTGCGGCAGGCAATGACCTCCATTCGCGAGAGCGTACACGATCTTCATGATGAATCCATCGATCTGGAACAGTCCGCCCGCCTTCTTATCCGTGATTTCAACGCTTGTCCGGCTTCCCTGGAATGCAGCATTTCCCACGGCATTCCAAGAGACGTAAAATACTGCTTTCTTGCGATCCTCAAAGAAGCGCTTACAAATGTAGCGAAGCATTCCAACGCAACGCAGGTGGAGGTGCAGATTATGGAGCATCCGGCGCTCTATCAGCTCCTGATACGAGATAACGGCACGCAGATCCATACGGAGAATTTGGAAAGCAGCGCCGGCGGCATGGGGCTAGAAAATATGCGTCAGCGGGTTCGGGCTCTTCACGGCGTGATTTCCGTGGACGCAGCCAATGGCTTTCGGATATTCATATCCATACCGAAAAGGAGAACGGCATGCGAATAAAAGTTGCTCTTGTCGACGACGACCCTCTGATCGTCATGGCTCTGGAAACCATTCTAAAAGCAGATCCGGAGCTTGCCATCTGCGGTAAGGGATGCAGCGGCACGGACGCGATCGCTCTCTGCCGGGAAAAGAATCCCGATGTGCTGGTTACGGACATCCGCATGAAAGAGATGGACGGACTTACCGCACTGAAAGCAATCCTCGAAGAGAATCCGGCTGCCCGCGTCCTGCTCCTGACCACTTTTCTGGATGATGAATACATCGTCCGGGCGATCCGCCTCGGAGCAAAAGGGTATCTTCTGAAGCAGAATTACAGCGCTTTGGCGCCGGCGATTAAAGCGATATATTCCGGGCAGTCCGTCTTTGGGGAAGAAGTTACGGCGAAAATGCCGAACCTGATTTCCGGCCGGGCGCCGGCGGAGTTTGACGATTCCGACTTGACGGAACGGGAGGCAGAACTCTGCTCGCTTGTCGCAGACGGTCTTTCAAACAAGGAAATCGGCGACCGGTTGTTTCTCTCGGAAGGGACCGTCCGGAACTATCTTTCCTCCGTCTTAGCAAAACTTGATTTGCGAGATCGTACCCAGCTCGCCATATACTATCTGACCGGGAAAAAATAACGCTTTCCCGGTCCCTCGTTTCCCGCCGCTTCCGGGCAGGAGCCCGGCGGTATCGGGTAGTGCCTGCCGCTGCTTTCCGGCTTCCTTCTTTTTCTCTCTCCTCCGGTTTTGCTTCGAGCTTTTCCTTCGCGACGCCGGCCGCTACGGAGTTGGAGTCCCTTATTTTCCTTCCGTCCGCATTGACTTTTTTACCGCTGAAAAATAAAATCAGTGCAGAATCTTTATTGCGTACGGAGGAGTAAATGCTTATGCAGGATATTCTGGAGCTGCTGAAAAATCGCAGAAGTATTCGAAGCTACAAGCCGGATGCGATTCCGGACGAGCTTCTCAACCGTGTTCTGGAAGCCGGTCTGTACGCCCCGACGGGCATGGGAAGACAGGAAGTCATCATCCTGAAAATCACAAGGGAAGAGGTCGTCCGGAAACTGGGATATATTAATGGAGAGCTGATGGGAAAGCCCGGGTTTGACGCCTTTTACGGCGCCCCCGCAGTTCTGTGCGTCCTTGCCGGCGCCGACGTTCCAACCGCTGTATTTGACGGGTGCAGCGTTATATCCGGTATGCTTGCGGAGGCCACCTCTCTGGGACTTGGAACCTGCTGGGTTCATCGCGGCCGGGAACAGTTCGAGGTGCCGGAAGGTCAAAAAATTCTGCAGTCCGCCGGCATTGATCCTGCCCGTTATATCGGAATTGACAACCTCGCCATCGGTTATGCGGAAGGTCCGGTTCCAAAAGCGGCACCCCGCAAGCCGGGCCGAATTTTTTCCATCGAATAGTTCCTCGCATTCGGAGGAAAAGTGTGCCTGGCGCAAACCGCAACGGCACAGAGGAGGAAAATCATGAAATTTACTTTTGCGCACAATAATTTCAACGTTATTGACTTAGAAAAGTCCCTTGCCTTTTACCGCGAGGCACTTGGTCTCGAGGAAGTCCGCCGGAAAACAGCCGCTGACGGCAGCTTCATTATTGTTTATCTGGGGGACGGCGTCACGCGGCACAAACTGGAACTCACCTGGCTCCGCGACTGGGAAAAAGATTCCTACGATCTGGGAGACGATGAATTTCATCTGGCGCTGGAAACCGACAATATGGAGCAAGCGCATAAGAAGCATCAGGAAATGGGATGTATCTGCTATGAAAATCCTTCCATGGGCATTTACTTCATTGAGGATCCGGATCACTACTGGATTGAAATTGTGCCGAAAAAATCATAACGCAGCCTGTATCGAAGAAAGGAACCAGTTATGGCTAAGAAAATCACAATTGTAAACCCCGCACTGAGCTCGGAAAACCGGGCAAAAATAAATGAAACCGCAGAAAAATACGGTTACTTTACGGAATTTTTTCAGTCCAACCAGGAAGCGCTGCCTCATCTGCAGGAAACGGAAATCATCTTCGGCATGGGTGCCGATCTCATTAAAGCCGCTCCGCAGCTCCGCTGGTTCTGCAGCCACACCGCCGGCGTAGACAATTATATGGAACCCGGTCTGTTCCGGGACGACTCCGTACTGCTTTCGAACTCCTCCGGCGCCTATGGCGTGACCCTCGCGGAGCATACGGTCATGGTGACTTTAATGCTTCTTCGCAGGGAATTGGAATATTCGCACATCGTGGAAGAGCGCAAGTGGATAAAGAATCTGTCCTTCCGCTCCCTCTATGGCAGCCGGATTTCCATTTTGGGCACCGGAGATCTGGGACGTACCATTGCGAGCCGTTTTCAGGGGTTTCATCCGGCGCGCATCCTGGGCTTCAATCACAGCGGCAGGAAGTCCTCGGATGTGTTTACGGAGAGCCTTCCCATCGCGCAGCTTGATTCCTACCTGCCGAAAACCGACATCCTTATTTCCTGCCTGCCCGGCACAAAGGAAACTTACCACCTCCTTGGAAAGGAAAAGATAGAAAAACTTCCGACCGATGCCTATCTGGTAAATGTCGGCCGGGGCAACGTTGTGGACGGACATGCGCTGGCCGAAATTCTGCGCAGCGGAAAGCTTGCCGGTGCGGCTTTGGATGTTTTTGAAACCGAGCCTCTTCCCGCGGACAGTGAGCTTTGGAGCTGCCCCCATCTCCTTATTACGCCGCATATCGCCGGCAATATGACGTTGGGATACACTGTTGACAAAGCGACCGATTTGTTCTGTGAAGATCTTGAGAATTACTGCAGCGGACGGCCACTGCTGCGTCTTGTGGATCGAAAAAAAGGTTATTGAAGGGACTTGCTTAGATGGCGGAAACACTGAAAGAAAGAAAAGAGATTCCCGTAGAGGATACCTGGGATCTTTCCAGTCTCTATGAAAACGATGCGGCATGGGAAAAGGCCTTTTCCGAGATCGACGAAAAAGCCGATGCCGTTGCCGGGTTTGCCGGGAAGCTGAAGGATGCCCAAACGATTCGCCTGTTTCTGGAAGCAGACACGGCGCTGAGTCTTGCTCTGTCTGACCTGTTCTGCTACGCTTCGCTCCGGCGCAGCGAAGACACTCGAGCCGCTGCCGGGCAGGAACTTTATTCACGCATTATGGGCAAGTATGCTTCCATCGCGGCGGAAACGGCCTTCGCCGTTCCCGAAATCCTGGCGCTTCCGGAGGATGTTCTCCAGTCGCTTGCCGAGGATCCGGAGCTTGCCGATTACCGCTTTCTGATGGAAAAGCTGCTCCTGCAAAAACCGCATACGCTCTCCGCACCGGAGGAGAAGCTCCTTGCGAGCTTCAGTGAAGTCCTGTCCTCTCCCGGAGAAATCGCGGACAATCTGCAGGACGCCGATCTTGTTTTTGATCCGGTAAAAAACGAAAAGGGAGAAGAAACCGAAGTCACAGAGTCGAATTACATTCTTCTGCAGACTTCCCCGGATCGGACCCTTCGCAAAAATTCCTTTGAAAGCTTCTACCGAACTTATCGGCAGCACATCAATACCTTTGCCGCGACCTATTCGGCAAACGTAAAATGCGCCGTCAATGAAGCCTCCGTCCGGCACTATTCTTCTTCCCGGGCAATGAGCATGCAGGGCGAGCATATCCCAGAAGAGGTATACGATCAGCTGATCCTTTCCGTCCGCAGCCACATGCCGACTATGTATCGCTACGTGGATTTTCGCAGGAGACTCCTGCAGGTCTCCGAGCTGCACTACTACGACGTATATGCTCCTCTGACGAAATCTGTCCCCAAAACTTATACCTATCCGCAGGCGCAGGAGCTTGTTCTGAAAGCGGTTGCCCCTCTGGGCAAGGAGTATTCCGATACTGTCCGTTCTGCTTTTGCTTCCCGGTGGATTGATGTATATCCGAACCGCGGAAAGTCCGGCGGCGCTTTCTCCTCCGGAACCTACCATTCCAATCCGTATATACTGACAAACTTCACCGGAACGCTGGAAAGCGTGTCCACCATAGCGCACGAAATGGGCCACTCGATGCATACCTATCTTTCGAATACGCATCAGCCGCCGCAGTATGCAGATTATACCATTTTCGTCGCGGAAGTGGCCTCCACCGTGAACGAGAACCTTCTGATCGAAAACCTGCTGTCGACCGCCACGGAAGCAGAGGAAACGCTGCCTCTTCTGAATCAGTACCTCGAGAATTTCAAGGCGACCGTCTATCGGCAGACCATGTTCGCCGAGTTTGAGAGGGAAGCGCATGCGATGGCCGAACGGGGTGAGACGCTGCATCCCGCTTCGCTCAATACCCTGTACCGGGGACTGATCCAGGATTATTTCGGGCCGGATCTTGTTCTTGATGACGAGGTCCAGTACGAGTGGGCACGTATCCCGCACTTTTACCGGCCTTTCTATGTGTACAAGTACGCAACTTCCTACGCCGCTGCCGTCGCCATATCCGAAGCGATCCTCCGGGAGGGCCGTCCCGCCGTGCAGCGCTATCTGGAATTCCTCTCCATGGGCGGCAGCCGCTATCCTCTTGAGGAGCTTCAGCATGCGGGCGTAGATATGACGAAGCCGGAACCGGTCAATACCGCTCTGGATAAGTTCGACCGCGTACTGCGGAAGGCGGAGGAAGTCGCGGCTTCGCTGCATCTTATCTGATTGATAAAAATTCTTATTGAAAAATCGCGGGTTTTCCGATTCCTTCGAAAAGTCGGTTCTATAATAAATGTTGGGGTAGAGCTCTGGAGAAAAAGCTCCAGAGCTCTTGCTATAGAATAAAATATAGAGCATAAAGCACAAATCCTTTAGAGTATAGGCGAGCAGACCAATACGAAAGGA
>Ga0256404_1008536_pt1 | contig 15307 bp, 14 predicted proteins | sample RumenRJG_01DNA_FD_185990 | JGI IMG/M metagenome (GOLD analysis project Ga0256404, IMG submission 185990) | Bovine rumen microbial communities from Lethbridge, Alberta, Canada - RJG_01 | ecosystem: Host-associated > Mammals > Digestive system > Stomach > Rumen | place: Canada: Alberta | collected...
GGCTGAACATGTATTCGTAGGCCAATCCACAATTGGGATTAGCCTACTCAAACTGGAAACGCCGTATGCGGATCCGCACGTACGGTGTTGTGAGAGGTGTGATGCTAAAACATCCGCCTACTCGATTTTTGTCTGCCAGTTCCTGGCCCGTCAGTCGCTGAGCGGCGTGCTGAAGGTCGAGGGCTTCTCGAAGTCTCCCCTCATGGAGCTCAGTCGCCCGTCAGAGGTGAAGGTCAGGAAGAGGTTCTTCTGGATTGGATCGTCCCAGCCGTGGCGCTCGACATAGATGTAGTCCCACTCGTCAGCCCTGAACGGGTTCTCGGTGATGGGGCTTCCGAGGACGTAGCTGACCTGTTCCCGGGTCATTCCCACCCTGAGCAGGCTGACCTGCTTCTGCTCAACGTAGTTTCCCTGCGGAACATCCATGCGGTAGACGCAGCCTGCAAGCGGCAATGCGATAAGCGCCAGCGCGGGCAGAAGCAGTCTCTTCATGTTTTTTCCCTCCGGATTTATCTGCCAATTTTAGCAGAATCAGCCGCTTTTTCATACCGCAATCAGGTTTCTGGCCTGCGCGAGGGCGTTCTCCGTAATCTCTCCGTCCGAGAGGAGGCGGGCGATCTCCCTGACCCTCTCCTCGGGCGTAAGGCTCCTCATTGAGGTCTCCGTTGTTGCGCCGTCCGTGGTCTTCGTGACGAAGAACTGGTGGTGCCCCTGTCCCGCGACCTGGGGAAGATGGGTTACGGCGATGACCTGCGTCGACTCGCCGAGCTTCCTCATGAGGCGCCCGACAACCGCTGCCGTGGGGCCGCTGATGCCGACATCGACCTCATCGAAGATAAGCGCGGGCACCGCGGTCCTTGCTGCATTGATGACCTGTATGGCGAGCGCGATGCGCGAGAGCTCGCCTCCCGAGACGACGCCCGCGAGCTCGCCCTCGGGCTGCCCGGGGTTCGTGGTCACAAGGAAGCTCGCCTCGTCGGTCCCCCTCGAGGGGTATGAGGAGGTCTCCGCCTCCGTCACGGCAACGCGTAGATGGCCGTCCGGCATGGAGAGCTCCTTCATATGGCCGGTGATTTCGGCAGAGAGCCGCTCCGCGGCTTCCGTGCGCGCCTCGTGTAGCCTCGCGCAGAGATCGCGGTACCTGTCCTCCGCCTCCTTAAGCTCCTTCACGTACTCGTCAACCGAAAGGCTGCCGCCGCGCAGCTCGTTGTACTTCTTGATGAGATCCTCATAATGGGCGTAGAGATCCTGCGGGGCGACATGGTGCCTTTTTGCCATGGTGTGATACTCGGAGAGCCTCTTCTCGCACTTCTCGAGGGCGCCGGGGCTGGTCTCCAGGCTGTCGCCGAACGAGCGGATCTCGTCATAGCTCTCCTCGACGCGGATCTCAGCCTCCTCGAGCATCTTCACGACCTCACTGAGGGACGCGTCAACCGCCGCCATCTCCTGCACGGTCTTCTTCACCTGGCTGAGCCCCGAGGCGACAGCGCCGTCAGAGTCACGGAGGAGCCCGAGGCAGGCGCCGGTGTCCGCCATCAGCTCGTCAAGGCGCGAGAGCCTGGTCTGCTCGTTGTCGACCTTCTCGTACTCGCCCTTCTCCATGTGCATGCCCTTGAGCTCCTGCGCCTGGTAGCGGATGAGCTCGAGCTTCGAGGCGTTCTCCCGCCTTTTCTCCTCAGCCTCATCGAGCGTCTTCTTCTTTTTCCGGCAGACGGCCGCCTGCTCCGCGGTCTCCCGGAGGAGATCGCCGTAGCCGCCGTAGTTGTCGAGGATGGTGAGCTGGTAGTCGCGGTCGAGGAGCTGCTGCTGCGCGTGCTGCCCGTGGATGCTGATGAGGAGGTGGCTCACCTCGCGCATCTCGCCGAGCGTCGAGGGGGAGCCGTTGATGAGCGACTTCGAGCGCCCCTCGCGGCTCACCTGCCGGCGGAGGATGCACTCCCCGCCGTTCTCAAGGGCGTGCTCCTCGAGCCATTTGCCTGCTGCGGAGTCAGCCGGTGCGGTGAAGACGGCGGTTATCTCGGCGCGCTCCTCACCGGGGCGCACCTCGGACGCCTCCGCCCTCGCGCCAAGGCAGAGCCCCAGGGCGTCAATCGACACCGACTTTCCGGCTCCGGTCTCGCCCGTGATGCTGGTGAATCCGCTGCCGAACTCGATGTGCAGATCCTTTACGATCGCGAAGTTCCTGATCTGAAGTTCCTTAAGCATGTGCTGCGCCGCCTGTCAGATGAGCTGTCCGCCCCAGCCGAGCTTCTCGCGGAGCACCCGGAAGTAGTCGTAGGTGTACGGGTGGAGTATGGTGATGATCGAGCGGTCCATGTGCACCTGCAGCTCGTCTCCCTGGGAGACGTCTGTCTTGATCTGGCCGTCGCAGCTTATCTGGCAGTGGTCGCTCCGGTTGAGGGTTATGGTGATGACATGATCGCCGTCGACCACGATCGGGCGGCAGGTGAGCGAGTGCGGGAACATCGGGGTGAGGCACATCGCCTCGAGCTCCGGGGCGATGATGGGGCCTCCCGCGGAGAGGTTGTACGCGGTTGAGCCGGTCGGGGTCGAGATGATGAGGCCGTCGGCGTTGAGCGAGTAGACGAAATGGCCGTCGAAGAGCACGGTGAAGTTGATCATGTGCGCGGTGATCGTGCTGCTGAGGACCACCTCGTTGAGGGCGATGCTCCGCTCGATGACCTTCCCCTTGTGGATCTTCTCGGTCCGGAGGCAGGAGCGGTGCTCGGCATGGTACTTTCCGTTGAGTATCTCAAGGAGCGGCTCCTCGAAGCTGTTCTTCGAGAGGTCGGAGAGGAAGCCGAGGTGGCCGCGGTTTATGCCAATTATCGGGATGTTGGCGAACGCAAGGAGCCTCGCGGCGCCGATGACGCTGCCGTCGCCGCCGACCACCACGGCGAGATCGCAGATCTCGGCAAGCTGCTCCATGGTCATGGAGCCGTCACCCTGGAACTCGATGGCGGCAGCGGTATAGGACTCGACATAGGCATTGAGCCCGAGGCTCTTCAGGTAGTCATACAGTCTCTGTATTGTGTCATTGTGGCCTGTGATTTTCTGAGGCTGGCCGATTATTGCTATATTGTGGAATTGCATTGGCTCTCCTGAAGTCGCCCTCGGTGTCAGCTTGTGAGTATACAACGAGACCGGCCGCCGGAGAATGCCGCATATCCCGAAAATCGGATTGAGCGTCACGCTCCCTGGTTACGGGCGCATGCCTCAATTCGGCCACACGGCTCTTGATTTTGCGGATAAAGGCCATACATTCATACTGTCAATATTCAGGGTTTTTACATTCAAGAGGATATTTCTGATGTCGGAAGAGGCAGAGAAGAAGGAAAACGCCGCACAGGCAGAGGGCGGCAGCGAAGTCAGGGCTGAGGCTCCGGAGGCCGCAGAGGCAAAGCAGGCAGAGACAGCATCTGAGGGAGAGAAGCCTCAGGCAGATGCAGGGGCAAAGCAGGCAGAGCCTTCAAAGGACGATGCCGCAAAGAATGATGCCGTGAAGGCTGAGCCCCAAAAGGACGCCGCTCCGGAGGAGACTCCCGAGGAGAAGCTGCAGAAGGAGCTCAAAGCCCTTAAGGAGGAGAACCAGAAGCTCAAGGGCGACAAGGACGAGCTCTCAAGGAAGCTCCGCGACTCCGACGACAAGGTCCAGGCTGCAATACGCCAGCTCGCCGCAAACGCGAACGAGATGAAGCGCATGGCCGGACAGAAGGAGCGCGAGGTGCAGAACGCGAAGGATTTCGCAATTCAGAACTTCGCCAAGGAGCTACTCACCGTCGCAGACGATCTGGACAAGGCCCTTGAGTCCATGCAGAAGGACTCGAACGAGGCGATAAAGGCGCACATTGCCGGAATCGAGCTCACGAAGAAGGCCCTGGTGAAGGCCCTCGCCGCAGGCGGCGTCGCCGAGGTTGCGGCAAAGAAGGGCGATGTGTTCGACCCGAACCTCGAGCAGCAGGTCGCCATGATCCCGATGCCCTCAGCAGAGCCCGACTCCATTGTCGATATCATCCAGAAGGGCTATACCCTGAACGGCCGCTGCATCAGGGCGGCAAAGGTCGTCGTTGTCGCTCCCCGCCCCGAGGAGGAAGAGCAGAGCGCGCCCGCGGCTGATGAGAAGCCTGAGGAAAAGGCAGAGCAGGATGCCGGGGCAAAGCCTGAGGAAAAACCTGAGGCAAAGGCAGAGCAGAAGCCTGAGGAACAGGGAGAAGGCGCAAAGGACGCCGGCGCGGATGCCGGTGAGAAGGACGGCGGCGCCGACAAGGCCTGAGGCCCCGTCATTCACAGGCCGGGGAAGTCTGCCCCGGTTCTTTTCATAATGTCCGTTTTTTTTTCGGACTCCTGAGACGCGGAGGGCGTTATGAAAATCGGCATAGACATCAGCGGCAGCGCCGTACGCGCGGCGGCCCTTGACCGGAGCGGGAGGCTCATTCTGGGAGGCAGTGCCCAGGCGGCAGTGCAGCCTGAGGGCGTGCCGGTCCCGTTTCTTCCGGATCTCATCGGGAGATCCCCCGCGGATCCGGCTCTTCCTGAAATAAGCTCGCTGTTCGGCATTTCCTTCGCAAAGGGCGATGACGGCCATGCGGGCATAAAGCTCCCGTCAGGCGCAGTGATGGCGCCTGAGGAAGCAGTTGGCGGAATGATCGCCGAGGTCAGGCAGAAGGCCGAGGCATCATACGGGCAGAGGACTGACGAGGCAGTGCTTGCTGTACCCGGCTTCCTGACGAGGTCTGCCCGCGATGCCGTTGCGAAAGCCGCGGAGAAGGCCGGCATCAGGGTCCTCCGTGTCGTCTCGCGCGGCTATGCCTCGGCTGTTGCCGCCTCAGCATCCCTTGCCGTTCACGGCCGCCCCGGGGTAATCGCAGCGCTTGAGATTTCTGAGATGGGCTGGAGCTTCCATCTCTCCGGCTTTGATCCGGACAGGAACAGGGGCTTTTCCGCATTCGACGGCTTCGCGGCTGCCGGCGGCGACACCGGCATGTTCATGCTTGACTATGACATCGCCTCCGGGCTTCTCGACGGCGGGACACCCGACAACGAGCTCATGATGACGGTGAGGAGGCTCCGGAGCATCCTCAGGAACCGTGAGGGCGCCGAGGGGATCTACCGCGGACAGCGCGTAACACTGACCAGGGAATGGGTCGCGGAGAGCGCCGCGGAGACCTTCAGGAAGCCGCTTTCCGTGATTGCGGAGAGGATGAGAATGTTCGGCATCAGCCGCGGTGCGGTCGGGCTCATTGTCTCGGCTGATACCGGCGGCTATACCGGGCTCCCCGGGGTGCTCTGCTCCTGCTGCCCGGAGGTCATGGCCCGCGCACAGGATGCCGAGTATGACTCGCTCGGCGGTGCCGCCATACTCTGCCTCTACGGCAGCTCCGCGGCAGAGGAGGCATTCCCCTACGGGCTCTCGGGCGAGATCCTCCTGCGTCCCTCCGCGCCGTCAGGCTACGGCTCACTGCCGAGGAGGATCTCGGCAAGGAGCGTCCCGGTTGACATCCTCCCTCCCGGCGCATCGCTCATGAACAGCCGCCCGGCAAGGATCGAGATCCCATCCGGCATGACGCCCTACGGCCTGGCGCTCACTGAGAACGGCATGCCGCTCGGCCGCTTCGGCTTCGGGAGGTCGGAGGGCGTCTCCGATCATCCGGTCTTCGGCGAGGTTTCGCTGAAGCCCTCGGCCGGGGCGCTCAATGCGGTCCTCGCAAATGTGAGGGTGCCGGATCTCGGCCTCGACATCACAGCAGAGGTCTCTCCGTCAGCTGAGGGCAGTGCAGAGCAGAAGACGGAGCAGCCGGAAACGGCCGGCTCCGGCGCAGGAGATGCGTCAGGTCCCGCATCCTCTGCGGCATCTGCCTCAGCTTCCGCGGCGGGTGCTGCGGCAGCTGCTTCCGCCTCTGCCTCTGCCTCTGCCCGGGCTGAAGGCGGTCAGGAGAGGCCGGAGAGCGATGGCAGCGGCGGTGATCCTGAGATGGTTCCCCGCTCCCGCATGGAGCGCGAGATTGAGAAGGCCCGTGACTTCGCGGTCACCGGCTTCGCGAAGTCGCTCCTCGCGCCCCTGGACGCGATGGAGGCGGCTCTTTCGCACATGGGGGATGATCCGGCGCTTGCGGCTTACCGTGACGGCACCATACAGATCTACCGGCTGTTCCTCAAGGCCTTCAGTGACAACGGCCTTATCCAGATAGATCCGGAGAAGGGCTCGCCGTTCGATCCGAACACCGAGGAGGCCATCGCCTCTGTGGGAGGAGGGGACGGAAGCGAGGTCATAATCGAGACCAAGGCGAAGGGCTACAGTCTCAACGGACGCTGCATCCGCTACGCCAAGGTCATCATCGGGAGCTCGGGCGCCGGCGGCGACTGAGAGAAGCTGGTGTTTTTCTGACAGGCAGCGGGGCAAGTGGCGCCTCACTGCCTTTTTTATTCCTGATGTGTCCGGGCTCATGACTCCGGGCGGCCTTTTCATCCAAGTGTGCCTTGAGGAGCCGGCACGGCTCCGGTCTGCTCACAGCCTTAATTTCCCCTGTGCCTGTCACCTGAAGGCCGGAATTTTAAACAAAAAATCTATTTTCCTTGAATTTAAAGCAGGCATCCCCATATAAGCGGTTGTGAATGACAGAGCACCGCAAAGCTGGCAGCTGTCATACAAGAGTTTGACGAAGAATTAACTTTCAGGGAGTTTTAAAATGTCAAAGATTATCGGTATAGACCTTGGTACCACCAACAGCTGCGTGGCGGTGCTCGACGGCGACAGGGCAAAGGTTCTCGAGAACTCCGAGGGCAAGCGCACCACCCCGTCCGTTGTTGCCTACACCAAGGACGGCAATATCGTTGTCGGCGATCCGGCAAAGAACCAGGCGATTTCCAACTCCGGAAACACCTACTATTCCATCAAGCGCCTTATCGGACGCAAGTTCACTGATCCTGAGGTACAGCGCGACCTCAAGGTCCTGCCCTTCAAGATTGTCCCTGCGGACAACGGCGATGCCTGGGTTGAGGTAAAGGGCAAGAAGATGGCTCCTCCGCAGATTTCCGCAGAGGTCCTCCGCAAGATGAAGAAGTCCGCTGAGGACATCCTCGGCGAGAAGGTAACCGAGGCGGTCATCACCGTTCCGGCATACTTCAACGACGCGCAGCGCCAGGCAACCAAGGATGCGGGCCGCATCGCAGGACTTGACGTAAAGCGCATCATCAACGAGCCTACCGCTGCGGCATTCGCCTACGGCGTTGACAAGGTCCAGGGCGAGAGCAAGATCGCGGTCTACGACTTCGGCGGCGGCACGTTCGATATCTCCATCATCGATATCGACGAGGTTGACGGCGAGAAGACCTTCGAGGTTCTTGCGACCAACGGAAACACCCACCTCGGCGGCGATGATATCGACAACCGCATCATCGACTTCCTCATCTCCGAGTTCAAGAACTCGAACGGCATTGATCTCCGCCAGGACAAGCTTGCCCTCCAGAGACTCAAGGAGGCAGCCGAGAAGGCCAAGATCGAGCTTTCCTCCGCACAGGAGTCCGAGATCAATATCCCGTACATCAGCTCGAACCAGAACGGCCCTGTCCACATGAACATCAAGCTGACCCGCGCAAAGCTCGAGTCACTGGTTGAGGACCTCGTCAACGGCTCACTCGGCCCTGTCGAGCAGGCCATCAAGGATTCCGGACTCTCGAAGAGCGACATCAACGAGGTCATCCTGGTAGGCGGCCAGACCCGCATGCCGATGATCCAGCGTGTCGTCAAGGACTTCTTCGGCAAGGAGCCCAGGAAGGACGTCAACCCTGATGAGGCAGTCGCGCTCGGCGCTGCAATTCAGGGCGGCGTTCTCTCAGGATCCAAGAACGACGTTCTCCTTCTTGATGTCACCCCGCTTACCCTCGGAATCGAGACCCTGGGCGGCGTCATGACCGGACTTATCCCTAAGAACACCACCATCCCGACCAAGAAGACCCAGGTATTCTCGACCGCCGAGGACAACCAGACTGCGGTAACCATTCACGTTCTGCAGGGCGAGCGCAAGCAGGCGATGTACAACAAGTCCCTCGGCCAGTTCAACCTCGACGGCATCAACCCCGCTCCGCGCGGCATGCCGCAGATTGAGGTTACCTTCGATATCGATGCGGACGGCATCCTCCATGTATCCGCAAAGGACAAGGCAACCGGCAAGGAGCAGAACATCACCATCAAGGCCTCCTCGGGACTTTCCGATGACGATGTCCAGCGCATGGTCCGCGAGGGCGAGCAGAACGAGGCAAACGACAAGAAGTTCGCCGAGCTCGTCGAGGCAAGGAACCGCGCGGACGCGACAGTCCATGCCGTACGCAAGCAGCTTGACGAGAACGGAAGCAAGCTTCCTGCCGACAAGCGCGAGGAGATTGAGCGCGCGGTCAACGAGCTCGAGAACGCCGCAAAGGGCGATGACAAGGATGTGATTGCCACCAAGGAGCAGCAGCTCATGGCCGCATCCCAGGCTCTTGCCGAGGCTGCGCAGCAGGGTGCACAGCAGGGCCCTCAGCCTAACTCCTCCTACTCACAGGGAAGCGCGGGCAGCAGCTCAGGCAGCAGCAACAAGGGCAATGATGACAACATCCAGGACGCAGAGTTTACCGAGAAGTAATCTGCAGGCCTGACTGAGTCAGAACGGGAGGCGCCTCCGGGCGTCTCCTTTCTTGGCAGCCAGCACGAGAGAGCGGTGAGGGCTCTCTCGTGCTGGAGCCGTAATCAGCAGACGATGATGAACGATGCCTTAGTTTCAGTTTTACAGTTTTGTACTGAAAATGACGCTTCGTATTTTCCGAAGCATTCTTTGAAGTGCCAATGCTGTAAGAAGTCGTTCGAGGACGAGCTGAAATCAATTAAAATTAAGAATAGTTCCGGCGCTGTTTCATACGAAAACATCCGGATTTTTATCGGCAGCCTGCGCTGGCATGCAGACGCTTTGGTTTGAGCAACTGAATTCTGCAGGCTGCCTGAAATGAAACTGATGTTTAGTACATGGTACTGGTTTGAATGAGTTCTATAAATTGTTTGAATTTATTTAACTTACTGAAGTAGCAATGTTTTATAAAACTTACACCAGTTTTTAGTACAAGGTTTATAAAAACTCAGAGCATTAGGGCGTACTTAAAGGAGAACGCTTCCGGGGCGTGCCGGAACCGCAAATATCATGAAAGACTATTATGAGATACTGGGCGTTTCCAAAGACGCCAGCGACGAGGAAATAAAGAAGGCGTTCAAGCGTGCTGCCATCAAGTACCATCCGGACCGCCATCCTGATGATCCTGAGAAGTACGCGGCCAAGTTCAAGGAAGTCAACGAGGCGTACGACGTCCTGTCCCATCCCGAGAAGCGCCAGATGTACGATCAGGGTATCGACCCGAACCAGCAGGGAGCCGGCGGCGGATTCCAGGGCGGCTTCGGCGGCGGTGACTTCGGAGACATCTTCGGCGATATATTCGGCGACATCTTCGGACGCCGCGGAGGCGGCAGGGGAGCGCAGGCGGAGCCTGAGAGGGGCGCTGACCTGCAGATGGACTGTACGGTCACCCTTGAGGATGTCTACAGAGGCTGCACCAAGGATATTTCGGTGCAGACCCTCGTTGAGTGCCCTGACTGCCACGGCACCGGAGCTGCGTCCGGCACTGAGCCCGAGACCTGCCCGTACTGCCACGGCTCCGGCCAGATCACCATGCGCCAGGGCTTCTTCCAGGTCAGGCAGCCCTGCCCGCACTGCCACGGCACCGGCAAGTACGTCAAGACCCCGTGCTCACACTGCCACGGTTCGGGAACTGTCAAGAAGCGCAAGACGCTCAGCGTCAGGATCCCTGCGGGAGCGGACAGCGGCATGGTTCTCCGCCTCTCCGGCGAGGGACAGGCTGCGCCGCGCGGCGGAGTTCCCGGGGATCTCTATGTACGCATCATCGTTGAGCCGCACCGCATCTTCACGCGAGAGGACTCCACGCTTTACTGCGAGGTGCCCATCAGCTTTGTTACCGCGGCTCTCGGCGGCAGCGTCACTGTTCCGACGCTTGACGGGGAGAAGAGCATCACCATATCGGGCGAGACCCAGACCGGCAAGCGCTTCCGCATCCGCGGAGGCGGCATGCCCACGACCTCCGGCGGCAAGGGCGATCTCATCGTCGCGGTGAAGGTCGAGACGCCTGTCAAGCTCAATGACGAGCAGAAGGAGCTTCTCAGGAAGTTCGGTGAGTCTCTCGGCGAGTCGCAGGACAAGCCGGGGAGCCACAGCCCTGAGGCGAAGGACTTCGTCGACAGGATCAAGCAGTTCTTCAAGGATCTCAAGAAATAATGCCTGCGGGCAGGAGCCTGCCCGCTTCGGAAAACAGTTTTAAGAGGCCGCGCAGGCGGCCGTAAGGGGGAATTTCAATGGCTGACGAGATTATCGCTCTTACCGTGGAAGGCGCGGCAAAGCTCAAGAAGGAGCTCGAGTACCGCAAGAACGTCAAGCGCCCGCAGATTACCGCGGCGATTGCCGAGGCCCGCGAGCACGGCGACCTGAGCGAGAACGCCGAGTACCATGCGGCAAGGGAGCTTCACAGTCAGAATGAGGCATTCATCAAGGACATCGAGGGGAAGCTCTCGAACTGCCGCATCATCGATGTCACGAAGCTTACCAATGACGGCACTGTGGTCTTCGGATCAACTGTTACGTTCATCGGGAAGAAGCTCGAGGATGAGGACGAGTACGAGGACTATCTTGACTACGACGAGTCCGACTACGCAGACGAGGACCTCTCCGAGTACAAGATCAAGAACACCTACAAGCTGGTCGGCGACGATGAGGCAGACATCGCGCAGAAGATGATCTCCTCCAACACCCCGATTGGCCGCGCGCTTATAGGAAAGAAGGTAGGGAAGTTCGTGCCGGTGAAGCTCCCATCCGGCTGCTTCGTCTACAAGATCATGAAGGTCGAGTACATCTGATCCGAAGCGCCTGCGCGGATATGAGAATGCCCGGGGAGACCCGGGCATTTGCGTATTCAGGCTTCGGAAAAGAGCCCTGCTCCGGGCCTTTTCCGGTATCACCCCTTATTTGTCTTTCGGCAGCGAGAACTTTGACTCCTTCTTCTTCTGCCTGAAGAGGGTGATGACGTTCCCTATGATCTGGACGGTCTCGCTTGAGGTTGCCTTAGAGAGCTCCTCTGCGGCAGCGGTCCTTGAGTCGCGGTCGCCTCCCTGGATCTTCACCTTGAGAAGCTCATGGTTCTCTATTGAGCTGTCGAGCTCCTTGATCAGGGACTCTGTGATGCCCTTCTGCCCGATGGTTACGACGGGCGAGAGGCTGTGGGCTTTTTCCTTGAGATACTGAATCTGTTTCTGGGTAAGTGACATTGTTTGGTCCTGAGATGAAATCCTGATATAGTTTAGCCTAAAAATCAGAATAGTGCGATCCGCGGCGGGGAACTCTGCCCGGATCTGCCTTTGGAACCGGAGCGAATGATGGAAAATGACAGCGGCCGCCTGGTGGCGCTTGATACCGAAACAACCGGCATGAACAACGATGACGGAGGCGAGCACGTCGAGAAGGGACACCGCGTCATCGAGATCGGAGCAGTCGAGATCATGAACCGCCGCCTCACCGGGCGGAAGTATCATGTGTTCCTTAACCCGGAGATGCAGGTGTCGAAGGAGGCCGAGGCCGTGCACCACATCTCGGACGAGTTCCTCGCTGACAAGAAGAAGTTCATCGAGGAGATGCCGGGCTTTGTCGAGTTCATCAGGGGAAGCACGGTCCTCATCCACAACGCCTCGTTCGATACCGCGTTCCTCAACCAGGAGTTCAGCCTCGCGCACGCGAGCGAGACCATGGAGAGCGTCTCTAAGGTGGTTGATACGCTCGCTGTCGCCAAGGAGATGTTCCCCGGTGAGAGAGTGAGCCTCGACGCCCTCTGCACGAGGTTCGAGGTCGACAGGACAGAGCGTGAGACCGAGGGACACGGTGCGCTCCTCGACGCGCTCCTCCTGGCCGAGGTCTACCTCCGCATGACGGGCGGCCAGCGCGAGCTCACCTTCGGCGATGACGCGGCAGGCGGCGCGCCCGGAAGCAGGAAGAGGGCGAGAAAGACCGGCGCGCATTTCAAGGTCATCCATCCGAGCGAGGCGGAGCTGGCGCTCCATGAGAGCATACTTGACTATGTTGCGAGGGTGGGGCGGTGCACGCCGGTATTCAGGAAGGAGCCTGAGCCTCCTGCGGAAGGCGCTGAGGCGGCAGGAAAACAGTAAGCCCGGGCAGTGCCCGGGCTGTTCCCGTCGGGGGAAAGGAATTGCGGCTTAAGGCACGCCGTCTTCCGGCGTGCCTGCCTGGCGCTCGGAGATCACTTCTTGAGAAAGTCGTCCAGCTCCTTGCAGGTCTCATTCGTGTCAGGACTATTATCGCATCCCGAATAGAAATAGCTTTTTACCTGTTCTTTGTTGTTCTTTGATTTGTAGTATTCTGCAAGGGTCAGGCAGCCCTCTTTCTGATCCAGGGAACAGGCAGTGTCAAGGAAATGCTCTGACTGTTCCTGATCATTTTTCCTCTGATGGTAATAGGCAGCCTCCATGCAGTAGTCGCCGTACGTTCTGTGGGCCGAATTGTAGTCCCGGAAGCCTGACACCCCTTCATCGCACAGCTCGGTGATTTTCGTGATTTCCTCTTCCATGTATTTGCTGTACTGATCCTTGTCGCAGCTGTTTCCCACAGTGCCGCCGGAGTATTGCTCCAGTGCCGTGTGTATTTTCTTTACAATCGAGGCCTGCAGATTTTCTGCATCCTTATTGCCAAGCCTCACGGCGTATGAAAGATTCTGTGCAGCAAGGAGAGGCGGGGCAAGCTGAGGTCTGCACTGATCCTTGCCTTTCTGGTTTTTTGCATACTCAAGGGCTGCTGACTGGTAGCATATCTCTGCCAGGCCCGGATCATATCTGGTTGTTTTCCAGACGCTGCATGCTGCATTGAGGTAATAACTGAACATATCAGCGTCTGTGAACATGGCACCGCCGGTAATTACTCTCATTTTGTTCACATAGTAGTCTGCTGCATAGGCGCATGCCTCAGCATAATAGCGGTTGGTGCAGGCGAGCTCGAAGATCTTCTTGGCTTCCTTCTTCCCCTCATCGCCGGCCACGCCTTTCTGGTACAGCTTTGCCATTTCTACGCATCCCTCCGTATCGCCAAGCTCGCAGCCCTTGGTGAAGTATGACAGTGATGAACTGACATCTTTATCGATATTCAGCCACTTCCTTTCATAAATATGGCCAAGCTTCGTGCAGCTGGGGCCTTCTTTGTAGTTGGTGCATTCTTTTTCATACTCTTCGATGGCTTTGCCCAGCGTCCTTATTGCATCGCCGATGTTTTTCTTCTGATGGTAGAGGCTCGCAAGTTCCTGACAGGCTGGTGCGAAATACCTGCTGCAGGAATTTTCAAGAAGCTGCTGCGCTTTCCCGTCGTCCTTGCTGATTTTTATATTTTCCTTTTTGACGTCAATTCCGTTGTGATACATCCATGCAAGCTGCACACAGGCATCGTCATAGCCCTGATCGCAGGATTCCTTGAAGTAGTCGTACGCGCTGTCGCACATAAAGCTCAGGATAAAGCAGCTGTGCTGGAATTCCCTGGAGTGCTCCGCATATTCTGCAGCCTGGGCCTCGGAATCAACGTCGTCTTCCGGCTCCGGAACATCGATGTCGTCCGCATAGCATGCAGGGCCTGCTGCCAGCAGAAGGGCGGCGGCAATTCCGCACGCGAGCCTTGTTCCTCCAGACTTAAGAGCTGTTAATAAACCTGTAATCAGATTCTGTTTCATTTTCCGCCTCGCTATTGTCTGATGCTTTTATCAGCCGTCGTGTGACCAGGATTTCAGTTTCTTAAGTTTACTGCTGTGATTTTTTATGACCATATTTTTTTTGCAGGAATAATGTCTGTTTATGACAGCTGCGTCACTTTTTACAGGGCCTACGCACGAACCGCATCGTCCGAGCCTGCAATTTTGCAGTACCTGATAATTCCATTGATCGCAAGCTCTGGATCATCCCGCAGTTTAAGCATCAGCCGGCGCATCGAGATCTTCTCGCTTTTCTTTGAGTACTCTGGCTGATACTCATCTTCGGCATCCTCTCGAATGTCTTCGCGAGCGTCCTCATCAAGGTTGCCATGATGCCTCCGCGGAAGATGCCCTCCCTTAAGGACCCGTGGTCACTCATCACCAACATCCCGCTCTGGTCAGGGCTCTTTCTCTACGGGATGGCGTTCATCCTCTACGCAGCTGCGCTCCGGTTCTTCCCGCTCCATGTCGCGCACCCGGTACTCACGTCAGGGGCGATCGCCGGCGTGGCGCTGCTCTCAGTGGTGATGTTCAGGGAGACGCTGACGCTCATGACCATAGCAGGCATCCTCCTCATCATCGCGGGAGTGGTGCTGATCTCGGTGAGCCATCAGTAGTCAAGACATGGCGGCAGTAGCTTGGTAGCTTGTAAGCGGGGATTATTAGCCCACCTATCAGCTGCTCCGGTATCGATACAGAAAGCAGGCGCGGACTTTGCCGGTGACACAGGATCGGCTGACTGAATGGATACTGATTCTGAACGGCCTGTGGTGATACAGGAGCATGTAAAGCCAGAAAAGCTGAGATTAGGATGGAACAGAGCTATTTCCGAATAGAATTCTATGGTGTGAGGCAATTTGCATTCGATAAAGCTTCGAATGCTGTACGAGCCTGACGCTCCTGTCCGCCAGAAATAACTCAGCAGCACCATTCACCGGGACAGCCGTTGCAGTAATGAGCAACGGCATGACCACAGTCTTGAATAACTGATTCTATTAGAGGTCAGAACTGTAAAATGTTCTGAACTCCTGGAACGCTCAGACAAAATTTGTATGCCTGAGTGTGTAAGAAGCAATTGACGTATTGTGAATATAAGGAACGGGGAAATTAGCAGAAGAATTACCGCTCATTAAACATCTGCTTGGCAGATGCATCCACGTTTTGTTCTGTCTGACAGGCTTGTAGTAATCACTGCCGAAGTATGGATCAGGTATGTGTGAAACCTCTGGCTTTATGCCTTCGCTTCTGCAGGTTTCCAGATAGTCATCAACGGCACAATGAAAATCATTGACCAGTTCCGTTGCTGTATTGCCTTCATAGGAAATCAGTGATTTGATGCCAAGAACTTTGCCATAGAACAGACTGTCCTCTTCGGAGAATTCAACACTTCCAATATAATTTTTGTAAGTAATTGTATTGCTCATATCAGCCCCCTGCTTTCCAATTGATCGCTTATTTGATCCATTACATATGGCTTTAG
>Ga0256404_1008537_pt1 | contig 15306 bp, 20 predicted proteins | sample RumenRJG_01DNA_FD_185990 | JGI IMG/M metagenome (GOLD analysis project Ga0256404, IMG submission 185990) | Bovine rumen microbial communities from Lethbridge, Alberta, Canada - RJG_01 | ecosystem: Host-associated > Mammals > Digestive system > Stomach > Rumen | place: Canada: Alberta | collected...
CCTTTACTAGTACATTGTACTACTAATAAAGAAGGTTCGCAATGCAGTAGAGCCAAAAAAGTATTGAATTTACGCCGCTTTCAGAGCCTTGACAAGAGTTACTAGTACAAATGGCTTAAAACTCAGATAACCTGGCACCATCAGACGCACTTGAATTTGAAAGCAATGGGGATGGAACCTGCAGTATTGCAGGAGTAGGAGGATGTGAAGAGACTGATCTTGTGCTCCCAGAGAAGAGTCCTTCCGGCGATACTGTTACTTCTGTAAAGGAATCTGCATTCTATGGTAAGAAGCTCAACAGTCTCACCATCCCAAATCTGACAATTGAGTTGGAAGACAGTGCTTTCTCAGGATGCGAGGTTCCTACAGTCAACATTTACGGTGGAACCGTTACAATGGGCTCTAACGCTCTCGCATATAATGATGATCTGGAAAGTGTTAACATCATCGGAAGCACAATCACAACAGACGATTACATTCTCTATCACTCCGGTAAAGATGTTGTTCTCACCGTTCAGGACAGCTCTATCGAAGGGGATGAATCCTGTTTCTCAGGAAATGCCTGCAAATCAATTATTATGCAGCGCTGCATTCTTGATCTGGGTGACAACTGCCTTGCGTACAGTGACGATACAGAAGACATCACCATTGAAGACAGCACAGTTGCATTTGGTGAATATGTGATCTATAACACGGGACACCATGCTACTTTAACAATTTCCAACTGCACTGTAGATGGCAAAGACAGTGTATTCTCTGGGAATGCATTCGATGTTATTAATGTCTCAGGTAGCGACTTCACACTCAAGGACGAGGCTTTCGCATATAGTGATGATGTAAAAGAACTTACGATAGCAGATAGCAATGTAAACATTGGTTCCTACGCAGTTTACAACACTGGTGATGATGCGGCTCTCACCATCACCGGTAGCACGGTCAACGGAAAAGACAGCCTATTCTCTGGAAATAAGTTTGCCACCATCGATATTGAAGATACTACATTAACTGCAGGCACTGAGTCTTTTGCCTACAGCGATGGCATGCAGACAGTCACTATTAATGGCGGTTCTACCGAGCTTGGAGAATATGCTTTCTATAACGGTGACGACGACCTGATCATCAATTACAATGGATCAACGTATAACGTTGATACCATTGATAGTGTGTTCAGCTAATCACGGATTATAGTTTACCATGGGTAGCATCGAAAGGTGCTGCCTCTTTTCAGTATGACGACATACCCAAAATACTGGAAGAACCCGGAGAACTTCAGTCTCCGGGTTCTGTTATGTTAGTACGCGATATGAAATTATGCTATTCACCATGCGCTTAAGCCGCTGTAATCTGGACCAGATGTCTCTTGTCCTCAACCTGTTTCTGCGCTTCCTTCTTCGGAATCTGCAGGGTCAGGATACCGTCATTCATCTGAGCGTGAATGTCGTTCTCAGTGAGCTGATCTCCGACATAGAAGCTGCGGCTCATGCTGCCGGCGTAGTGCTCGCGGCGGATGTATTTGCCCTCTTCATTCTTCTTATCGTTATCGACTTTCTTCTGAGCGGTAATGGTCATGTAACCATTATTCAGCTCAACAGTGACATCATCTTTCTTGAATCCCGGAAGATCAACTGCGACCTCATAACCCTTTTCGGTTTCCTTTACGTCGGTCTTCATTTCGTGAGCTGCCCTGCCGCCATAAAGCTTCTTGTCGACATCGCTCATGTCCGGAATCATCGGCATAGAGAAATCATCATCAAACCAGTCGTCAAACAGATTGTCATTAAAGATACTCGGCATCAACATAAGTCATTCTCCTCTCTGAAATATCCTTTTCGGATCAAACCTATGTAACCGTTGTGCTCGTGAGCTTTCGTTTCCGGGTTCCAGTTACTTTCAACTACTACTGTTTCTATGTGATACGAAAGAGGATTGCTGAGGAACTTCCGAAGACCCTCTCAGTGAGTCCTTCGACTGTTTCCTTCATCTCCTTCGTTCTGGCTACGTTATAGCTCGAATTATTAGCACTGTCAAGTGTTGAGTGCTAATTTCTGACGATTTCACAATATCATCACACTTTCACCTTGATCAGATGATTTCCTATGACATCTGGTTCAGCTGTTATTTCAGGAGCAAATACCCTTTGTTTGATAAGCAGTCTCATAACCGTTATTCTCCCTGTGTGTCTTCGTAAACCTGCCTGATGTTCTTCTTTATATTGACCCCGTGCATAAATCCAAAGGGGACTTCTGCCTCCCGGATTGCGTTCATGAACTTATAGTAATTCGTATGGCCTAAAGTATCGGTGAAGAGATATATATAGTCAGCTTTATCAACCAAGTGAGCGTCAATGCTGCCGGAAACGGAAGGGCTGATAAATGTCCAATTCGGGAATTCATTTCTGAGCTTCTTAACCCAGTTATCATTTCCGCCAACGATGATGATACGCAGGTTTTTTATTGCATCTTCCATCCCGGCTACGTCAGCTTCCGGAACTTCCTGATCATATTCTGTCAGATGGTAAAGATGCTCTCTAAGAGCAGCCAGCTCTTCATGGTCTGATTCGTACTCTTTCTGTATTTTTTCCAGGTTCTGCCTTTCATCCTGCTCCTTCTTATAAAGTTCCCGGAAATGTGTGCTGCGTCCTTCTTCCTGATGCAGCCTGCTTTGAAGATCCTGTATCTCCGCGATCAGTTTCTCCTGCGTTACAGAGTTATCTGCTTTCTGTATGACCGGTGATGCAGGCTTAAGTTCTATCTTCTTCTCCTGGGATATCTCTTTTGTTTTCTCCGGCTTAAACAAAGGTGGAAAGTTGTCATAGTAATCTCCATCGTCTATCCCAAGGACCTGGTCCGCAGACTCCTCCAGGATTCCAAGATCGTCAAATACATTTCCGATAAGGTGCATGATCATGGCATAAAGAGGCACAGTATCTGCTGAAAATACTGGTCCTGGAATCTCATCCTTTGGAAATGCGTGTTTCAGCAGCATGACTGTACGTTGCAGATATATCCTTCTTTGTTCATCCGACTCGACAGTAATATTAAGATAGTCATCCGGATGCCCGCCATCCTTCAGTACCAGACGGACAAATTTATCGAGTCTTCGGAATGCCTTATTCTGATCTCTGATGCTCGAATACAGTTTCCGCAGTTCATTTCCTGCTTTGTCAAATGCGTCTTCCGGAAATCGCGGATATTCAGGAAATTTCCGATTTTCTGATTCATTTACGCCTTTATTGAAAAACTCATAGATGAAATTACAGGAGCCGTCAATTTCGATATCCATCACCTTCGCCATGCAAAGGATCCTCGCCATAGTCATAGGGCTGAAGTCTGTCTCCTCATAGCCTCCTGACAGAGATCTGACATCACCTTCCGTAACCTTCCTGAATTTTCTCAGCTGACGATATTCACGCCTGAAATAGGTACTGTATATGTTGATCAGCAGACCTTTGGCATATGTACTCCCCTGATTCGATGCTTCCAGGATCAGATACAGTACCTTCACTCTCCATGCATTTTCCGGTTCCATATATCTGAATGGATCTTCAGTATACAGTCTTCTCTTATACTTCTCCAGATTCGCGTACTCATGTGTAAAAAAGTCCTTTGCAATCAGAGGAAAATCGCCATAGAACTGATCATTCCCGCATGCAAGCAAACTCTCGATGAATATTGTTTCGCACCCAAATGGATCCGGGACGGTATCCTCATCTTCCATCATGAAATGCTTCAGGAAGTATCCGAATCCCTTAATCATAATTTCCGGATCGTTATAATCCCGTGACAGGTCCTCAAGAATATGATCAAAGTCCTCTATCTGGGGCATCTTTTCATTCTGTTTTTTCAATTTTCATTTCCTTTCCGGACTGCCTTCTGCAGTGTTCATCAGTGCCCACCCTTCTCTTACTTCCGGTGTGCATCCTAAGCATATAATATCGCGTATCTAAGAAAAATAGATATTACGATAGATTCTTTTCATGCTTTCCCAAAGGTGTCCCCGTATCATTCACTGCAGACTTCAATAAAAAAAGGGCCACCTTCAGGTTGTGAAAGTGGTCCATAGGGTAAATGTCTCATCTATTCTGTTAGACCTTCCGCTGCAGGATATCGTCCAGTACGTCTGCTACGTGTTCATCCACATGCTTCAGCTGGTGGGCATACACATCTTCTGTCGTAGATGTCTTGGAATGTCCGAGGCGGTGGCTGACCTCGACGACATCGATACCCTCTGAGATCAACAGAGTTGCAGATGTATGTCTCGTTCCGTGGAAGTTGATATCCGGAAGATCGCCATTGTACTGTTCATTATAATCTCTGATGATTTTATGGAACTTCGCACCGACCGAATCCGGGTAAAATGGATGTCCGGGATAATCCGCACTGGTGAAGACGAAATTCTGATCATAATCAGCTCCGCGATACCCTGCCCACAGATCTCCTACGGCGATCGACGTTTCCATCTGTTCCTTCTTCCATCCCTTCAGGGAATTGATCACATCCTTCGATACGGCGATCGTTCTTCTGGATGACTTCGTCTTGGGTTCCTTGATGATATAGCCATTTTTCACCTTTCCGATAACCTGGTTGACCGATACCGTACAGTTTTCAAAGTCCACATCACACCAACGCAGGCCGCACAGTTCACCGCGGCGCATCCCCGTATGAAGCTCAAGATTGAAGAATTCCCGCCACGCTCTCGAGACTGTATACTTTCTGTCATAGCGTCTGACCTTATAGCCGGCGCCGGTCGACCCTAGAGTCCGGTTATGGCCCTTGCAGGAAAATGAATACGGGAGTGTCAATGCCTTCAGAAACGTGCGGGCCTGTTCCGCGTTCCAGAACTGCATCTCAGCTCTCTCATATCTCGGCAGTTCACAGCGTCTGGCAACATTCTCCTGGACCAACCCCCACTTATATGCTTTCTGGAGAATTGCACTCACCACCGCAAAATTACGTCTGACTGTACATGGTGACAGGCCATCGTCCAGCATTTTATTGATAAGGGTCTGAAGATGCAGTGCCGTTATCTTCGAGATCTTCATCTTTCCCAAGGCGGGAATAAAATGAAGCTGCAGGATATTCATGTTTGAATCTATCGTGGTCTGCGAAAGATTGGTAGAAGCGTAATTCTCCTGCCACCGCTCGATCAGCTGTTCAAAACTCAGATGATCTCCATCAAGATATTTTCCAGCTTTGACTTCCTCCTCAAATTCCATTGCGACCGTTTCCAGTTCTCTGCGGATCGCAGCGAGAGTTTTTCCTTTCGGGACGTATTTCTTGTAGTGGAGTACCTGCTTCCCATTGATGTCATACCCCGAGGATACCGTAATGGTATAACTGCTGCCTCGCTTCTTTATGGAAGCCATTTATGGATCACTCCTTTCGTGAATTATTACATTTATATATAAACTATTACATAAATATATTTACAATTATAGTACATAAAAAGGTGTACTATTACACCTATTTGTTGACACCCGCTGTCCCATTGGATATACTCTATCCAGACACCAGACAGAGGAGGCTCATTATGTCAGTCAGCAACAAGATCAAAGGTCTATTAAGTACATCCGGCAAATCGCAGACTGAACTGGCCAGATTTCTGGGGATCAGCCCTCAGTCTCTCAGCAATAAGATGACACGCGGCTACTTTTCTGCGGACGATCTCATCCGCATTGGGGTTTTCTGTAGCTGCAAGCTGTCCTATACTTTTCCAGATGGTTCGGAGATCATCTTCACGAAGCAGGACCTTCCTGCTGATTAACGGAACTTAAGCAGTTGTCCCTCAGGCTCCTCAGGTTTCGGACGCGTCATCATATCCACGAGAATGGGAAGATTCACCATAAACCTCGTTCCGCAGTAGATCCCCGGCAGTTTTCCTTCCCTGCACAGTCTCCGAAGATATCTTTCGGAAAGACCGGAGATCCGTACCGTCTCCCTAATCGTGCAGAACATCTTATCTTCCCAGTATACTGCGTATTTTTTTCGTGAGGAGGGCTTCCCTTTTCGCCCGCTCATGTCTTCCTTCATCAGACATCCCCCTTTCAAATATCATTCATATTCACCGCCGTTCTAAGCATTTGCTGCTCCCGGTGCTGGTGCTGATCAGCATCTCCTGAAATAGCGGAAAATTAACCATGAACCTCCGTCCGCACTGGACTCCCGGCAGCACATTCTCTTCGCGCAGCTTTCTGAGATAGGTCTCCGCAAGCCCTGTAATCTCAGCGGTTTTTGCAATAGGGATAAAGGTTTTTATCTCTTCCATCGTCAATCTCCTTTCAGAATCAGAACAGCGAGCATTCCCCACATCTTTCGTTTTGAATAAAATACATGTATTAATGTACTACTTCATTTTATAATGTATTTTATACTTCACATGATGTCCTTGTCAACACTCCCTGCTGCCTTGTGATGCCTCCTTCAGATGCTGCAGAAACTGTTCAGAATTCACCATAAACCTGCGGCCGCACTGAACTCCAGGCAACTTGCCTTCATCATGCAGTTTTCTGAGAAATGTCTCTGCCAGTCCCGTGATCTCCGATGTTTCAGAGATCGTGATAAACATCTTCGGTTTTTGTGGTTCAGCAATCTGTTCCCTTCTTTCTTCCGGTTCTCTCCTCGGAACCAATATGCATTCTTTTCTTCTCATAGCGCTGTCTCCTTCTTAGCTCATCACTTATCCCAGCTTTTCGCAGTTACTTGAACGGAATCTTCTCATCGGGTCCGGGTTGCAGAAAGTCTTCGCCCTTCTCATCTTCCGACACGTAGACTTCGTCCTGGCTCCTGAGTCTTATATCTTCATAAAAGATGCCGGTGCTCAGTCTCTTCAGGAAATAGCCCTTCTCCTTCATGCGATTGAAGAAGATACTCTTCCCATGAGCCTGCCGGTCATTTTCCTTGCAGTAATTCGCGTATGCTTCATACACATCCGATCGCTTTTCCCTGCTGCCCGGCTTGCGCTCCGTGCAGTCGTCCAGAAAGGCTTTTACGCTGTCGGCGCTTCTGTACAGATCATCGATTGCCTCCTGGCTGCCATTGCTCTCCAGAAAACAGCCTCGGCTGTAAAGAGCTTTAAGTCCCACCATCGCCCGGAAGATGCAGAAATCCACTTCCCGGAACAGCTTCTCTTTCAGATTGATGTCCTTCTCCTCCGGAGTGACGATGTGGTTCATATTCAGCACCAGAAGACGGCGGTAATAAGCATTGGTCTTATCATCAAGATTCATCGGCATTTCATTTGCAGAGAAGAGGAGCTTGGCATAGCTGAAAAACTTCATCGGGTCACGTCCCTTCTTCTCGTACAGAAGCGGGTCCTCGCCGACCGCTTTCTTCAGCACATCCACACTCTGCATGGCGCTGCTTGGGATATCCGCGCATGCGTTAAGAAGCATGCCGAACAGGCTTGTCGCATAGAACCTCTTGTTCAGGTCCTGAATGGAAATGTTCACGCAGTTTCCTTTGCCGATGATCTCCTCTACCAGTGCGATCAGTACAGACTTTCCTGTGCCGCCCGGTCCCTTGATCATCACAAACTTCTGGAAGCAGGTATCCGTCGTCATGCTGTAGCCTAGATATTCCCAGAAGGTCTCCTGGTCGTCCAGATCCGAAAGGGATACTTTCAGAAAATCCCTGACATTCTTTCCGTCGTCCGCTTTGATCTCCCACATCGGATTGAACGGATGCGGGATCTGGTTGACCGTCAGATATTTCGGGTCATGCGGAAGCATTTTCCACTGCGTCACATCGAAATATCCGTTCTGGAAGTTGATCCAGCTCTTCGGCTGCAGATTGATCTCGTCATAATGCTTCTGGATCTCCGGCTGGTCAATCAGAAGATCGTACACTCTCTTGATGACCGGTTCCTTATGGAACTGCCTCTCCATCAGCTGGCTGATCATCGCCCTCGTCCGGTGTCCCATATGATCCTGCACGTATACCCCATGCTGATAAAGGTATGGCGTCCCATTGAAGACGAACATCGGATGCTTCTCGATCAGATAGTCTACGATCTCCCTGTCGAGAACTCCGACCGCTTCGCCTTTTGCATTGAGCTGGTGGAAACGCGCAAGACTGCGCCCTCCCTCCGAATCGGACGGACCTTCCTTTCTCTCATAGAAGTCATCCAGGATCTGCCTCAGATCATCGAGCCTGTCCACTCTTGCCAGATAGTCCTTATCCTTGAAGAGGCGCCAGTCGACGATAACCGACAGATCTGCATCTCTCAGGCACTGCTCAATCCGGTCGCTGTTCCATTTGCTGCAAGAGAGCACATACACGTACTGGATCCGATCCGTTCCTCTTCCTTCTTCAATCAGCTGCCGGTCAAGTTCCCCCATATAGGAAATGAAACTGTCGGCAGTGAAGAAGCCGTCTTTGGGTTTGTCCATGATAGCCTGTGATCCATATCCGCAGTAGGCAATGTTCGCGGCAAGGTCTTCATCATTCACGAAGAAAATGTACTTCCGGTGCGGTGTCTGCGGAGGCGACTGCATGTAAAGCTGAAACCCTCTGATATTCATAGCAGACACCTCTCCTTCTCAGATGGGCCATCCCTTGCGGGATGACCCATCTCATCTGTAATCGATTCTCTCTTCATAGGCTTGCCTCTGCTCGTTCAGGTTCTGTCATCTGCTTTTCCCCGCCTTTTCTGTCAGGAATATCTTCCGCAGTCATCGGTGCAGGCAGCTCATACTTCTTCGTGTAGTTTCCTACCAGCCTGTCGGAGATCTTTTCTGCATCGGCGCAGGCCCGAAAGAATTCGTTGTAGTCATTCTGGATCACGCCGATCCACGCCCGGAGATAATCGGAATGGTCCTCATAGTGCTCCCCGGCAAGATGAATTCCCAGATCCGTCTCCGTGAAGAGAGCTCCGATCTCCGCCCTCAGCTCTTCCTTTGCGTATCCTTCTGAGCCGAACGGGCCGCTGAATCTTCTGTTCAGCCTGCTTGCTGCTCCGGTTGAATGGCTCATCTCATGAAGAAGGGTTTTCGCGAAGCTCGTCTGGTCCTTGAACTGGCTTCTGAGAGGCAGCGTGATTACATCCTCGGACGGACTGTAGAAAGCCCTCTCCTGCGCGATCTCATGTATGGGACATTCACTGGTAGAGATGATACGGTCGATCAGCTGGTCAAGATCAGGCTCCCTGTATTCATTTCCGGAAAAGCTCGGAAAATCCTGCACCTGCTCCGCGTTGAAAACCCGAAAAAAAGAGACCTGAGGCCTGTCCAGCTGGACTGTCTCAAATCTCTCTTGCCCGTTTGCATCCTTCACTTTTTTCTGCTTCTCAAAGATCCATTTCTCACACAGGACTCCGTGTTCGCCCTTCTTGATGTAGTAGCCTTTCTGCGAATACTGCCGTGCAGTAGCCCAGCGTGGATCCGTATATCCATGCTCGATGACCATCGCCATCAACCGCAGCCGGTTGCCGCCCTTATACTGAACCTTCGACAGAGGATTCTGCGGTCTCAAAGAACCCCTATCCCACTCCTCCTTGTTGAAGAAATAGCCCTGTTTCATCATACCGATGATCTTGTCCACCAGAGCTTTCCGTTCATCCATTACGATCTCAAATGCTCCTGACACTGTTTGCCTCCTTTCCGGACACGAAAAAACCTCCAGACGGGATTTCTCCTGTCTGAAGGTTCTGTTTCGCCGAACGGCTTATTTTTCCCTATTCGTTATGAAATTAGTCCGAACGGCTAAAGTTTTTATTTCTTTGAAAATGCATCCTTGACATTCAAGAAATCCGCCAAAAGCTTAGCAATCTGATTCAATTCGTGGATTGCTTCGAAGCATGCTTTCAGATTTTTCTCTGGAGTAGTTTCAAAATTCTGCTTTACGGCCAACTTAGGGACTTCAATACGCAAAGCTGCAGATTTCCCTGTTTTTACCCCGTGAACAGATGGCACACCGTGCTCGCGAAGCCAGTCAGCCATAGCTTTTACATCAGGAAGTCGATCCGCAGCATGCGCAAATGTTAAGTCCGCATATCCCTCCTGCGTCTTATGAATGATGATTACGTTCTGCAGTGCTGTGTTATAGTCAACCCACCATCCATTAGAAGTTTCCTTCGTTCGAATATCGAGGTCAGGGAAATGAGCCTGCTGATACATGCGATACTGTCTGAAGTAAAGATTTACTGCTTCGTTCAGTACAACGTGGGGTGGTTTTTTTGCCCTGTCTATTGCCTGTGTAATAGCCTGAAGATGTACCTTGCTTAATTCATCTGTCTGTGAACGAAGGTAATCAGCGACTTCCTCATATGATAAATGATGCTCATATAATTTAGCCTCAGCATCGGAGGAATAGTATTTTTCAGGGCAGAATATGATAATCCTGAAATCCTCATATTCCTTATTTTTGATACCTACTTTTCCCCGCTCAATATACCTTGAATGCTGCTCCGGCATAGCAATAGCGTCTATCTTGTCTTCGATCAGAAAACCGTATCGCTTGTCATCCACCTTAAGTATCAAAGTAATATCCGACTCTCCAAGATCATATTCTGTTCTGGAAAGCTCAGCATGGACAATGGATACCTCGCTGCCCTTTAAGTCCGTTTTACTGACCAGCAAGCGGATAAAGTCGATGTCTGTCATTGCTCTTTCTACAAAAAGCAAATCCATATCACGTTCTCTTATTGTGTTAAATCTGCACTCAGCCATTAGCCTTCTCCATACGATGATTCTTCTTACTTTCTGTTCAGTTCTTCATGAAGACTGTTTGGGATGCCCCTCGGCCCACGCACTGCATAGATGCCGAATTCATCTTTCAATCGCTCAAAAGTAAATTCCCCGGCCCCATATCTTCTCACGAGACGAATGCGCATCAGTTTCCGAACCGATAGCTTTCCATTGTCGAAATCACAGGGCTGATCTGTATCTGTTACAGTGCACTGATACAGAACTGCCGACACTGGGGCCGCGACATACATATAGACGGTATCGCCCTTCTTTATGCCCCTGCCCTGCTTCCAGTCGATTTCCGATACATCATCGAAAGCATGCACGATATCATAGTACTTTGGGTTGGCAGGAACGATCCACTCCTTCGGCGGACGTATCTGTTCCTTCTTCTTTGCTGAAGCTGTCGTTCGATAGCTTGCGTCGATCAGCGACAATATATTCTCCAGCGACACTGTACCATCAAGAAGGACCGAGACCCATTTTCCTCTTGCGAAATGATACCCCGGAAGATATCCCTTCTGCTGAAGCAGAAAGTCCCGGTACAAAAGGTCATCGACCTTCACATTCAGGATATCCGTGAAATCATCACCCATCAGCCCGAGTCTGCTCCGCCTGACATTCATGATGACAGCAAACCATTTCTGATTATCTTCGTGCCTGAAGACAGCATAGTCCGGGTATTTTCTCCAAAGATACTCCGGATCAATACCATATTCTTTCCTGATATAGGAACATACCTGCTTTCTTAATGTACTTGTGTCGCCCATAATAATCGACTTAATGCAGCCTTCTTCCTTCCCGCAACACGAATCACTCTTCTGCCGCGGTTTTCAATACCTTTTCAACTTCATCCTTCATCTGATCATACTTAAGACCGATGTGGGCTTCGAAGATCTTCTCATCACCGACATAAAAAGTCGGCGTAGCATAATAATCGAACTTGTCCGCATAGACCGGATCCTGTGTTTCCTCTACTTTCCTGAAAGGAATTTTTGCATACTCCGGGTTAGCGCCCATAAGCTCTTCCAAAGCCCGAAAAGCCATATCACAGTATCCGCAGTCATCCCTGTAGAACATCAGTATTTCCTTCATTTCTGCCTCCTTTTTGGCTGCCCAAACATTACAATCCGTCCGGTAATCTATACGACTGCTGCCTGCATGAAGCATCTACCGATACTTTGTCTCGATTACAATCTGGTTCCAATATACCATACCGGCAGAAATGTGGCATATACCAACTTCTTCCCGCAGTTTTCTGGCTGAATACGTCTTCCGGGCCAGTTCGCAAGGCAAAATAAAAGTAGGGAATTCCCTATTTCCCTACTTTTCCGGAAGATTCATATGAACAGTACTGTGTTGTTTAATGCTGCAAATGAGAAGCTCAAAGATAATCGTGTACACAATAATGTGTTACTTTTGCAAATCCCTAAATACAGCCTTTTCACCAAAGTACTGTTCCCACTTGGCAACAATCTCCGGAGAATAAGCTTCTATAACTCGCATTAACTTTCTTAAATCCCCCAAGGGAATACGAGAGTTATTGTTTTCCAATTCTGCACTTCCATCGCTCAGAATCCAGATTTTTGTCGCATTCGCTGATATCTTCTGTGCTATATGAACATGTACCGGTTCCAGAGGCTCATTTTCATTACTCCAGAAGAATACAACGTATCCAAAAGCCGAAAAACACTTAGGCATACTGTTTGTCCTTCTGGAACATGATTGCAAGCATTCCAACTCTCGCAACATGTTCCCATAATCTGTTCAGTTCATCTCCAGAGAAACCAACTACATTAGTAAAAGTTCCCCCTGGATAGATACATTGGGCCGAGTCGAAATCATCACCTGCCTTATTAGGCCGCTCAAAATATATCGTTACGTACTCGGAACCACTTTTTTTGGTTTTAATATCGGAATACGTTATTTCCAGACCATCTTCAAATGATAAAAAAGGATGATGTTCCATATGTGCAACCTCCTCTCTCAGTTATCATAGCATACATATCTGCTATTTGCAGTTGATATTCCTTCCCTGCTTCCCTGACACAGTTGTTGCTGCCCCTCCTGCCTGAAGGTTTGCTAAGCCGAATTGCTCAAGCAGCAACAACTGCTGCAAAATTAGTCCGTTCGGCTAACCAATATTGCCTCTCATATAACTGGAAATATGACTTCGTTACTCGCTGTGCTCTACAGTAAATTTCCGTTCCTTCTCATTGACGGGGATTGTTCTGGAATCCATATTCTGTATCTGAATATACCTACCTTCTTCAAGTGCCATGATCACCTGGTCGATCTGGGATTCCTCTCCCTGTATCTCCATCGTTACAGAACCGTCCCAGTTATTCCGAACAAATCCGGTACATCCACTGAATTTAGCTTCCTGACGTGCGCGCCAGCGAAAACCGACACCCTGAACCTCGCCATAAAAAGTAATGTGTTTGCGAACCATCATATAATACCCATCTTTCCATCAATGATCTGTTCCCAATATATCACTGCCGGAGACGACGCATCAATCAGCATTATCAGATAAACATTCTTTCTCCGAAAGTTCTGCACGCCCTTCCAGATCCATAAGTTCCACGATTTCTCCTTCATCCACGATCCCATACTTCTCGGCAAGCTGTCTGGCCATATCTGTATTACTGTTCATCCTTCTTCTCCTCCTTGTTCTCTGCCTTTTTCGGGTCCAGGATTGCCTTATGCCTCTGCAGCCATTCCTCCAGTTCTTCTTCGGTCGGCTGCTGCCCGGTCTTATCTTTAGCTTCCTTTTCCATCGCCTCAATGTCCTCGAAGCTGAGCTGATCCAGGACCTCTGGACTCAGGTAAATGATCCTCACCGGCTGTCCTTCATCCCTCTTTTTTCTGAAATACTCCAAATCCTTTTCCGTAAGATATTCAAGTTCATGCACGATTCTCACGCTCCTTATAATTCTGCCTCCATCACCCCGGTCACCCGGTTGTCCTTCTGAAACAGTTCCTTCAGGTCCACCTTTGGATCATTACTGATCTTATCCTCCTCGAGGAATGCGCAGAGCGGATATCGGATCATGGTCTGTCCTCCGGCGCTCACGCGCTCAGGCTCTTCCAATGAAAAGACCGGGTACGCTTCCAGTTTTCCGTTCGAATACTGATGCTGATACGATCCAAGGGCCTTCGTTCCGACCAGGTACTTGCCTTCGATGTTGTCGAGCTTGTCGAAGATCTTCGACTGGCGGAAGATTCCCTGATATTGCTCGATCTGATAGAAATACGACTTGCTGTCCGCATCCTTGCCCTCTGCATCGATGTAAAAGTGGATCTCATCCCTCTCCTCATCGCCCTCTCTTTTCCGCGCGCTCTTATATGGTCCAAGTGCCTTGGATACAGCAAACTCCGGAGACTCCAGAGTATGGTACTTGTCATCCATGACCGGATTGCATCCTCGGATGAAAACCAGTTCCTTCTTGTTGTCCATCCTCCGGACCTCGTCAGGCGTCATCAGTTCCCGGCCGACCACATCGAAGTTGCTGCTTGCCGAACCCTTGCTGCCCAGCGACTCGCTGGAGGACCGCTTGCCCAAGGTATACTTGCCCAGCATCTCCGTCATGTACTTATGCGTCTCAGGCTCATTTCCGCCAAGATAGATCAGAGTGTCGGCGTTGCCGATAATGGCCTGCCAGGTATCCTTGAACAGAGCCTGCAGCTGTGCCTTGTTCTGCAGGATGATATTCGCGGAAATGTTCCTGCTTCGCATGGTGGAGATGATTTCCGTAAAGCCGTCCGGGAGGGCGACATTTGCGAACTCATCGAGCCAGAAGGCAACAGGAACAGGCAGAGAACCGCCATATTTGAAGTCCGCAATGTAATACAACTCCTGGAAGATCTGGGTATACAACAATCCCACAAGGAAATTGTAGGACTTGTCGTTGTCCGGGATGATGCAGAACAGGGCAGTCTTTCGATCGGGGTTCTCATAGATTCCTTCACCCAGTGCACGGATGTTCATATCGTCATGGTCCAGGATCTTCAGCACCTTCGGATTCTGCAGATAGGCCAGTCTTGCATGTGCGGATATGATGATGGAACGGATGGTGTCCTTGGCGCCGCTCCGGACCTTCAGGTATGCCACTTTGGCCGGATGGTCATCCGGAAGGACATCCATCATCTGATCCAGCTCCGACAGATCACCGGCTTTCTCTGCCACCTTCGCCTTGGTCAGCAGATTCATCATCTCCCGGATCGTTGCATCCTTCCCCATCTTCGGACACTCATACCAGACATAGGACATGATCGCCTGCAGATACAGAGAAAGGGCATTGTCCCAGAAGGGATCACTGCCCTTTGTATCCTTTGGCCTGGTATTGTTCATCATGTTGGTGACCAGCTTGATAATATCGTTGTCCGACCGAATGTAAGCGAACGGATTATAACAGTCTGAATCATCCATATCGACCAGATTGAAGGCTATTACCCTGAATCCATTCAGTTCCAGGTATCCGCCAAGTTTCTGAAAAAGCTATGACAATAGGTAAGGCTTTGAGCTAATCTCCGCCTTTTCCCCTGTCCCACACCGTACGTGACCTTTTCAGGTCATACGGCGTTCCATCATGCAACAGTAAATCGATAGATTATCTTAAATA
>Ga0256404_1008539_pt1 | contig 15302 bp, 8 predicted proteins | sample RumenRJG_01DNA_FD_185990 | JGI IMG/M metagenome (GOLD analysis project Ga0256404, IMG submission 185990) | Bovine rumen microbial communities from Lethbridge, Alberta, Canada - RJG_01 | ecosystem: Host-associated > Mammals > Digestive system > Stomach > Rumen | place: Canada: Alberta | collected...
TAGATGAGTGGTTATCAAGACCAATATCTGAAGAACTGAAAAGATTGATATTTGACGTTGTTGAAGACAGACTAGGCAAATCAAGTACGATCTTTTGCTCTCAACACAGCTTTAGTAGCTGGATGGAACAACTAGGAAATGGTTGCGAGACTGAGAGCCTAGTTGACAGAGTAATTCATAACGCAACAAGCATCGTTCTAGATGGTAAATGTAATATGCGTGAGATATCGCAAAAATATAATCTAAATCATAACAGATAGGCGCCAGCAAGCTGACGCTAGAAGTAACGGCGATGGGCTAACGCTCATCGCTATTTTAAAGACATTGATCCAAATAAAAAAATGAGGCGATCCTTTAGTGCGAATTCAAAATGCAAAAATTGCGAATTAAAAGATCCTTTAGTGCGTAATAATCAGAATCTCATAAAAAATATATAAAACTAGGTGAAAAAGCCGGAGATAACAAAGGTTACAAGTGCTCTATAAGAGATCGTTGGTACATTGTACCTTCGGTATGGATCCCAGATGCCTTTTTTTTAAGAAGAAATAATCATTATCCAAAATTTGTGCTGAATAGATGCGATGCTGTTTCTACAGATACAATGCATAGAATAAAATTCAAGGCAGGAATCGATCCTCAAAATATCCTTCTTTCTTACTACAATAGTATTTCTTTTGCTTTTACTGAAATTTGTGGACGAAGTTATGGTGGAGGAGTTCTTGAAATTCTTCCATCGGAAGTTGGCAATATTTTACTTCCAAAAATTCCTTTGATTGAACCTAGTAAAAAGGAATACTTGTTGTCTTTTGTTGATTCTGTTGTTAGAAAAGGTGATAACATCGAAAAAGCATTAGATATAATCGATCAAGAACTATTAATAAATATCCTGAAAATTGAACCTGAACTTTGTAAGAAATGTCGAGCAATTTGGAAAAAGTTGCAAAAAAGGCGATTAGAGAGATATTAGTTTAAACTGGATTATTTTTTATTATTGCAAAATACACTTTTTACTTTTGCTAAAAAACAAGGTAATGAGTGTGTTTATTAGTAAAAATAAGTACACTTTATTTTGTCTTCAACTAGTCTCAATCATCTTTTTAACAGGATTTATCCTTTACTTGATAAAGTAAAATCTCAATCATCACTTAACCTTAAGATAGTAGAAGGTGCTGACCATAACTTCAAAGGTATGGAAAGTGAGTTTAAAGAGCTGTTTATCAACTTTGTTGAGAGCACCCTAACCTGATTGCGTAAGCAAGTTTAGTCACTGTTTTCAAAAGGTAGCCCTCAATGTAAAAGGTATCCCACAAGATAAAATGTACACACAAGATAAAACTCAAAGCCGATAGCTTTTACCTTTTCTTGCAATTACGAGCTCTAGTAACTACCTCCTCAATAGCAAATCATAAAACCAATCTCAGTTAGCCTCACAATAGCCAATCCCAATAACAGGCTATAGGCACCTATCCTTTCTTAGCACCAAATCAGTGATTTTCAACTCAATCCAATCTTTTCTTGAAAATTAAATTAAAGCGTATGTATAATCAATCTACGTCCTGCATATTCAGGCGAAATCACAGTTTAAGGCTATTTTAGGAATAGTTTGTACCTCATATGTTAGATAACGCAGTAGTTGTAAAGTTAAGTGGCAAAGCATTAGGCGGTGTTGAAGAACTGTCTAAACTTTTCACTGCCTGCCGTGGACAGAAATTAGTTGTTGTTCATGGAGGTGGCGTTGAGGTTGATGCTTTGTTTAAAGCTTTAAATCTTGAGGTTAAAAAGAAGAACGGTTTAAGAGTAAGTCCTCGTGAACAGATGCCATACATCAGCGCAGCATTAGCTGGTATGTGCAACAAAGGTTTACAGGCATTAGCTATTAAAAACGGTCTGAATGCTTTAGGAATGTTAGCAAGTGATGGTAAGACCATCACTGTAAGACAGTTATCTGAGGATTTAGGCATGGTAGGCGCCGTTGAACCTAACGATAAAAAGTATCTTACTTTACTTCTTGAAAACGGATATACACCAATCATCGCATCTTTAGCACATGATGATAACGGTGATCTGTACAATGTAAATGCAGATGATGCAGCTTTAGCTATTGCAAGAGTATTAAATGCTCCACTGTATTACATTTCAGATGTACCAGGTGTCCTTGATAAAGAAGGCAAGCTCATTGATGAGCTTGATGAAGATAAAGTTAATGCTTTAATTGCTGATGGCACTATCTCAGGTGGCATGACAGTTAAAGTAAAGAGTGCAATTGATGCAACCAAGCTTATCAAAAAGCCTGTATACATTGCCTCATTCAAAGATCCAAATCTTGCGAAAAATCTAATCTCCCGGTCACGGCTTGGCACAGTATTCAATGTCTAATAGCTTTTGCAGTACATAAAAGCAAATGTTTAGGAAATAAACTTTTATAAATAGATTTTTATAAATAAACATTTAGAATCAAATATTTATAAACAAGTATTTATATACAAACTTTTATAAATAAACATAGATAGATTTAAAAATAAGAAATCTTAATATGTACTGCAGGCTTTAAAGCATAGTAAAACTATTAACAGGCATTTATATATTTTTTAGGCAAAGTCGATATACATAAAATCGTGGAGACACATCTATATGCCACCTATAAATCAGAATTCATCATCATTTGTATTATTAGATGAAATCAAACAGAACACATTAGAAGAGCTTTATGAAAAGGTAGTTGATCTTTATGACAAGAAGTTAATGTCAAAAGAGGATCTGACTAAGGTTAATGAAGCATTAGTTACTGTAAATCAGGTGTTCTTAAAACAGGAAAAAGCAAACTTCACCGTAAGACAGGCAACCTTAGCTGATGTTGACTCTCTTATGGATATGATTGAGTACTGGGCAAAGCAGGGACAGAATCTTCCTCGCAAAAAGAATGACATCATCCGAGGTATTCAGACCTTTGCTGTCTGTGTCAAGGATGACAAGGTTGTAGGCTGTGCCTGTTTATATGTTTATGACTCAGGTTTAGCTGAAATCAGATCATTAGGCGTTTCACCTGTAATTCAGCGTCAGGGACAGGGTAGAGCCATTGTAAATTACCTCTTAAAGAGAGCATCAAAGATGTTCATTCAAAGAGTATTTGTGCTCACAAGAAGTCCTGAATTCTTCTCAAAGGTAGGCTTCCAGAAAACTGTTATTGAAGCACTGCCAGAAAAGATTTTAAAAGACTGCGAAAACTGTCCAAAACGTGAAAAGTGCGATGAAGTGGCATATATCTATAATGTAAAGGATCACAACTAATATGAAAATCACCAGAAAAACTTTTGACGAGGTAATGTTCCCTTGTTACACCCCAATGAACATGGTTATTAAAAAAGCTCATGGTTCATATGTTTTTGATAATGAAGGTAACAAGTACGTTGATTTAACCTCAGGTATTGCAGTTAACTGTTTAGGTCATACTCCTGAAGGAGTTCAGAAGGTAATTAAAAAGACCTGCAAGAACTTAATTCATGTAAGTAATATCTTCTGCAACGAGTACACACTGTCATTAGCCAAGAAGTTAACCTCTCTTACAGGTTATGACAAAGTCTTCTTTGTAAACTCAGGTGCTGAAGCTAATGAGACAGCTTTAAAGTTAGCTCGTCGTGTAGCTTTTGATGATTATGGCGAGCAAAAGAATGAGATCATCTCATTTGTAAACAGCTTCCATGGCAGAACCTTCTTCTCTGTAACCGTAGGTGGTCAGGAGAGTTATTCAGATGGTTTCGGTCCAAAGCCTGCTGCTATTACCCATATTCCATACAATGATATTGCAACCTTTGAAAAGACCATCTCAGATAAGACCTGTGCTGTGATCTTAGAGCCTATTCAAGGTGAGGGTGGTATTATCAAAGCTGATGATGCTTTCTTAGTAAAAGTACGTGAGTTATGTGATAAGCACCACGCAGCTTTAATCTTTGATGAGGTTCAAACCGGTGTCGCAAGATCAGGTACTCTGTACGCTTATGAGCAGACACCTGTTAAACCTGATATCTTAACCTCAGCTAAAGGTTTAGCTTCAGGTCTTCCAATTGGTGCTGTTTTAACCTATGACAACTTTGCTAAACACTTTGTACCTGGTACTCACGGTTCAACCTTCGGTGGTAACGCCTTAGCTTGCTCTGTAGGTTGCTATGTACTAGATAAAGTAAGTGATAAGAAGTTCTTAGAGAATGTAAAAGCAACATCTGAGTACATTAAAGCCTCAATCAAGAAACTTGATGAAAAGCATCATGTCTTTGATGATGTAAGAGGTGAAGGTTTACTCATGGGGCTTGTCTTAAATAAGAAATACTCAGGTAAGTCCGGTGCTCTGCAAAAAGAATGCTTTAAGCACAAGTTACTGACCCTAACCGCCCATGGCGATGTCTTAAGACTGGCTCCTGCTTTAAACATTAAAAAGTCAGTTGTTGATGAAGCTATGAAACTTTTAGATAAAGCTCTAACTGACTTTGTAAAAGACAATGCTTAATAAAAGGGGATTTATAGACGATTAGAATGAATTGATCATGTTTAAAGCACAGCTTTAAACAAAGCTTAGTTCAATCGCAACAAATCCTAAACAGGCACTGTGTGTAATTACTGATACAAGCAGTGCCTTAATTGTCTTAGTAACAACAGTAGCAAAATAGCTGCATACCAATTTCATGATCATTGCAAACTAAACACAGGATCTCTGCAAAACTTATTCAAGATCACTGCAACTAAAGTTTAAGATCGTAGCCTACTTTTTTTAAGCTCACTGCAACTTAAATTCAAGATCGTAGCAAACTCATCTTAAGATCTGTGCAAACTTCTTAAAAGATCTCCTCAAACTTTGTAGTACTTACAATAAATGCCAGTAATTACAATTACCCCAATTTTTATTGTGTATAATTGATGAAGAGTAAGTAAAACAGGAGCTCCATAATGAGCAGCAAACAATTCTTACCTTTACTGAAAGGTCCTAAAAATTTTAAAGAATTAAAAGATCAGAATGGCTACTTTGTAGATAAAACTGAGTATATAAAAACAGCTTTTACTGATACTGATTCTGTACTTTTATTTACAAGACCAAGACGTTTTGGTAAGACTTTGCTCATGACCATGTTTGAGTCATTCTTGCAAATCAATCCTGAAAAACCTTTTGATACCTCAGTTCAGCAAAATTACTTTAAAGGCACCAAAATATTAGAAGACAAAGAGTTCTGTTCTAAGTTCATGGGGCAGTATCCTGTTATTAGTGTCTCTTTAAAAGATGTAGATGGTGATTTCTTTGAAGATGCTTATGAGTGCTTTGCTTCAACCATATTCAGACTTGCATCAGAATATAAGTACTTACTTAATAGTTCAAAGTTAGATGATTCAGATAAAGAAGAGTTAAAAAACTTAACTACCAAAAGTTATTTATTACAACTTAAAAATCAGATTAGCATCAAGGATTCATTAAGAACTCTAGCTACAGCACTTTATAAAGAGTATGGTAAGTACCCAATTCTGCTTATTGATGAGTATGATGTACCACTTGCTAATGCATCTTTTCATGACTTACAGAACTCCAAAACATATAGTAAAGATGAATCTTTTATAGCAGATTACCATTCAAGAATGGTAACACTCATGAAAGCTTTTTTAGGTATCTTAAAAGATGAAGATACTTTAACTAAAGCTGTACTTACAGGATGCTTAAAGGTAGCTAAGAATAGTCTCTTTACAGGTGTAAATAACTTTACAGTAAACAGTGTCACCAGCAAAGATGCTAAATACACAGGAATGATAGGTTTTACCAAAGAAGAAACCAATCAGATATTAAAAGACTATGAGTTAGACGATTACGCTCAACAAGTAAAAGAACATTATGACGGTTATAAGTTCTTTGACAAAGAGATGTTCTGTCCATGGGATGTGGTTAACTTCATAAAAAGTAATTTTGAATTTAAGCAGAATGGACAACTTACTGAAATTGGTACCGGCAACTACTGGGAAGGCACAACATCTGATAAATCCTTATCAGGCTATATTGGTTACTTAACTGAGAAAGACAATCAAAGGATGCAGAATTTAGTTGATGGTAAGTCCATTAGCTTTATTCTAAACGAATCTATGAATTATGACTGCTTACCACAGCATAACTCAGATGACTTCTGGTCATTATTACTGCATTCTGGTTATTTAACTCTTGATTGGGTACAGACCAAAAAAGAAGAGCTAAAAAAAGACAGTAAATCAAATAAAGACGTTTTTGCAAGAATTCCAAATCTTGAGATACTTGAATGTTTTGATAAAAACATTAAAGAAAGATTTGCTGATGTTGTAAAGAAAGACAATCTAGCTTTAAACATTGCCAATGCCTTACTTGAAGGTAATGTCGATTTTGTACAGAACAAGTTAGGACCATTATTACGTTCTTTCGTATCAATAAGAGATACAGCAACTAGAGCTCCTCACGAGAACTACTACCATGGATTCTTAAACGGTATCTTTACTAACTGTAAAGATAATTTAGGAGAATATCGTTCTAATATTGAAGCAGGCGATGGCTATGCTGATATTACCTTTAATAATTTAGATGGCACCAAATCTTGTGTTATAGAAATTAAAGTCTGCAAAGAAAAAGAAAGTAGAGCTAAAAAGGCTAATGAAGCTATAGAACAGATTCTTGAGAAACATTATGCAGAATCATTTTTTGAAGATGAGAACATAACATCAGTTAATGCCATAGGTATAGCTTTTTCAGGAAAGAACTGTGCAGTCGCTTGTAAGGTTATAGAGGCAAAACAGTCTTAACCTATTAGGTTAGGTTGTACTTTATCTGCATCATTGCAAGAGCAATTTAAAGATAATCTTGAATAATAACTTATAAAGTTGTCTTTAGCGTGCACTGTACAATTATTGATAGAAAGATTCAAAACAGGTTGTAACTATGATCAATAACGAATTTTTACCACTACCAGATAATCCTGACTGTTATGAAGATCTAAAAGACGATAATTGCTACTTTATAGATAAGACAGAGTACCTAAAGACCATTTTAACAGACTCATCATCTGTTCTTCTGTTCATAAGACCAAGTGGTTTTGGTAAGACTATGCTCATGACCATGCTAGAGTCATTCCTGCAAATCAATCCAGAAAAGCCATTTGATAACTCAAAACAACTAGATCTCTTTAAAGGCACCAAGATCTTAGAAGACAAAGAGTTCTGCCAAAAGTTCATGGGACAGTATCCTGTTATCTACATCAATTTGAAAGAAGTCGATGGCAATAACTTTGATGAGGCTTATAGAAATTTTGCCTCAACAGTTTTTACTGTTGCTTCTAGATATCATTACTTACTTGATAGCCCAAAGTTAGATAATTCTGATAAAGAAGAGCTTAAAAAACTATCTACCAAAAGTTACTTAGAAAAAATCGAAAATAAGCAAACTGTAAAAGATGCTTTAAGTACTTTAGCAGGATCCTTATATAAAGAGTACGGAAGACGAGCTTTTCTTTTAATTGATGAGTATGATGTACCACTAGCCGCAGCTTCATATCACGATAGATTAAACAAAGTTAAACATAAGGATAGACCTGACTTTGTTGCTGACTACCATGATAAGATGGTTACCTTGATGAAAGGCTTTTTTGATTTATTGAAATCTGACCTTGGTGATGAAAGTGGTATTGGTAAAGCTGTGATGACAGGAAGCTTGAGAGTTTATAAAAACAGTCTTATCTCTGGAATGAATTTTACCCCAAACTGTGTTGATGATACTGAAAAAAAGTACACAGGCATGTTTGGTTTTACTGAAGATGAGACCTTAAAGTTCTTAAAAGACTATGGTCTTGACGATTGTTTCTCTAAAGTAAAAGAGCACTACGCAGGTTACAAATTCTTTGATAAAGAAATCTTTAATCCAGTAGATGTAGTTAACTTTGTAAAAGACAACCTTGAGAAAAAAGAACATGGTTCTGAAATCAAAACAGGTACTTACTGGTGTGATTTAGTTTCAGATAATGATAACGAGCTAAATGAAAAACTCGATAATTTGTCAGGGTATTCAAATCAAAGGATCCAGGACTTAGTTGATGGTAAGTCCATTACCTTCCGATTAAATGACTCTATGAACTATGACATTTTATCAGAAGATAACTCAGATGATATTTGGTCACTTTTACTACACAAAGGTTATTTAACCATAGATTGGGATGCAACTGACGCCTTAGATGAATACAGTAGAAGATACAATAATATTTATGCAAAACTTCCAAATCTTGAGATACTTGAATGTTTTGAAAGCAATATTAAAGAAAGGTTTGGAAATGTTGTAAAGAGAGACAACCTTGCTTTAAACATTGCTAATGCTCTACTAGAAGGTGATGTCGATTTTGTGCAGAATAAGTTAGGACCATTATTACGTTCTTTTGTATTAGTAAGGAACACTGCTACTAAAGCACCTCACGAGAACTACTATCATGGCTTCTTAAACGGTATCTTTACAAACTGTAAAGATAATCTTAATGAATATCACTCTAACTATGAATCAGGAGATGGCTATGCTGATATTCTCTTTAAAGACATTGATTGTAGAAAGGTGGCAATTATTGAGATTAAATCAGCTCCTACAGGCTCTGATTTAGTAACCTTAAGCGAAACAGCACTGTCTCAAATAGAAGAGAAGAATTACTCTGAACCTTTTATGGGTAACAGGATGATTCAAAGTATCTATGCTTACGGAATAGCCTTTGCTGGTAAAAACTGTTTTATATCTTGTAAAAAGCTAAAGTAGCTACTCTTTAAAGCGCTACAGGCATTGGTATTAAACCTCCTGTAGCTTGCTTTCTGATAGTTCGACCTGTTTTATAGCTTTGGCTCTTCCTTGATGAATACACAAGACATTACCCATTCATAAGATGAGGTTCATAGCATTGCTTTACTACTGTTTTCTAATCAATTCTTAACTGACCTAAAGCTTTTATGATCTCTTCTACTTCTATTAGTTTTAACTGAGAATTATAGAGCTCTTGAGTAATCTTGTAAGCCTTTGCCTTCATGTTCTCCGTTGCAGCAGGCAGGGGAATTGCTTTTAACTCAGATAACTGCAAAACCTTTAACTTATCACCTGTGATCTTAGTTTTAATATAGTCCTGCATATCGTTATTTCTTAATAAGGCAAAGAGCATTTCCTGAGAGTAAAGATCAGGATCTTTTGATCTGATGATGGCAAAGCACTGACCTGCCATGACTTTCTTTTGCCCCTCTTTATAGAAACCTACTTTACCTACAGCTCCTTTTACAGAGATCACTACATCACCATCAATTAACAGGTTTCGTTTAGCCTGTTTCAGTCCAAGTTCAACTTCAACCTCTTTAGGTACAGTAGTAATGATGCCACTCTCAGGTACATCGTTTAAATTTAACTCACATAGAGTCTCTTTAAAATCAGTATCTGATGGTGATTTGCAGGTTAAAGCCTTATAGATAGTAGCTACCTTTTCTAACTCTACAGTACCTTTTTTTACGTAGGCTACACTGTCTAAGACATCTTTTGGAGATACATAAGCTGTAGGATCTAACTTACAGAGCTTATCTGCATTTGATTTAATTGATTCTGTTAAGACAAACTTGCAGTGTTCTGAATTCTTTTGTAAAGCCCCTGTAGCTAAACTTGATAGGGCATGAGACACCTCATCTACAGTCTTTACAGCTAAGACACTGTGAGCTCTTGATGAGAGCTTCTCATCAAGACAGTTTGCTGTAGAGAGGTTACACAATAACAGTTTCTTATCAGTACCTTTTACATATGCAGCTTCGTTATCTGTAATTTTGTTATCAGTAGCTTTGTTACCTGAAGATGCTTTCCTTAAAGCCTCAGCAAGCTCTTTTGTCTTATCATTGCTTACATTGTCTTTATCAAATAACAGTACATCAATTAAAAGATCTTTATTAGCACCAAAGAATCTTGGTAATCTGATGACAGCACTTAAGTAATCATCCTCTAATAAGGTCTTTCTAAATAAGATACCTTCATTTGCATTAGTGTAGGTAATGACATGAGGAACAAAGAGTACAAAACGCTTTTGTATAGTTCTCTTTAGGAGGTTATATAAAGAGTAATAGTACTTACACAGATTCTGAATATCACCTTTAAAGAGATCCTGACAGACAAAAGCTGCACTATGAGGATTATCGATTAACTCCTGTCTTGAAACATAAGGTTTTAATGGGCTTTTAAGTTTTAAGAACAGATCTCTTATAAAGTTAAGCTCTAATGATGGTGAGTGCAAATATGAAGTATCACCAGCATCAGTTGTGTCATTCTCTTTATGTTTAAGCTCTTCATGTAACAGATGATCTTCATAATCATGCAAAAAGACATTTTTATCATCTGTGTTGTCAGAGTTTGATTTTAAGTTATCAGCATGGGAAGAATTGTGTTGAGAACTTTTGAGTGAACTGTGGTGTGATATGTATTTGTTATCGTTCTCATCAAATTTCTTGTAACTCTCAAAGTTAACTTTGGCATCAATACTCATCTTACTGTCAACATTGACATAACTGTCAATGTTGCAGTTATGATCATTCTGAAGAGTGTATTCAGCATAAGGCAGAACATTAGATAAAAAGAGTACTTTGTCGTGATCCTGATTAGAGGTCTTATAAAGGTAATCACAAAGTACCTTTACAAGTCTCTGTTCATGAAAAAAGGTATTTAAGATAAGCTCATCAGCTGCATTAAAGTAGTTCTCAAAATTTACAGTATCTACATCTAAAACAGTATCTTTGTTCTTTACGTTAGGAGTGCTTACAGAGCTAGAGCAGTTACTGTCATCTTTGCCTTTAGGTGAAGCCCCATCACGTAATGAGTCCTGCAACTTTTCAAATCTTAACTTATTGATGAACCTGCACAGATCGGCCTTTAATGCTGTATAAGGGTAAGATTCATAAACGCTGATACCAAGCTTGTTTAAAGCATCAGCATTTACAGTTAAGCTACAAGCTTTGTCCTTATTTTCTTTAAGATAACTTTCATTAGCATAGTCATCTTTAGCAGAGATATCATTTAAACTATCATCATTTAAGCAAGACTTATTTAAATCAGTTTCCTTTGCACCTATATACTCTAAAAAGTCTTTTACATATGGATTATCACTTTCTTTAATCTCATTAGAGTTAATACAGGTAATTAAATCGTCTAAAAAAGAGTCCTTACATCCATGTTCATTATATTTAGCTTCTGTAAAGACAAGTTCATCAGAGCTTTTATCTTTAAATTGATAAAAGGCAACAGCAAGCTCAAGTAACCTTTTGGTATTTGACTTATTAAAGAATGTCATAGAGGTTGCTTTGGCTCTTAAGGTTTTAATCATAAAACTTAAGTTATCCATGTTTACTTTATCTGTAAGCTCTTTCATGCTGTTGTCTCTTAAAGCTAAATAAAACTTAATTGAACCTTAGTTAATCAGTGTACGGACTAGTGTACAGAATTGTAGAACTAAAATCACAGCCTGACGTGATTTAGATATAAAAAATACCTAAAAAAAATTACTTGATAATTAAAAGGTATCGTATATACTGAAAATATGATAAAGGTTGTTATTCAAGTTTCAAACTTTAAAGGGAGCTCAGCATATGACAGCAGTACAGGATAGAGTAGATGCACCACGTTTATTTATCACAAGTGATCTGCATTTGGGTCATAAAGCTATCATTGAGTATTGTGATCGTCCTTTTGACATCACAGAGCAGGGGCTTGAAGAGTGTGATGATTTCCTGTTAGCTCAATACAGAAATACTGTAAATGAGAATGACATGGTGATCTTTTTAGGAGATTTAACCTTCAAAAAGAATCACAAAGGTCAAAAGATGACTGAGATCTTTAATGAGCTCCCAGGTCGTAAGGTTTTGATTAGAGGCAATCACGACTGGTATAGAGACTCTTTTTACAGAAAGTGTGGCTTCTTATCTGTTAACCGCTACTTAATCTTTGGCAATTACTTTTTATGTCACTTCCCTGTAAGTGGCAAACCTGATTACCATGGAAGGTTCATGGATGAGGAGTACTGCAGTTTTGTAAAGGCAACTCATGGTTTTATAGGCAACAAGACAGGCAACTGTACTGTAGTCATTCACGGTCACACTCACACGCAGAGTGTAGATGAGGATGATGGTATTACTCGCTATAACTGTTGTGTTGACTATAAACCTAATCACTATGCTCCTGTGGAGTTTTCTAAAGAGAAGTTTCCAGATCTTTACACTGAGGTTGCTGCCTATTTTCAGGCATTAGAAGAAAACAGCTAAAAGGGCAGAACTATATTTTTTTACTTGTATTAAATTAGGTATAGACTACACCTAATTTAATACAAACAGAACACAAAATTAGGAGAGAGCTATGTTATCTCTTGAAAATGAAATTACTAAAGAAAACGGTTTGAATTGTTCTTGTAATGTTAACAGTTCACGTAATGTTGACAGTTCACGTGATGATAACAATCCACGTAATGATAACAGTCCACAAAACAATAACTGTTTACACACTTACAACAATTCTTATGATTTAAATAAAGAGTTAAGACTTAAAGATAAGCTTTCATTTACCTTAAATCCTTATACTCTTGTAAATAACCATTTAAGACGTAAGCTAACTGTAGGGGCTCAATTTGGCGAGCAATTTTTTAAAGATAAGATCTCTACCTTAATAGCATCAGACAGTGCTGTGTCTTACGACAATTTGGCAGAGTACTACCTAAAAGAGTTACTCTCTTGCCATGAATGCATTGATATTACCATCAATGAAGCTACAAATAGCCGCTTAAACCTAGTTGTTAACGATGGCTCTTATCTATCTTCACCTGATGCATCCTTTGCATTTACACTTTTAGATTATGCAAAAGACTGGGGTTCTGTAGAAGCAAAGCTCATTCATAACTATGCTCATTTCATGTTAGATAAAGGCGACTTTACACCACTATCTACTCGTTACAATTTAGCTAAAGATAACGCACATAGTGCAGATGAAAGAGCATTAGCTGTAATCTTAGTGTCTCATCTTTTGCAAGAGTTATCTTCAGATGATCTTAAGAAAACTCATGATGAAAGTAAGGCTAAAGATAGCTTTATCACAGAGAATTTAGACTTAGACCAAAACACAGATAAGTCATTATGCGAGAATAAAGCTATTGATGATAAGCATCAGGATGACTTTAAATTTTTTGTTGATACCTATGGTCTTTCTAAAGAAGGACTTACCTCATATCTTCAGTTTTTGTACATCTTTGCAAACCGTAGCTTAACTAATGATCTTATTGTAAAAGAAGGTCTTTATGGCAAGTTTTTGGATAAATTTGGCTTAGACCTTAATAAAGACACTGAAAGCCTCAATGGTGAGCCTCAGGCAAAAGATGTAGAAAAGCACTACGTAAATCTTGAGGAATACCTCTTTAAGACTAAGGTATTGCATGACATCATTCTCTTTGTAAATGAGATTAAAGCTGCTATTGAAGCTAACGTAAGTGAGAGTGAGCTATCTGATCTTATAAGCTCTAAAAAGCTCATTCTTTTAAAAGAGCTGTTAGCTCATAGAAAAGAGCTTAGCCGTTCTTCACTCTATGTCTTAAGATTAGTTCGTGATTGTCTTGAACTTACCTATCTTTTACAGGGGAATGATGCTTCTATAAAGGCAAACCGCCTTTATAACTACTTAAGATCTCAAGATCTTAAGTCTCAAAAATTCAAGTCACAAAGCCTCAAGGCAAAGCACACTGTAACATATGATAGCTATGAACCTATCTTTGATATCAGATTAGCTTACGACTATATAAAAGAAGACTCTTTAGTAAATCAAGACTACAGCTCTATTGAGAATACAGCTTTAGATGCTGATTTACAGGCTGATAAGACTGCTTTTACAAAAGAGTCAGACTGTAGTGTAGCCTCTCCTATGAATGTAAACAGTTTAAAGCACAGAGATATGGGAAGAGAGAGTGGTAACTGTCTCTTATCTGATGCACTGTATGACATACCTCTTTTTAGAGCTTTTATCTTAAAAAAGATGGTGCTCTTATCCAAAGAATTTAAAGACAGCCTTAACCTGTTCCTTTCTGTTCATGGTACAGGCTGTTATGAATTTGAAAGCTTCATGCATGCATTATCATCATTTGATTTTATCTTTAATGATCCTGATCTTGGAAAGCTATCTAGTGGAATGTTAACAGATGAAAAATCACTTGGTAAAAACTTACTTATTGCCCAATATGAAGAGGTGATTACTCTCTTAAAGACCTTCTACAAGCTAATTGAGCACACTGTAGATATCTTAAAAGGCAATACCACAGATGACTATGCTCTTGATAACCATGACGTGTATTACAGTGATGATGTAGAGAATGGTTATGTTGAGAATGGTTATGCAGAGAATGATGACATAGTAAAAGCACGAGCTCAAAAAGCAGAACTTGAAAAAGCACAAAGAAAGGAAAAGGCACTAAATGAAGCACTCCTCTCTATTGCAGCCTTTATGAGATCTCATTACCTGCCATATGGTGCTGCCATCTCTACTGCTTATAAAAAGCTTGTTTACTGCATGGCAACACGTAATCTTCCACTTATGAGAATTGATGGCTTTAAAGGTAAGGAGACACTCTATCCTAGCTATGTAATCGATGCTAATAAGTCAGCTTTAAATGCTCTGCATGAAAATATTATAGAGCCTGTGCTGTCTAATTTAAAAAAACAATTCTCTTTGTATGAGACACCATCATACCTTGTTAAAGATCCTGATTTTACTTTAGGATCTTCATACAATACTAAGAGCTTAGGTAAAGCTGTGTCACTTGAGCCTTTAATGACTGTCTATGATAAGCAACTCTATCGTAGTCTTAATAAAAGTGCTTATTTAAGGTATCTGTGTGCTACAAGCTCTATGGAGGACATCTGTTATTTTATTGATAACAACTATAAAGTTGGTAACTGTGAAGATGCTTTAATCATTTTAGACTGTTTGCATCTTTACTCAAACAACTACTTAAAGCCAAAAGTACAGTCACTTATCAAGTTTGACCGCTCACAGGAGCTAAACTTAATTGGTATTGCTCTGTCTTTTTGTATTGAAACAGCAAAAGTAGCTCTACACAATAACAACGGAATTTATAAGAGCAAAAGCTTAGGCTTTAGCTCTTATAAGAATGATGAAATCTGTGAGCTTATTAACTCACGTTTAGCTTTGTTTTACTTTACTCATCAATACGTTTTCTATGAAGCAACTAATTTAAGAACAGAAGCTAATCTTACCTACAGTTTCCCTGTAACCG
>Ga0256404_1008543_pt1 | contig 15298 bp, 15 predicted proteins | sample RumenRJG_01DNA_FD_185990 | JGI IMG/M metagenome (GOLD analysis project Ga0256404, IMG submission 185990) | Bovine rumen microbial communities from Lethbridge, Alberta, Canada - RJG_01 | ecosystem: Host-associated > Mammals > Digestive system > Stomach > Rumen | place: Canada: Alberta | collected...
AAAAATAAATAAAAAAAATAAATAAAAAAAATAAATAAAAAAAATAAATAAAAAAAATAAATAAAAAAAATAAATAAAAAAAATAAATAAAAAAAATAAATAAAAAAAATAAATAAAAAAATAAATAAAAAAAATAAAAAAAATATATAAAAAAATATATAAAAAAATATATAAAAAAATTAATAAAAAAGGAAGAGGTAATTATGATAAATATTATAACTGCACTTGGAAATCCAATTTTAAATAATGAATTAAAAAAAGAAAAATGTTTTAATATTTTATCAAAAGATATTCAATATCAAGATGGAATATTTGAAATTTTAGAAGAAAATAATAAAATTGATTTTTTAATTTTAAGTGAAATTTTATTAGGAAAAAATAATATTGAAGAATTAGTAAAAAAAATAAAAGAGAAAAATAATAAAATAAAAATTATTATTATATTAGAAAATGAAAAATATGAATTAGAAAATAAATTATATTCATATGGAATTAATAAAATTTTTTATAATAATAAAATAGAAATAAAAGAAATTATTTATTTTATAAAAAATAATAATATATTAAATAATAATTTTGAAAATAAAAAATATGAAGAAATGAAGGAAGAATTAAATGAATTAAAAAATTTATTAATTAAAAATAATATTAATTTTGAAAATAATAAAAATAATAAAAAAAATAAATTTAAATATATAAATAATAATAAAAAAATAATTAGTATAGCAGGAACAGGTGGAGTTGGAAAAAGTATTATTTCTGTAAATTTAACAAATATTTTAAAAGAAAAAAGTCAAAAAATTTTAATTCTAGATTTTGATATCTTAAATAATAGTTTACATACAATTCTTGGTGTAAACCAGTATTCTGAAAAAATAAAGAATAAATTACAAAAAAATAATTTAATTAGAAATAAAATAAATGTAAAAGATTTAATTATAAAAATAAATAAAAAAGTAGATTTAATATCTGGAATAAATTTATTATTTGATAGCGAATATAAAATATCAAGTGAAAAAATAAAATTTATAATAGAAGAACTAAAACAATATTATGATGTAATAATTATAGATACATCGTCAGAATGTTTTTTTAATTATACAAAAAATATTTTAAAGAACAGTGATTTAATTTTATTTTTGATAGAGGGAAATATTTCTGAAATAAAAAAAGCAAATAATTTATTAAAAATATATGAAGAAAATTGGAATATAAAAAAAGAAAAAATAAATATTATTATAAATAAATATAATAATAATGCAATTAATGAAAAATTAATAAAAAATATTTTTGAAGAATATAGAGTAATTGGAAAAATTAAATTTAATAAAAAATATAATAATTTAATTAATAAAAATTATGAAGAAAAAAATATTCCTAAAAATATAAAAAAAGAATATAAAATAATTTCTGATAAAATTATAAAATTAAAAAATAGAAAAATAAAATTGAAAATAAAAAATATTTATAATAAATTTAAATATAAAATGATAAATAAAAAAGAATAAATAAATAAAAAATTAAATAATAAAAATAAGGAGGAATAATTTATGAATTTATTATCAAATGAAATAGAAAATAATTTAAATCAGAATAATCAATTGATGGTTGCAGAGGAACAAACAAAATTTATAGAAACAAATTTAGGAAAAACAATTAATTTTGGATTAGATATAGGTTTAAGAGCTTTACTTCCAGATTATATAGAACAGCAAATAATAGATATTAAGGATACATTATTAAAAGAAGGTTTTTCAGAAGGAATAAAAACTATAGTTTCATCTGCAATTAATTTAGGAAAAAGTACTTTAGGTATAGCAACAGGTAATTTTGAAAATTTATCTCAAGTTCAAGCTGCTATAAAAAATGGAGGGATAATAGATGGATTGTCAAATTTAACAGATACAGTTTTAAATAAAATAACAAATAAAGGTAAATTACCTTATAATGTAACTAATGCTATAAAAAGTGGAAAAAATATTTTATTAAATAATATTACAAGTAAAATTGAAGAGGATTTTAATAATCAATTAAATACATTAGAAAAATTAAATAAATATACTGAAAGTTGGAAAAAATATTTTAACTTACATAATTTTGATGGAATGCAAAAAGAATATTTAAAAATAAAGGAGAAATTAAAAATGCTAATTCCAATGGAAAATACTTTAAAACAAGCAAGAACAATTGAAAATTTACATATTCTGATAAAAAATAATGGACAAGATTTTAATTTAACAGAAGAACAATTAAAACTTGCAGAAATGTTAGTATAATATTTTATAAAATTATTTAATAAAAATAGATATTGATATAATTATAAAAATACTAAAAAACATAAATTTCCGTAAGTTTTTTGATATTTTTTCTTGCTTTTTTTATGTTTTTACAATATAATACAAACATGTGAGAAAGGAAGGAAAAAACATGGAAGAAAACATAGATAGAGACGGAAAAATTATTGACAGAGATATTGAACAAGAGATGAGAACAGCCTACATAGATTATGCAATGAGCGTTATTGTAGCACGTGCTCTTCCAGATGTTAGAGATGGTTTAAAACCAGTTCATAGAAGAATTTTATATACAATGTATCAAGATGGATTAACATCAGACAAGCCATACAGAAAATCTGCAACAACAGTTGGAGATGTTTTAGGTAGATATCATCCACATGGTGATAGTTCAGTTTATGATGCAATGGTAAGAATGGCGCAAGACTTTTCACTTAGATATCCATTAATTGATGGACATGGTAACTTTGGTTCAACAGATGGTGATGGAGCTGCTGCTTACCGTTATACAGAAGCAAGAATGTCAAAAATATCAGAAACAATGCTTACTGATATAGAAAAAAATACAGTTGATTTTATGCCAAACTTTGATGATAGACTTCAAGAACCAGTGGTATTACCTTCAAAAATACCAGCACTTTTAGTTAATGGATCATCAGGTATTGCCGTAGGTATGGCAACTAATATTCCACCACATAACTTAACAGAAGTTATAAATGGAATTATTAAATTAATTGAAGAAGAAAATGTTTCAGATGAAGATTTGATGGGTATTATAAAAGGACCAGACTTCCCAACAGAAGGTATTATTTTAGGAAGAGAAGGAATTAAACAAGCATATACAACAGGTAAAGGAAAAATCACTTTAAGAGCAGAAGCAGAAATAGAAGAAATGTCTGGAAATAAACAAAGAATTATTGTTAATTCGCTTCCATACCAAGTTAATAAAGCAAAATTAATAGAAACAATTGCAGGATATGTTAGAGAAAAGAGAATTGAGGGTATTTCAGAGCTAAGAGACGAATCAGATCGTGAGCATAAATGTAGAGTAGTTATAGAACTAAAAAGAGATGCGAATGCACAAGTTGTATTAAATTTACTTTATAAATATACACAGATGCAAATTACATTTGGTATTATAATGCTTGCTTTAGTAAAAGGTGAACCTAGAATATTAACTTTAAGAGAATGTTTAAAATATTACATTGAACATAGAAAAGATGTAATATTAAGAAGAACACAATTTGATTTAGATAAAGCACTAGCTAGAGCTCATATTTTAGAGGGATTAAAAATAGCACTTGATAATATTGATGAAGTTATTAATATTATTCGTAATTCTTATGATGATGCAAAAGAAAGATTAATGAAACGTTTTGGTTTATCAGAGATACAAGCTCAATCAATCCTAGACATGAGACTTAAAACATTATCAGGATTACAACGTGAAAAAATAGAAGAAGAATACAAACAATTAATGGAATTAATTGAATACTTAAGAAATGTATTAAACAGTGAAAAATTAGTATATGATATTATTAAAGATGAGTTAATTGAAATTCGTGATAAATACGGAGATGAAAGAAAAACAAAAATTGTTGCAACAGAAGGAGAATTCGAAATAGAGGACTTAATAAAAGAAGAACAATGTGCAATAACTTTAACACATTTTGGCTATATAAAAAGATTACCAATAGATACATATAAGAGTCAAAAACGTGGTGGAAAAGGAATTACAGGAATGACAACTAAGGAAGATGACTTTGTAAAACAAATATTTACAGCATCAACACATGATACAATATTATTCTTTAGTAATAAAGGAAAATTATATTTCTTAAAAGGATATGAAATTCCAGAAGCAGGAAGAACAGCAAAAGGAACTGCAATTGTAAACTTACTACAATTAGATAATGGAGAGAAAATATCTGCGGTTATTCCAATTCAAAACTTTGCAGAAGGTAAATACTTACTAATGGGAACAAAGAATGGATTAATTAAAAAGACTGCTTTGTCAGAATATAATTCATCAAGAAAAACAGGATTAATAAGCATTACATTAAAAGAAAATGATGAGTTAATAGATGTTAGAATGACAGATGGGGAAGACAAAGTTGTACTTGTTACTAAAAAAGGTTTATGTATTACATTTGATGAAAAAGATGTACGTCCAATAGGAAGAACTGCTCAAGGTGTAATTGGAATGAGACTTGATGATGATGACGAAGTAATAGGAATGGAATCTATTATTGGAAATAAAAATGCAACATTACTTGCAATTACTGAAAATGGATTTGGAAAAAGAACAGAATTAGATGAATACAGAGTTCAAAATAGAGGTGGAAAAGGAGTTATTACTTATAAAATAACACCAAAAACAGGAAATATAGTAGGAATAAGAATAGCAACTGGTGTAGAGGATGTAATGTTAATTACAGATCAAGGTACAATTATAAGATTAAAAGTTGAAGAAATAAGCGTACTTGGCAGATCTACACAGGGTGTAACATTAATGAGAACAAGTGATGGTGGAAAAGTTGTAAGCATTGAGATTATTAAGCCAGAAGAAGACGATGATTAATAAGAAAAAAGTGGTCAATTGGGAAGGAGTTAATTGACCACTTTTTTTTTAATATATCTAATTAGTTCTATCTAAAGAAAGAGCGGTCAATTAAATCCGTCCCTATTGACCGCTTTTTTTCTTAAATCTAATATCATCACCAAAAAAGTAACAAATATCATAATTTCCCACTATACGAGAAACTATTCTTTCATCATAAGTAGAAAATAAATTATCTAAGCTTAAATTAGTAGAAATAATAGTCTTTGTTGTTTTTGTGCTATTTAAAAGTCTAGTATTAATAATGCTAAATAACTCTGTAAATTTCATACTATTAATGCTTTCTGTTCCTAAGTCATCAATAATTAATAAATCTACATTTAAAATATTATCATAAAAATCTTTAGAAATATTTCCTTTATTAAAACGATAATCAATAATAGTATCAAGCATTACAGGTGCTGTTTGATAAAGTACAGTTTTTCCTTTTTTTAATACTTCATTTGCAATGCAACTTGACAGAAATGATTTACCAAGACCAGTATTTCCAGTAAATAAAAGATTTTTTTGTTCTGCACTTCCAAAATTTTCAATAAACTTTTTTGATAAGTTATAAATAATTTCAATATTTTTTCTAGGAGATAATTTTGAATGATATTTTTTTTCATCTGGCTCATTTGAATATAAATCAAATGAAAAATGTTCAAAATTTTCTTTATCTAAATTTGAAATATTGGATTTGTTGTACTCAATATTAAATAATTGTTGTTTTAAACAATGACACATTTTCGTTCCTGAAGTTTCTGTAATATACCCAGTATCATTACAATCTCTACATTCAAACTTTGGCTTTAAATAATTTGCATCTTTTACAAGTGAAACAATAATATTTTCTTTTTCCTTTTTTAAATCTTCTATTTTTTTATTTAAATTATTTAAAAGAATATTATCATTTAAATTAATTAATTTTTTAGAAACTGAAATTGCCTCTTTACTTAATTCATCATCAATTTCTTGAAGTCTAGGTTCTTTTTTATAAAGATCTTGTTTTCTTTGTTCAGCTTCATAAATTGCATTCATTCTTTTCTTTTCATATTCAGTTAATAATAATTTTAAATTTGAAGAACTCATATATATTAATAAAACTCCTAATTATAAATTAAAATTTGCATAGAGGTTATCTAAATTATCATATTTCCTTTGTTCATAATTTTGATAACCTGTCTTTTTCTCTAAATCTTTTATATCTTTCTTCTTTTGTTTTAAATTAGATAGAAAATCCTGAATTTCTGAGGTTGTTTTGAAATTTCTTTCATGCCAATCTGTAAGTAATTTATCTAAATAATCAAAATTTGGATTAGCCTTTGAAGTTGTTCTTTTTAAAGCAATTTCAATAATATCAAAAGAATATCCGTAATCTATAGACCACTTTTCAGCATAGGCTTGTTCATATTGAGTAAGTTGTCTTGTGTATCCAAGTTTTTTACAAATTGATTTATATAAAACATTTAATTTCTCTTGTTTTTCATAATAATGATCAAGGTCATTAAAAGTTTTTATATTATTTTTGTGCCATGCATCTGCAACTGCTTGAATATAATTTCTATGAAGAGCAGATCTGCTAAAGCAATATTGGAAAAGAGCAACCATAACTTCTTCATCAAAACCATATTTTTTAAACCATAAATCTATATCATTATACCAAGAAGGAGACATTATTCCTTGGAAAAATTTATTATTAATATTTTCAATAGACTTTGCTCTACGTTGATTTTGAGCAGTTTGTTTTAAGGTTTCTGCAGATAATGAAACTAAAGGTTTGTATAATTTATGTAATTCAATTTCTTGAAGATTATTTATAATATATCCGGTATTTTTTTTAGTAATTACATTACAATCTTCCCAATATTTAATTGCATCTTGTATTATTTTAAAATCTAATTCTAATTTTTTAGATAAATCATTTATTTTAATATCTTTTCCATATTTTGATAGGAAAACCATATATAAATATACCTTAATATAATCACCATTTGCTTGAGAGAGATATTCAGTAAAAAACACATCAGGTAATTCTGTATTTGAAAAAAGTAATGGAGAATCATTTTGCTCTAATTTCATTTTAAAATGCCACCTTTCTATACGATATGTTTAACTATTTAAATCTATTATGATATCGAAAATTATAACATGGAAACATTTAAAAAACAAGTCGAAAATTCTTATTATTTTTTATACAAATATATTTTATTTTTTTTTAAATAAATAAAAACATATTTAAATACATAAATTATATTTTCTTGATGAAATCCGAATATAGAAACTAGAAAAATTGGGAGACAAATAATAATAAATAATATTATAGTTGGTAATAAGTTTAAATTAAATAATCTTGTAATGAAAAAGATTATAATCCAACATATAAAATTAAAAATAGCAGTTCTATAATCGAATAATCCTAAAAATTTTGAGCTAAAATCGTAATTTTGTGGAAAAATAAATTTCATGTAAATATCCTTTCTTTATAAAAAATTATACTTTTAAATTATTTTTAAAAATTGAAAAATTTGTAGAAATATCTGTAGTAATTCCTCCTATTAACTCTTTTATGTATGAATTTGCCTTTGATAAAGCATATATGCCGCCAATATACAAAAATTTTGAAAACAAATCATTGCTATTAAAATTTAGAGAAAAAATAACAAGTAAAATAATGCTTACAAAAGATTGTAATAGTAGAAGACCTAAAAATGCACGTAGCCATGATTTGAAAAACCAAGATGTTGAACTACTTATTAAGGTTAAAATTGAAAAAGGAGTAATTAAAACAAATACTCTTATTAAAATATATCTTAAAGCATAAGAAAAAACTAAATTAAACAAACCAAAAGAAATAAAGCTTTTAATTATTCCGTCAACAGAAAAAATATTAAAAGAAGTTTGCTCTAAACTTATAACAGAATTCAAATTTAAAATTAAATTTGAAAAAGATATATCTTTATTGAAAATGTTTTTACCTATTTGACATATAGAACCAGAAACAAGATAATTAATAGATAATATTTTTTCACAAATAAAATATGAACAGTTCATTATTATTCCATAAATTAATAGTTTAAAAATAAATTGATATGGACGTTCAAGCTCAACATAAGAAAAATGAGAAAATAATAATTTAAAACAATAATATAGGCTAAAACCAAATAACAAAGAATTGGCTATTATTATTAAACTATTAGATACAGAATCACCTAATAAATTTCTCAAAAAACTTTCTTTTAAAATATCTTCATTAATAAATAATAATTTATCTAATACAGAATATAAGTTATTATCTAATGACGAAAATAAAGTAGAGAAAATTGTATTAATTGTATTTATTATGGTTTGAGCAATATTTGTTTGATATGTTTCCAAAATGACTCCTTTCAAAATATGAAAAATAAATAATAAATAATTTAATTTGCTAACTAATCAAAGATTTTATAGCAGATAGGATTAAATTAATTGCTAAAATAAAAGCATAAGAAAATAAACTTCCTTTAATTAATTTTTTACCGGTTCTTATTTTTTCTTCATCACCAAAACTAAATTTTTTCATAAAAACACCTGTGCCAACAGCGACAGCTGCAGCAGGTGTTGAAAGCTTTATTAACCAATTTTCAATAGTTTCAAAAGCATTATTTAATTTACTAATTAACTCAGGTTCACCCCATGCAGCATAACAAGATGATGAAAAAATAAATATAAAATTAAAAATTAAAAAAACAGAAATTAAATAAAGATTTTTTTTATTCATAAAAGCCTCCTTTTTAAATAATAAATTATTTTTTGAAATATGGGATTAAATTAATTTTCTTAGGTGGAAGAATTTTATTTCCGTCTGATAAAAATGATAAACATGAAAATATTTCTAACTGTTGTGTAAAGAAATTTGTATCAAAAATAAAATCCTTTTGAAAATAAGAATTAAAAGATTTAGAAAGACTTGATTTTTTTGACTCAAATTTTTGTAATAAATAATTATAATTTGATTCCTTTGCGTTTTCTGAAATTGTTCTTGAAAATTTCTTCTTTTCTTCTTTTCCAATTTGTTTTTGTGCATCTTCTATTGTAAAAATATCATCTGTACGAAACCATAGTTTATTAACCAAATTTTGAACAATTACTTTAACAGAAGATTGATTATTTAAAGTATTTAATAGAGAAGTATAACTTTGAGTTGCAATAATATTAATACATTTAGATTCTCTGCTTTGACTAAAAAATGAGCTATCAGATGAAGTTACATACTCCTGATATTCATCACTAATAAAACAAACACTACGTTCATTATCTAAATTAGATTTATTTGCAAGTCTATTTAAAACCTCAGTTTGAAAATCTAGTTTTAAATAAGTAGCTATTGTTTTAGATAAATTTTTATATTGTGAAATATTTAAATTAAGAACTACAATTTTTCCCTTTTCTAAAACATCCTCAAAACCAAAAAAATTTATTTCGTTTCTATTAGGACAAAAAACTTTTTTTACATTGTAATCTGAAACAAAAAGATTGGTAATGCGTGTTGCTTCGGATTTTAAAATTGATTTTGTTCTTTGATCTAGAATTGAATATTCCTTTTCAAAAAAATTTAAAGCTGATAATAAATTGTAAATATCCTCAGATGAAAAACAATTATTTAAAAACAAATTTCTTAAAATATCTATTTTACTTTCAAAATAATTAGGAAATACAATTAAATTATGTAATTCTTCAAAAGTTACATAGCCATTATTATAAAGTCTGCAAAGTTTAATACATTCTGTTAAAATTTGTTCAACTTTGTCTAGCCAGAATGATTCTGTATTGTTAGGAGAAAATAATAATAAAATTGTTTTTAATCTGTTTGCTAAAACAGAAGGTTTTAAATTAGGTTTATGCAAAGGATTAAATTTTATATTGCCTGTCAAATCTAGAACAATTAAATCATTTTCTCTTTTGTATTTTTGAACATATTTTTTTACTTGTAAATGGTAATTTCCTTTAACATCTAAAATTAGCATGCCAAGTTTTTCTTTTGTATTATTACTTTTATATTCAATTAATTGGTTTGTAAAAGGATACATTGCTGATGTTGTTTTTCCTGTTCCTATAGTACCTGTAATTAAAATATTTTGATACAAACTTTTTTCAGGTATGGAAATTATATTATTATTTAAATCTTTTCCTATTAATAAACTAAGATTATTTTTGGAGTTTTTTATTTTGTTATTTCTTACTTTCTCATGAAATAACCTTTTTGAAAATATGAAAAATATAATGAAATGTGAGAATAAATAAAAAATAATAGAAGAGTTTTTTATAAAATTCCATAAATAAGGCTGATTATTACAAATATTAAATGGATGAATAGCGAAAGAAATAATAATATAATCAGAGTAATAAATTGGGTTAAAAAAATACAAATAAATAAAAAAACAAATTGAGGTAGAAAGTATTGAAAAAATTATTTTTTTACTAATCACTTTCAATTTTTTCTATATCCTTTTCTTTTAATAGTTTTGCTCCATACATACCATGAAAAATATAAAACTCAAAAAAACTATAAACAGAATAAAAAGTAATAAAAAAATTAATAATAAATAATAAAAAAAATATATTTGTTAAGAGCTCAATAAAAATCACTCTCCCTTCTGGGAAACATAATACAATATTTTTTGAAAAATGTCTATACTTTTTTTGAAAAATGTGTTAAAATGACAAAGGTTCTTAAAATACGGCAAAAAGCGACATAAACAAATAATGTTTAAAATAATTTAATATGTAACAAAATAAAGAGGAGGAAAATATAATGGTAATTACTAGAGAAACAAATTTAAGTGAAATAATTGAAAAAGCACCTGAAAAGGTAGATATACTTTTAGAAGCAGGAATGCACTGCATAGGTTGTATGGCATCTCAATTTGAAACATTAGCAGAAGCATGTGAAGTTCATGGAATAGATGTTGATGAATTAGTTAAAGAGCTAAATAAAGAATAATAATAAAAAATTACACAGAAATTTCACAAATTTTTCAAAATTTGTTGACAAATCATAAAAAATGTAGTAAACTATAAAAGCAGTTGCAATTAATTGCAACTCTACTTGGGTCATTAGCTCAGGTGGTAGAGCACTTGACTTTTAATCAAGTTGTCCGCGGTTCGAATCCGCGATGGCTCACCAAACCAGGAATTTAAGATTTTTTCTTAAATTCTTGGATAATAAATATAAAAGGCCCCTTGGTCAAGCGGTTAAGACATCGCCCTTTCACGGCGGAGACATGGGTTCGATTCCCGTAGGGGTCACCAATTTAATATGCCACTTTAGCTCAGATGGTAGAGCAACTGACTTGTGGAATAGATAGAAAGAAATTTCTATTTTGAACTATTTTGCACCTTTATTTGGAAACAGATAAAGTGGACACCGCTAATTCGGGGAAGACTAAGTATTTTTATAATATATGTTAATCCCGAGCTAGGGAAGAAATTCCTAAGTGTAGAGACTTTATACGGTGTACCTAAAGCTATATAGCTATGGTAAAGAGAAAGTCCAGACTACAAACACATTTGTGGTAATGAAAATTATAGTAGTATGAATCAGTAGGTCGCCCGTTCGATTCGGGCAAGTGGCTCCATAACTTAGAACCAGGCTTGTTTAAAACTTGCTTGGTTCTTTGTTTTTCTATAAAGAGGTGATTATATTGAAATGTTTAAATTGTAGCAAAGAAATTAATAAAAGAAATAAATTCTGTTCTATTAATTGCCAAAAAGAATATCAATATAAAACTTATATAAAAAAATGGAAAAATAGCGAAGTTGATGGAATGAGAGGAGAATATCAAATTTCATTACATATTAAAAAATATATTTTTGAAAAATATAATAATAAGTGTGCTTTATGCGGATGGGGTAAGGTAAATCCATATACAAATAATATACCATTAGAAATAGAACATAAAGATGGAAATTATAAAAATAATTGTGAAGATAATTTGACCTTGCTTTGTCCCAATTGTCATTCATTAACAAGCACATATAAAGGTGCTAATTTAAATCATGGAAGAAGTTCAAGAAAAAAATATAGTAAATAAATTGAAGCTTACTACACAATAGGACAAATAAAAATCAATACAATATTATAAAATATGTTTAGAAAAAATTGTTGAAAAAAATAACATATTGGTATAAAATAATTATGTATAAAAACAGAAAGGAGAAATGCGAAAATGAGAGGGACGAAAGAAAAGTTAATAAATAGAAAAGGAGGAAACTTGCTTAAGACTAATAATGGTATAAGAACAAGGAATAATCCATCTGTAGGAGGCACAGCTTCAACAGCAGGAATAACTTTAGTTGCACTTGTTGTAACTATAATAGTTTTAATTATTCTTGCAGGTGTAAGTATAAGCTTAGTATTAGGAGATAATGGAATAATAACAAAAGCAAGAGAGGCAAAAACAAACTACCAAACAGCAGCAGAAAATGAGAAAACAACTTTAGATTCTCTATATGAAGAAATGAATACAAAAATAGCAGAAAATGGTTCAGCATCTAATGCAAAAGCAAAAGCATTAAACGATTTAATAGCATATTTTAAAGATAAAAACCACCAAGTTTGGTGGGATGATACAAATAATTCTTATGCAAACAAAGAACCAATAACAAATGCATCAACAGCAATAACAAATGCAGTAGGAGAGATGTATATAATAAAATACCAATATAGCACTACAGAATATGGATATTATAAGTTAACATATAGAGATGATGATAGAAATGACATTGTAACAAATGTAGAAGAAGTAGAATTAGATGCACAAATTTCAAAAGATGCAAATAATAGAACAGTTATAACTGCACCATTTGGAACATATTATGAGTATGTTGAAGGAGAAGTTGAAGGAGATAATACATGGCGCTTTGGAGAAAATGACGAACAAGGAAATCATACATACTGGGTACATAATTTGGGTGATGGTTTTAATTATTTATATAGTTCAGAGGGCGCATTCCTTCGCGGCGAGACCGGAAAAGCATGAGTAGTCTGAGGTGTGAGCGAGCGTAGTTTCTCTAAAATCTAAAATCCATTTTAAGACAAAATACTAAATAATTCTTTTAATATAATAAAAAGTTAAATAGCATTGGAGGGGCCTTTTGCTCCTCCGATCTGGTTATAAAGGGTAAAAATTATGAATAAAATATGAGGTGGTTTTATGGTTAAAACAATAATAGTTACAGGAGGCTCTAGAGGAATAGGAGCTGCAATAGTAAATCTTCTTGCTAGAGATGGTTATAATATTGTACTTAATTATAATAAATCAGAAAAAATAGCAAAAAGAATGAAAGAAGAGTACACAGAAAAAGGATATAATGTGGAAATCTTTAAAGCAGATGTATCAAAAAGAGAAGAAGTAAAAGGGCTAATCGATTTTACAATAAAAAAATTTGGAAAAATAGATGTATTAATTAATAATGCAGGAATATCACAATCAAAATTATTTACAGAAATAACAGATGAAGATTGGACAAACATGTTAAATACAAATTTAAACTCAGTATTTTTTGCTTCACAAGAAGTAGCACCTTACATGATACATGAAAAAGAAGGATTAATTATAAATATTTCATCAATTTGGGGATTAATTGGAGCATCGTGCGAAGTACATTATAGTGTAGCAAAAGCAGGTGTTGATGCAATTACAAAATCTTTAGCAAAAGAACTAGGGCCATCAAATATTAGGGTAAATAGCATTGCTCCAGGAATTATAGATACAGATATGAATAAGTATTTAAGTAAAGAAGAACTAACGCAAATAGAAGAAGAAATTCCACTTGGGAAAATAGGTAGTACTCTTTCAATTGCTAAATGTGTAAAATGGTTAATAGAAGATGAATATACAACAGGACAAGTAATTTCAATAAATGGTGGGTGGAATATAAATTAAATCAAAAAAAATAAAAGAGAATTATGAAAAATCATAATTCTCTTTTTAACAAAGGAGTATGAAATTTAAGAAATAATATTAAAAATAACAAACTAATTTATTGTTCATCAACTTTTCTTTTATAATTTCCAGAAATTATTTTTGGAACATATTTTATAATTTTATAAATAGCTAGTCTAATTTTTTTGCTCCAAATATAAGTTTTTCTTAAACCTTTATGAACTTGCATACCGGTATCTTCTGTTAAAGTTAATGATGTTTCTTCTGGATCCTCAAGAGTAGGTTCTTTAGCTTCAATTGCAAATACATAGTTTTGCCCTTCGTTATTATCCCATTTATTACTTTCGTTTTTATAACACAAATTTAAACTATCAGAACCTTCAGGTATTTCTATTTCACCTTGAAAACCAAGTTCTGTTTTATCCATTTTTATTTCATTAACACCATCCCAATTAGCTCCAAAACCATAATGTAAATAAACTTCAGTAGATCCTTCTTGAAATAATGTGCCTACATAAGATATTTTTATTGTAGATCCTTCAACTATTTTATCTGTATTAAAAAATATATTTTTAACTAACTCCATGTAAATCTCTCCTTAAATTTTTATCTTTTGCAAAAATATTATATTATTAAAAAATACAATATTCAAGCTTTTTTTAAAAATTTCTACAAATTTTTTTATTTTTTCTTTAAAACCTTTGCAATTATAGTAAAATCATCATCTTCTGTTAATTCGATATCACTATATTTCTTATTTTCAGCTCTTAAAACTAATTTATCTTTACGAATAATAAATCTTCTAACAAAAATACTTCCATTATATTTAAAAAGACCTATTTCTTTATTTTTTAAAGGTACATTTAATTCTAAAAAAACGTAAGAATCTTTTGGAAGTAAAGGTTCCATTACATCATCTTGTATTTTTAAAGCTACAGAAGCATAAGGAATATCTGCTGGACACTCTATAAAATTTGAGTATGAATCTATAGCAAGAACCTTGTTATAAGATAGATGTTTTATCATTTCACATCTTTCATCATCTTCTGACATCTTTTTATCATAAAGTGAAGTTAAAATTGTATAAGGTATGCCAAGAGCTTTTGTAATAGCTTTTAAAGTTTTATGGCTTGGATTTCTTTCATCTTTTTCAATATGAGTTAAATGACCAATATTAAGACCAGTCCTTCTTGTAACTTCAACTTTAGTAATACCTTTTTCTTTTCTAACTTTTGAAAGCATATGTCCTAGCATGAAAAAAATACCTCTTTCTACAATATTTTACATATTATACACAAAAAAATAAAAAATGTCTATAAATAAATGAAATGTTACAAAAATGTAATATTTGTTGTAGTGTTACAATTGATGTGAAACAAAAAATATAAAATTGAATAAGTGATTCAAATCATATATAATTAAGTTGCGAAACAAAAATTATATAAAGGAGATTTGAATCACTTATGAATAATATTATA
>Ga0256404_1008546_pt1 | contig 15295 bp, 18 predicted proteins | sample RumenRJG_01DNA_FD_185990 | JGI IMG/M metagenome (GOLD analysis project Ga0256404, IMG submission 185990) | Bovine rumen microbial communities from Lethbridge, Alberta, Canada - RJG_01 | ecosystem: Host-associated > Mammals > Digestive system > Stomach > Rumen | place: Canada: Alberta | collected...
GATATCATCCTCATCTGGAGTTGGTTCTCCCTCATTGGGATACTGCTTGGGATCGTGATCGTAAGAGAACAGTACCTTTCCCATGGATAGAACCTGGACCGTGTCAACAGGGACCTTCCTGAAGAGCCCTACCTTACGGATCTCTGGTACCACATTCAGTGTGCATTCGAATCCATATTTTTCACGGAAAAATGGATTAAATGTGTTCATAGTGTCTAGCATATATCCGTTAATATTCATATTTAGCATATGTCCGTTAATATTCATATTTATACCCCGCTGAGGCAAAATCCGCGGATGCGGTTTTGCCGAATGCGGCAGCCGGTGCTTCAGCACCGATGCTGCGGTTTGAAAGTCCTGCATCAGCAGGACTTTCAAACTTATTATCCTCCCATTACACGTAGTATAATACTATCCGGTCTTTGACACCCGGTAAAAATGGCGAGGCCGCCGGCAGGATCGGATTCTATTTTTAATAGGATCCAGCCCTGCCGGCGGTCTCTTTCTATTCCTGCCGGCGGGACTTTCGAACACCAGAAATCATATCGAAAGCCTGACATGCATTAAGGGCGAGGATACACATATTGCTGATTTCCCGTTTTGGGAAAAGCAGTATCGGTACCCTTATCTTTTTGCGCCCTTGTCAGGCCCTGAAGGTTCCGAACCGTACTGCATGCAGGTGTATCCTTCCGCTCCCCGCATCAGGCGGAAAGGAAAAAGTATGTATAGTTTAGAAAACGAAGGTTTTGCAGGACGTCTGAAAACTCTCCGCAAAGCGAAAGGTATGACGCAGGAGAAAGCCGCCGAGGAGCTTAATATCAGTATCGAGCATCTCGGAAATATGGAACGCGGACAGGGAAAACCATCTCTGGAGCTTCTGGCTGAGATCGCACTCTACTTCCATGTCAGTACCGACTATCTGCTTCTGGGGCGGGAGCTTGACAGGGATTCCGTCCGTGTGAGCCTTCTTGAACTGTCCGCGCAGATGATGGAGCTTGCCAAGAAATTGTAAATCATAACGAACGGTAAGAATGCATTGCATTTATATTACTGTCATGTATTGTCCTGCAAAAAATACGTGACAGTAATGTAAATCAATCGCTTGACTTGAATTCAAGCGATTGATTTGGTCATGACTACTTGATTCGATAGGTGCGATTTCGATTTTTTCCGATCGCCTCGACTTCCTTCATTTCGGACAGTATGGCTCTTGTTCTGGCGGCGCTAAGGCCAATATAGCCTGCAATTTCAGCACAACCGGACCGGCCATTGTCTTTAAGGTAATCCAGAATTTTCTTTTGGTTTTCGGCTGTCCTTTTTACCCTTGGCGATATATTATCGCTTGTTTTATCGCTTGTTTTTATCGCTTGCCTTTTTTCAAGCGATAAAGTGATAATAGTACGGTCGGGATCAAACTGCTCTTCGATAACGGGATCTTTCCAGATATTAAAAATCTTGGGGATGCCACTGCCGGCGCGTTCACCGATATCAATCAAGTTGAACATTTTCATGAGTCCGCGATTTCTAGGATCAGATACACCGCCGAGCATCATCTGAATTTTACCGGCACGACTGTATCCGGGATTTGCAAATGTAATCCTGTTCGGATGTAATGTAATGACAACTCCTCTGGAGCCATAATAATCGGTATTGATAAGACAATTTGCCAGAGCTTCGCGAATAGCTTCATGCATTGGCGTATCATCCATTCTTGTTCCATCTGAAATTTTAAAAGGAACATTCAGTGACTGTTTAAGCTTATTGTAAACGCGGAAGTAAAAATCGTATAAATGAATTGAAAATTCTGGCTGTGAAAACAGGTATGACCTTGACAGAGATGGGACGAAGAATGGATAAATCCCCGCAGGCATTCAGTCAGAAAATAAAACGTGGTACCTTCACGCTGGATGATTTGCAGGAGATTGCGCTGGTAACCGGAAGCCGGTTTGAGTGTGCTTTCGTTCTGCCAAATGGCGATCGTATTGAGATTGGAGGCAAAAGATGATCCGATATATCGAGGGCGATATATTTAAAAGTCCCGCTCAGGTTCTTGTGAATACCGTAAATACCGTTGGTGTCATGGGCAAGGGCATTGCTCTTGAGTTTAAGAAGCGCTATCCCGACATGTTTCAGGCTTACAGAGATATCTGTGATAAGCGGAAATTAAAAATCGGTTCCTTAATGCTATGCTATGAACCCGATCATTGGGTCCTGCTTTTCCCGACCAAGGAACATTGGAGAAATCCTTCCAGGATAGAATATATTGAAGCCGGACTGGCAAAATTTTGCCGAACCTATGCAGAAAAAGAAATCACATCGGCAGCATTCCCGCGGTTGGGATGCGGAAATGGCGAATTGAACTGGTCTGATGTAAAGCCGGTCATGGAAAAATATCTTCAGGACCTGCCAATTGACATTTATATCTATCTGGGAACAGGCCCGGATCCACTTCCTGAGCATAAAAATCAGGAAAAAACAGTCAATTGGCTTCGGCAAAATGCAAGGGATATGTCTTTTCAAGGCCTGGAGGATGACATCCGATATAATTGTTCCATTGTTCCATATCATTTTATGTCTGGTCAGACAAGATGGGGCGTACTCTGGAAGGATGGACTTGTTTTTCAAAAGCAGGATGCAGAGTCCGAACCGGTTGAAATAGACGAAGACGCATTTTTTGAAATCTGGTCTAACCTTCGAAGTGACGGCTTTGCCCTGAAAGAAGAGGAAAACTCTCCACATCGTCTTGTCCTTGATCTACTGCTTTCTCTTGGATATGTTTCTGAGGTGAGAATTACAGATGGAAAGACTGGAGAAAAAACAGATGGTTATCAAATCAATGCCGGAGAAGGCCGGGTCTACGATTTGAAAGGTTTTCCGATTCCTATCCAAGAAGGAAATATGCAGATGCACGGAATGAAGACTTACGGATAAATACCTGCGTTCAATTCGAATGGCTGCATGGAAACGAGGTGCTGAATCGAAAGGAATTCGAAATAGGCATCAATTACCTGAATGCGGGACCGGTCGTTTTTCATGGAGTGCCGGAAATCAGGACGGCAAAGGAATTAGCCGTCAAGGTATTTATGGAAGGGAACCTGATGTGCTATCGGAAATTCTCCCTTCAGACTGGAGAATACTGATCTTGGATCTTACAGCTAATATCGGCGCAGTATTCGAAGGCGATCCGTGACAATCCGGGGCAAAAAGTAGCATTTCCTGCAATCGAAACAGGAAATGCCTTTTTTTATACTTTATGCAGAAGGTAAAGCGAATCGCAGGAGCGAAACGCAGGGACTGACTTCAGGCCAGGAAAATCGCAGGGGCGAAATTCAGAAGTTAATCTCAGAAGCTGATTTCAGGCAAAACCAAAGAGGGGGGGAAATTATGCAGTACGGGCACTTTGATAATGAGGCGCGCGAGTATGTGATCGACCGTGTTGATCTGCCGGCATCCTGGACCAACTACATCGGAACGAAGGACATGCTGCGACGCAGAACCTGCGTGCGGAAAGCTGCTGTTGACATTTCCTGCAGGATTGCGCGAAAATAATTGATCACTGATAAGAAGGACCAGGCTTAGTATCAGCCTCAGGCTCAGGGTCAGTATCAGGGTCCGGATGGACCATGATATTTCGGACAGCTCGCAAAAACAAGGCAGGAAAAGGATATGCTGAATCAATATTCAAGGATGGAATTTGTCTTCGGGCCGGAAGCGGTAAAACTTCTGCATACGAAGCGCGTCGCCGTTTTCGGCATTGGCGGCGTCGGCGGAAGCGTAGTGGAGGCTCTTGCAAGGAGCGGAATAGGAACGCTGGACCTCATAGACGACGACCGGATCTGCCTTACGAATTTAAATCGCCAGGTTTTGGCGACGAGAAAGACAGTTGGAAAGTACAAGGTGGATGTGGCGGCGGAGCGCATTGCCGATCTCGACCCGCAGATCACGGTCAATACGTATAAAACATTCTATCTCCCGGAGAACGAAAGCGAGTTCGACTTTACGAAGTACGACTATGTGGTGGATGCCATTGATACCGTGTCCGGGAAAATCAGTATCATCCTGAAGGCGATTGAATGCGGGACGCCTGTGATTTCGATTATGGGCTGCGGAAACAGAATTGACCCCACGAAACTCACCGTCACGGACATTTATAAGACGAGCGGCGATCCGCTGGCGCGGGTCATGCGATATGAATTGAGAAAACGTCATGTAAAAAAGCTGAAGGTGGTTTACTCGACGGAACCGGCCATCCGTCCTTATGATACGGACAATTCCTGCCTGCATCACTGCATCTGTCCGCCGGGAACCACCAGAAAGTGCACGGAGCGGCGTGACCTGCCCGGTTCCACAGCCTTTGTGCCGCCGGCAGCAGGTGCCATAGCCGCCTCTGTCATTGTACGGGAACTGACACAGTTTGACCCGAGCATCCGGACGAAGCAGGGCCTCGGCGAAGCAAAGGCAAAGAAGAAGCGGGAAGAAGCGCTGCAGAAAGAGACGGCGGAAAGGCGGGCAGACAACGGAACAGACGGGCAGACGCCGGAGCAGACACAGAGATAGCAGGGCAGGCAGACGCCGGAACAGACCAATAGATGGAAGAACGGAAGCGCCAGAACAGGCGGGCAGACAACGGAACGTAAAAACAGACGGGAGAAGGGAACAAAAGTTCCTTCCTCCCGTTTTTCGTATTTCATATTTATACCCCGCTGAGGCAAAATCCGCGGATGCGGTTTTGCCGAATGCGGCAGCCGGTGCTTCAGCACCGATGCTGCAGTTTGAAAGTTCTGCATCAGCAGGACTTTCAAACTTTTATACCGGCCGGATGCAGGCACCTGGGCGGGATGCTGCACACCCGATATCCTGGAATCCGCGGATCCGCAGACAGTTCACAATCTGCAGTTTAAAGAACCGCAGATATTCACGGTTGTAAGATTTCTCGAATTGGAAGATATCCATCAACTATAATTTTACAAATCCGCAGACAATTGAGGATTTTAAATTTACAAATCCGCAGATAATTGAGAATTTAAAAATTGCAAATCCGTAGATAATTGAAGACATTAAATTTGCAAATTAGCGGATATTTCGCAATATAAAATTTATGTATCCGCAGGAAAACGGCAAATCAAAACTTGAAAATCCGCAGAACTCGTGTACACTTGAGGCAAAGCATCCAAAAGCAAGGGAACGGGAGGGCATTGCATGATTTTCAGGCGTAAAATTTATGATCGGCTGCTTCGTTGGAAAGAGGAAAGACAGGGGAAAACGGCTTTGCTGATTGAAGGCGCAAGACGGGTCGGAAAGTCGACGATTGTTGAGGAATTTGCCCGAAAAGAGTATAAGTCGTACATTCTGATTGATTTTTCTCTCGTATCCCGCGAAGTCATGGATTTATTTGATGATCTGACGAATCTCGATTTCCTGTTTCTGAGCTTACAGACAATATTTCATGTAGATCTGTATAAACGGGAATCTCTGATTGTTTTCGATGAAGTTCAGTTCTGCCCGAGAGCCAGACAGGCGATCAAAGTTCTGGTGAAAGACCATCGATATGACTATATCGAAACTGGTTCCCTTATCTCAATCCGTAAGAATGTTCAGAATATTCTGATTCCGAGTGAAGAAGAACGGATTGAAATGTTCCCCATGGATTATGAGGAATTTTCCCTTGCGGTGAATGGAAGTGATTGTTCGCTGCTGAGAAGATTTTATGATGCGGGAATGGCGCTGGGGCAGGCACATCGGAATGCGATGCGCGATTTCCGGCTGTATATGCTGGTGGGCGGCATGCCGCAGGTTGTGAAGGAATACATTGATTCCAACAATTTCCGCATTGTGGATGAAGCCAAAAGGGGAATTATTGATCTGTATGAGGCTGATCTTAACAAGATTGACCCGGGCGGAAGCATTTCCAGACTGTTTGACAGTATTCCGGCGCAGCTTTCAGGAAAGAAGACCCGATATCAGATTACATCTGTACTGCCTACAAGGCGGGCGTCAGATATCCAGACAGCAGGGCTGATTTCGGCACTGGAAGATTCCAAAACAGTCCTTGTTGCTCACCAGGTTTATGATCCAAATGTCGGGCTTTCGAACTCGGTGAACCTCGACTATTATAAAATTTACTGCGGTGATACAGGATTGTTTACGACATTGATGTTCAAGGATAAAACATATACGGATAACATTATTTATCGCCAGCTTCTTACTGACAAGCTTCCAGCAAATCTGGGGTTTTTATATGAAAATGTCGTTGCGCAGACTTTTGCAGCCAGCGGACACAAGCTTTATTACCATACCTGGAAAGATAGGCAAAGTGGCAAGCCATATGAAATTGATTTTCTGTTGGCGGATGGAAAGAAAATCTGTCCGGTGGAGGTAAAATCATCCGGATATAAAAAACATGAGTCAATGGATGCATTTGCCAAACAATTTTCATCAAGAATCAGCAGAAAATATTTGATTTATACGAAGGACTATTCCAAAATTCAGGACTTGACATGCCTTCCAGTATATATGGCACAATTTCTCGCAGACAAACACAGTGATGGCGGAACGTGGAGGGCAGACGCCGGAGCAGACACAGAGATAGCGGAGCAGGCGGATACCGGAGCAGACACAGAGATAGCAGGGCAGGCAGACGCCGGAACAGACCAATAGATGGAAGAACAGGCAGCGCCAGAACTGGCGGTCAGACAACGGGACGCTCGATGAATCCTTCGGCCTGCTTCTTGACATGATCAAAGCTGACACGTTCCGTCCGGGCCCGCAGTCCGACAGCTCCAACACGATGCAGGGCTGGTTCACGGGCGGACAGTGCGCATTCCTTATCAATTCCATCGGTGCTCTGAGCGGAGTCTGGCTGGGTGCTGAACCCGCCGGGCTCCATTTTTTTACAGGACATTCAGGAATTTGGAGGCAAGACATTGTTTTGCGGTGGATAAAAGCTTGTTCGCGGGCGTAGTTTCCGAAAAGCCGCCAGAAATTTCCGCGAGCCAGGAATTGTCGCGGCTCCAGAACCCCGGCCGGGTGTACAAGGCTTGTCCGCGGGTGTAGTTTCCAATAAGGCGCCGGGAATTTCCGCAAGCCTGGAATTGCCGCGGCTCCAGAGCCACGGCCGGGTGTACAAAGCTTGTTCGCGGGCGTGGTTTCCGAAAAGCCGCCGGGAATTTCCGCGAGCCAGGAATTGCCGCGGCTCCAGGCCCCCGGCCGGGTGTACAAGGCTTGTCCGCGGGTGTAGTTTCCAATAAGCCGCTGGGAATTTCCGCGAGCCAGGGATTGCCGCGGCTCCAGGCCCCCGGCCGGGTGTACAAGGCTTGTCCGCGGGTGTAGTTTCCGAAAAGCCGCCAGAAATTTCCGCGGCCACTATCTTCCGTGGTACGATTATTTTGCAACAATCCCACAAGAAAATGGTCGGCCTATCATTTTTAGAGAAGCTGGAGATGCAAAACCGGAAATACAAAACCGGAAATACAAAACAGCTGAAAAACAGGGGGAATTCTCCATGAAAGTTACTTGCCTTATTGAAGACACGTGCAAGGACAGCAACTCCGGCATAGAAACTATCTGCGGAAAGGATTCGGGTAAAGAAAACAGAGGCGCGGGTCTACTGTGTGAGCATGGCTTGAGTCTTTATATCGAGACCACGAATCATAAAATTCTCTTTGATACAGGGAGGAGCGGAGTTTTTGCGGATAATGCAGAGAAACTGGGAATTGATCTGGATGAGGTGGACATTGCAGTGATTTCGCATGGCCACTATGATCATGGGAATGGGCTGTCAAGATTTCTTGCGGTCAATCATCATGCGCCTGTGTATATCAATCGCAGGGCTTTCGGCGGTTATTACAGCCAGAAGGGCCGGTTCATTGGAATTGACCCGGCACCGCGGGAAAACAGACAGCTTATATTCACGGATGATGAATGCAGGATTGATGACGAACTTTTCCTCTGCACGTGCAATGGCCGGGAGCGTACTTTTCCGTCCATGACGGACGGGCTGACTGAGGAATGCAATGACGGCAGCAGGAGACCTGATTTATTCCTGCACGAACAGTACTTGATCATTACAGAGAAAAAATCGGGAGAAGACCCCGAAAAAGGCTGTTGGAAAAACAATGCGATAAGCGATGAAAAGCGCTGCTGGAACGACAATCCGAAAGAAAATCGCACAGACAGCGGGAAGGGAAATGATAAGAAGGTTGTCTTCAGTGCCTGCTCGCACAAGGGTGTGCTCAACATCGTGAGCTGGCTGAAGCCGGATGTTTTTGTCGGCGGTTTCCATTTCTTCCATGAAGATGTCCAGGACGGTGCGAATAAGACACTGGATCAGGCGGCCGAATTCCTGAATGCGCAGCCGTGCGTTTATTATACCGGCCACTGCACCGGGACGCCGCAGTACGCCTATCTAAAAAAGCGGATGGGAGACAGGCTTCACGGGCTGTCGACGGGATGTTCGTTCAAACTATAGATGCTTTTGTGCATCCCGAATAGTCAGGAGCAGCTGTCTCCGTGACGGGAAATAACAGGAAACAAGCGCCGCAGATCGGGTCTGCGGCGCTTTCGGTATTTCAACTATTATTGTCATGAATCCGAAGGTTTTTTGTCAATCAGTCGCCCTGGGACCTGGTTTTGACAAAAATCCGGACGATCGTTGACAAAATTTGTCATGAATCCGAAGGTTTTTTGTCAATCAGCTGCCCTGGCATATCCTCATTTCCGCATATCCTCATCTTTGCATATCCTTATTTCAGTATATCCGCGATGACGCTGGCCGGGATTTCGAATTCGAGCGCGCCCATAGACATCGGCGCGACGTCGCCCTCGTTGAAGCAGATGACGAGATTGCCGGCGGCATTGATGTAGAACTGCTGATCTTCCGCAATGGAAGTGAAATTGAATTCGGGCATGTCCGTGTCTCCGACAAAATACATGTGGCTGTCGTCAGCTTTCATGTCCTTCTCCATGTAGTCGATGAGATAGCTGCTGATCACACTGACATAATCCGCGCCGTCCTTGAAAAGGTCCTTCAGGTGGACAAGCTCACCGGTCGTCTTGGATATCGTGTAATACTGGTTCTGTTCATATCCGTCAGCCGCCGCCTGGAATGCCGTGAGTTTTAGGACATAATACGCATCACTATCGGTCACGACCTCGGTCTTTACATCGAGCGAAGTGTAGCCCTCTTCACCGAGCGTCGTTTTGAACTCTTCTACGAGCTCGTCCGTTTTCTTTGTGATCTGTTCGTTCGTGAGCGTTGCCGACTGCTCCGCGGCCTCGCGGATATCCTCCGGCGCTTCGGAGCCGATCTCGATTCCCTGCACATCGACGTTTGCGCTGTGATGGTCATCCTCATAACTGTACTGCCGGAATGTCACCAGCCTGAAATACGAGCCAAGTACCGGAATCGACTGCATTGCATGAGCTACACCTGCATTTGTATTCGGCAGAATGATGCTGAGCGCCAAAACTGCTGCAGCTGCGCTTGCTGCTACTTTCCATTTTTTCATTGAAATCACCTTTCTGTTGTCTCTGCTGTTTCTGTTATCTCTGCTATTTCTGTTACATCTGCTGCTTCTGTTGTCTCTGCTGTTCCTGATGTCCTCGCTGTCGTCGCTGTTTCTACTGCTTGAATGGTTTTCACTGGTTTTTCTGCTGCTATTTGTGCCGTCATCATTTAGGGTGTTGCTGTAGTTCTTCGTGCGGCCGTCTGTAGTTTCAGAGAGTCTGTCCGCAGAATCGTCTTCACGCTCGTTCCAATTTACCTCCGCGGAGATTGTATATTCATGAAAGCCATCCGCAGAAACTTTGTCCGCGGACCGGCTCTGTTTCCTGTCCCTGCCGGCCGCAGCTATGTAGTTTTCATCGATATTGCTCAAGGCATCCATAATTGCATCCGCCTTACTGTTCATTTCCGTTCCTCCATGTCAGAGCCGTTCATATAAGCCCCGTATTTCTTCGATATCTGCATACGCTTGTGGCTGCAGATGCGATAACTGAATTCATATAAGCCCTTCCTTCTCAAGATAGCTGCACAGCGCATTGCGCGTCCGGAAGAGGGAAGTTTTGACTTTGCTCTCGCGAAGCCCGTAATAGGAGGCAATTTCGCTCACGGAATCAAGGTAGAAGTATCGCTGGATGAAGATGTTCCGCTTTTCGTCGCCGAGACCGCCGAGGAATCGGTTGATCGCCTCCGTCAAAACTCTTCCGTTGATGTCATTTTCAATGTCGTCGGGAGAAGAGAGGCTGTCCGCGATTTCGTCGAGCGCTGCCGTGTATCTGCTGCCGCCCCGTTTGAGAGTGCCGTATTTTCTGAGCATACCGATCGCCCCATTTCTTGTGATTTTGCCAAGGAAAGCGCTAAGACTCGCGGGCCTTGTCGGCGGAATGGAATTCCAGGCCGAAAGGTACGTGTCATTTACGCATTCCTCTGCGTCTTCATGGTTTTCGAGAATGTTGTAGGCAATCGAACCGCAATACGCGCCGTATTTGGAGGAAGTAGAAGTGATCGCCTGCTCGTCGCGCGCGAAGTATTCGTCGATGATTGCTTCATCTGTTTTCTGCGTCGAAGCGATTTCCTCATCAGGATTCAGCACCGATGCGATTGCCTCATCTGTTTTCTGTGTCGATGTATTTTCCATAATTGTTTACCTGTATTTAAATCCGACATGTCGTTTGACCGGACTGTTATTTCGTCCTTCACTATACTAGACGCGGGATGCGGACGAAAGGTTACAGAGAATTGAAAAATTTTGCAACGGATTTTGTAATGGATTTTGTAACGGATATGCAAATGTCTCTGGATAGGAGGTCACTTCATATCCGTTACAAAAGTATCATAGCCTACAGGATGACAGAAAGAAGATATAGAAGAATGAAAAAGAATGAGAGGCAGCTGCAATCGCGGAAAAACTCAGGCTGGACGAATATCACGCGGAGGCACTTCCGCAGGATAAGGCGGAATTCATCCGTTCCGAGCACGAGGCGGGAAGAAAGGTTATCATGGTCGGCGATGGGGTGAACGATGCACCGGCTCTCTCAGAGGCGGATGTCGGCATTGCAGTCAGCGAGGGCGCGGCAATCGCGAGAGAAATCGCTGATGTGATGCTTTTAGCGGATTACATATAATAATTGAAGAATTCCATCATGATGTAAGAATAAATAGTGAAGAATTCCATCAATATGGTATTATTTATTTTGAAGAATTCATCTGCAAGAGAAAGCTTCCTGTAAGATACAAACAGGGATCCTAAGAGAGAGAGGAGAGAAGACGGTGGATAAATATTTCAAAAGGAAAGCCGTGGATCAGCTTGCCCACTGGAAAAGAGAATATGCAGACCACTATGCAGTTCTTCTTGAGGGAGCAAGGCGGGTAGGAAAATCTACCATTGCAGAATATTTCGCGAAGCAGGAATACCGTTCTTACATCATGGTGGATTTCGCACATATCCAGGATAACGTTCTGGCCTGTTTTGACAGTCTTGCAGACCTGGATCTCTTCTTTCTCCGGCTACAGACGGCAACGGGTGTTACGCTGTATGAACATGAATCAGTGATCATTTTTGATGAGGTGCAGCTGTTCCCCAAAGCCAGACAGGCCATCAAATTCCTGGTGAAAGATAACCGCTATCACTATATTGAAACCGGATCGCTTATTTCTATCAATAAAAATGTCAGGAATATTCTGATACCTTCAGAAGAAATGAAACTGTCTGTTTACCCAATGGATTACGAAGAATTTCTCTGGGCATCTGGCAGGGGAAATTATGATCTGATCCGGAAGCTTTATAAGGCGGGTATTGCCGTCGGTCAGAAAATCAACATGGAACTGATGCGGAGTCTCCGTATTTATATGGCGGTCGGAGGAATGCCGCAGGCAGTAGAAGCGTATGTCAACGGGAAGAACTTTTCCCAGATCGATGTCATAAAAAGATCCATCATCAACCTCTATGAGAGCGATTTCAGAAAAATTGATCCTTCGGGAAAGATTTCCGCGATGTACCATGCTATTCCCGCACAGCTTTCCAGAGATTTCAGGCAGTACCGTATCTCCCGGGCAGTAAAACGGAAAAATGCTCCCCGAAACGCCGACCAGCTGCTGTATGACCTGATCGATTCAAGGACCGTAAATATCTGTTACAACGTGACGGACCCGGGAACCAGTCTTTCTCAGACAGAAGATCTGGACAGCTATAAACTTTATATCGGTGATACAGGGCTCTTTTTTACCCTGATGTTTATGGATCGGATGGCAGTGGAAAATGACATTTATACAAGACTTTTGTCGGACCGTCTCCCGGCCAATCTCGGGTACTTTTATGAAAATATGGCTGCACAGATGATCGCAGCATCCGGGAGAACTCCTTATTATCACACTTGGGAAAAGAGCGGCAGCTCACATTATTATGAAATTGATTTTATGATCTCCTCCGGGACCAAAGTAACCGGAATTGAAGTGAAGTCCTCCGGAACTGGCAGTCACGAATCTCTGATCCAGTTTCAGAAACGTTACCGTCAGCATGTAAGGAATCTTTACGTGTTTTCTCAGAAAGATGTCGCAGAAAAAGAAGGCATCAAATACCTTCCGGTATACATGTTGCCGTGTCTGCTTGAAGAGTGATAGAATAACTTCTGTTCATCGGAGGGTAATCTGTACGAATGGATACAGAGAGCTGGATAAGATGGCAGGCTGAGATGCCTGCTTGTCTGTCCGGCTCTTTTTTTGTCAGATAAATATTTGCGGAAGCCGCCCTGACCAGCTTTGAATTGTGCTGTCTCATCACAAATCCATTGCGGTCTCAAAAACTATTGTAGGAGGAAAACTTGAAATGGAGAACAGCAATGTCCTGCAGGAAAAGAAGAATCCGCTGACGGAGGGCGACATCTTTCCTGCCCTGATCCGGTTTGCGCTGCCCGTCCTCGGAGCGCTGTTCCTGCAGTCCCTGTATGGAGCGGTAGATCTGCTCGTGGTCGGTAAGTTTTCGGCTTCTTCCGATGTCTCGGCGGTGTCAAATGGGGCGCAGATTATGGCGACGCTGACCAATGTTCTGGCCGCGTTTGCCATGGGGACGACGGTGCTGATCGGGCAGCTGACCGGTCAGAAGAACAGGGAGGAGGCCGGCAGAACGGTCGGCGTATCACTTGTATTTTTCTCAGTTCTCGGCATTGCCCTGAGCATTGTCATGATGATTTTTGCACCGCAGGCTGCTCATATCATGAAGGTGCCGCGGGAGGCATTCCCTGCGGCAGTGTCCTACCTGCGCATCTGCGGCGGTGGGATCTGTGTCATCACCTGGTACAATCTGATCGGGAGTATCTTCCGGGCAGTCGGAGACTCCAGAACGCCACTTATTGCAGTCATGCTGGCATGTGCCGGGAATGTGGCCGGAGACCTGCTGTTCGTTGCGGTCTTCCATATGGGTGCCGCCGGCGCGGCAGCCGCGACAGTGGGTTCTCAGGCGCTGTCGGTTCTTCTCTCCCTCCGGATGCTGGCCGGACGGCAGCTTCCCTTCGCGTTCCGGCGGAATATGCTTGCCTGGGACAGCGCGCGGATTCGGAAAATCCTCGGCATCGGGACACCGATCGCAATACAGGATTTTCTGGTCAGCATTTCTTTCCTCATCATTCAGGCAATCGTGAATACGCTCGGGGTGACGGCGTCCGCAGGCGTCGGCGTCGCGGAGAAGGTGTGCGGATTCATCATGCTGGTGCCAAGTTCATTTATGCAGTCTCTGGCCGCCTTTGTGTCCCAGAATATCGGGGCAGACCAGGCGAACCGCGCAGTAAAAGGCCTGCACTATGCCATTCTTACCTCGCTGGCAGTCGGAGCAGGTCTTGGATATCTGAGCTTCTTCCATGGCGGTGTGCTCACCGGCCTGTTCAGCAATGACCCTGCCGTTATTCAGGCGGGCTGGGACTATCTGAGGGCTTATGCGATCGACTGCATGCTGACGCCGATCTTCTTCTGCTTCATTGGATTCTACAACGGAGTCGGAAGGACGAAATTTGTGATGCTGCAGGGGATTGTCAGTGCATTTCTGGTGCGTGTGCCGGTCTCGTTTCTGATGAGCCGGATCCAGCCGGTTTCCTTATTCCGTATCGGTCTTGCGACACCGGCTTCGTCGCTGCTGCAGATCGTGCTCAGCCTGATCTATTATCACTCTTTGAAAAGGGAGCTGAAACGGCAGCATGAAAAGAAGTATATTTGAAATGAGCAGAAAAGCAGGTTCAACCGATTCCAATATGACGGTGGGCAGTATATGCATTATGTATAATTCACAAATTAAACTTTTATTGGCTCTTCCCCGGGATCGAGAAGACGATCTGGATCATAGGAGAGCCGCGCAGAACCATGTTCGGCCTGCATAAAATTCTTTCCTAAGAAGCTTACTTTATGAGGTGTTATTTTATGCTGAAGGATTGCTTCACAAATCCATTCCAGATCCTGCGGAACGGATTTTGGCTGGCTGAAGCAGTTTGGCAGCCCGGCATATCCGATGTGTCCATTGAAATTCTGATCAAATTCGTCCTGCAGGGCAATCACCCTGCGTATTGCCCGAAGCGTTGTAGTAACGCTGGAACCTCCGCTCACCCCGCCTATTAGAAGATTCACATTGCAGCAGTCGCCGCTGAAAAGGATTCGGTTCTTTCGATCGAGAAAAACCATTCCGCCGGGAGTGTGTCCGGGAATCGAGTAACCGATGATGCGGCGGTCACCCAGGTTGAATACATAACCGTCATTTATGAAATGAAAATTGGGTTCTCCATCAAAGTTCCGCAGAGAATCAACTGTATAATCATAGGCTTCGTAACCGCCCATTTTCCCGAGCATATCAAGATAATTTTTAACTTCATCCTGATTTATCGAGCATGCCATTTCAAGGTCATTTTTATTCAGGTAAATATCAGAAAATTGACGCATGCCTCCTGCATGATCTATATGCCCGTGAGTCAGAACGACGTCATATGGTTTGTCAGTAAGCGATTCTACAAGAACTTTCAGATCGAAGGCGCCGCTCCCTGTATCGATCACCAATGCGCGCTCACTGCCGACAAGCAGGTAAATTGCATCCAGACCATATTCGTTGATTGCGAATGTATCTGGTGCGATCTCTGAAACAAACGGTTCTTTCATACCCATAGTATTTTTCCTCCATTGCATCATCCCGCCCAGAAAAGTCGATGAATTCCTGGCAGTCTGTAACACTTATTACTTTGCCGGTCTTGCCGTGATCTTCGACAACCCCTATATCATACGGATCACCAAGCGTATCGTAATTGAGCTCGTTTACAAGACGTG
>Ga0256404_1008550_pt1 | contig 15293 bp, 7 predicted proteins | sample RumenRJG_01DNA_FD_185990 | JGI IMG/M metagenome (GOLD analysis project Ga0256404, IMG submission 185990) | Bovine rumen microbial communities from Lethbridge, Alberta, Canada - RJG_01 | ecosystem: Host-associated > Mammals > Digestive system > Stomach > Rumen | place: Canada: Alberta | collected...
TTCCTTTTTTAAAAAATATCAATAAATGTTACGAAGTTTTTAATTATTTTTCATAAAATAATTCTAAAAAAACACTCTATTGGCTCCCTGCTTTTTTGTGGGGAGCCATATTAAAATAGTCTGAAAAGGAGATATTTCTAGATGCCCCCTTTTGCATAGAACCTGCTTTTTTCATATTTCAGCATTATTTTTCTGACGCAAAGAAAGTAGCAGGTTTTTGAAATATCTCTTTTTTTTAATGGAAGTCCTGAAAGATTTTTTATGCAATACCCTATTCAGAATCAAAAAAAATCGCAAGAAATAGTATCTTGCGATTTTTTTATTTTGTTACTTGTGGGTGAGGGTGGAAGTTCCGCAGCCAGAGAACATATTAGCATTATCAGATGCGGTCTTCCATTTATCCCCAATATAGATAGTGGTTAAGCTGGAACAATCAGAAAACATACAGTCCATATTCATCACTTTTGAAGTATCAAATCCGGATAAATCTAAAGTAGTTAAGTTGGAACAATCCCTAAACATATCATTCATATATACTACATTTGAAGTATCAAATCCGGTTACATCCAGGGTGGTTAAGTTGGAGCAACCAAAAAACATATTTTTCATATTTACTATCTTTGAAGTATCCCATCTGGTTACATCCAGGGTGGTTAAGTTAGAACAACCATAAAACATCTCATACATATTCGTCACCTTTGAAGTATCAAATCCGGTTACATCCAGAGTGGTTAATTTAGAGCAACCAGCAAACATACTATTCATATATACTACATTTGAAGTATCAAATCCGGATAAATCCAAAGTGGTTAAGCCGGGACAATGACGAAACATATGCTGCATATCCGTCACTTTTGAAGTATCAAATCCGGTTACATCCAGGGTGGTTAAGTTGGAGCAAACAGAAAACATCTCACCCATACTCGTCACATTTGAAGTATCAAATCCGGTTACATTCAAAGTGGTTAAGCTAGAGCAACCAGAAAACATATAACTCATATTCGTTACCTTTGAAGTATCAAATCCGGATAAATCCAAAGTGGTCAAGCCGGAACAGTTAGAAAACATCCTAGGTATATACGTCACATTTGAAGTATCAAATCCAGTTACATCCAGAGTGGCTAAGTTGGAACAATTATAAAACATACTTCCCATATTCGTTACCTTTGAAGTATCAAATCCGGTTACATCCAAAATTGTTAAACTAGAACAACCGGAAAACATACCTTCCATATTCGTTACCTTTGAAGTATCAAATCCGGTTACATCCAAAATTGTTAAACTAGAACAACCGGAAAACATACCATACATATTCGTCACCTTTGAAGTATCAAATCCGGTTACATCCAGGGTGGTTAAATTGGAACAACTTTTAAACATAATGCGCATATCCGTCACATTTGAAGTATCCCATCCGGATAAATCCAGGGTGGTTAATTTAGAGCAACCATTAAACATACTCTCCATATCCGTCACATTTGAAGTATCAAATCCGGATAAATTCAGGGTGGTTAATTTAGAACAATTACAAAACATACTCTCCATATTCGTTACCTTTGAAGTATCAAATCCAGTTACATCCAGGGTGGTTAAGTTAGAACAACCATAAAACATCTCATACATATACTTCACCTTTGAAGTATCAAATCCGGTTACATTCAAAGTGGTCAATTTATTACAGCTCCTAAACATACTATCCATATCCGTCACATTTGAAGTATTCCACCCAGTCACATCCAGGGTGGTTAAGTTAGAACAACCATAAAACATCTCATACATTTTCGTCACCTTTGAAGTATCAAATCCGGATAAATCCAGGGTTGTTAATTTAGAACAACCATAAAACATACTGCGCATATCCATCACATTTGAGGTATCAAAGCCAGATAAATCTAAGGTGGTTAAGCCGGAACAATTACAAAACATATTATGCATATCCGTCACTTTTGAAGTATCAAATCCGGTTACATCCAGAGTGGTTAAGCTAGAGCAACCAGAAAACATCTCACCCATACTCGTCACCTTTAAAGTGTCAAATCCAGTTACATTCAGGGTGGTCAAACGGGAACAATAATAAAACATTTTATACATAGTCGTCACCTTTGAAGTATCCAAGCCGGATAAATCTAAGGTGGTTAAGCCGGAACATTCATAAAACATATAACTCGCATCTGTATTTGCCACCACTTTTTGTCCACTTTTTTGCGTGGACACTTTAAATACGGTTCCGTCAAGCCAGCCAACGACTTCCCCATCCCCATCTTCGTCCACATCAATCACGGTAGCATCGGATGGTATTACTTCATCTGTAAATACAACGGAGGTTGCACTTTGAGGGATTAAACTCTTGAACTCACTTCCCTTTTTCAAAACATAAGTAGGGTATTTTGCATATACCGTAATATCGTCAGAAAGACCACCATTAATACTTCCATCCCCGTTAATGTCTAACCTGTTCTTAAATTCTTTGTCTGTGCACCATCCTTTTGTATCATCCGGCACTTTGTATGTTCCGGATACAATCTTTCCGGAAGAATTGTAGACTACTTCATTTTTGGTTGAACCATCTTGGAAAGTAGATGTACCCGCATCAAATGTTACCGTGTAACCAAGCGGATTTTTACTAGGTTTGTTTCCTGCAATCGTCATGTCCGGTACAACGCGTTCTTCATTTGTTTTTAAATCTTTCCAAACTTTTGTCAGAACAATCGTGCCTTCTGTTTTTGTGTCCATAAAATTGTAAACTTTGTTTTTTTCATTGCCACCAAAAGCAATCTTGTTCAATCCGTCAATTGTAAAGGAACCATCCCTGTTTACCTTTACATCATATACCTGACTGCTCAGGTCGTGCTTTTCCGGAGCCTTTGTTTCCCGTAATTGATATTCGCCGGGTTCTAAACCGGTAAATTCAACTAAACCGCCGTCATCCGCAGAACCGGAAGTAGAAGTTTTGTCATATTCATTTCCGTAATCAGAAATACCTTTTAATTCAAATTCTGCTCCTTCCAAAAAGATGTTGTCTCCATAAGAACTGCTTTTTACAAAACGCACTGTGTGGTAAGGTTCGTTTGTGATTTGATAGTATCCGTCCCCGGAAACTTTCACTTCCTTTTCTCCTTCATATAATAAAGCTACGCCATCTTTTGTGACTTCTGCCTTCCACTTTGTGTCATTTTTTATGTATCCGTCAATGGTCTCTACTTCTGTTAACTCGTAAGTACCAAGTTCAGTGTTTTTGAAAGAAACCACCCCGTTTTTCTCAGAAACTGCATATTCCATGACATCTGTTCCATAGTCCGAGGTGCCACTCAAACGGAATTTTACACTTTGTAAACTCAGATTTGTTACAGAATCAGACTTTCTAAATATGATGTTTGCGTGAATACGGGGAGCATCTTTTAAAACCCATGCTCCGTTTTTTTCTTCCAATCCGTTAATAGAAACATTTCCTTCCCCATCAACAATTATTTTGTACACCGTTCTGTCTAATAGCCAATCATCTGTACAACCTGTCTCCATTAAATCATACGTTCCGGGTTCTATCGCACTTAAAGAAAATTCTCCATTTTTGTCTGTTACTTTTTCTTCATTGTAAACAGTTCCATATTGACTTATCCCTTTAAATTGATAAACTGCTTTTTCCACTTTTTCTGTTTCGTCTTCTGTATTCACTTTTGTAAAAGCTATCTTATCCGCAACTACTCTTAAATGAACTCTTGTGTAATCCTGATGGAAGAACTGTTCTAATTCTTCTGTTGTGTCTTCTTGCCTTATTGCAGCGGAACGGGAAACAAAGATATTTCCGTAAGCCTGTGGGTCTAATTCTCCGGTCGTATCTTTTTTTGGAGCTTTCATGTTTAGGCTAAAAGACATGGATTCATTTTTCCCCAACACAAAATCATTTCCATTTTTATTTTTTGATGCATCCACTGCAATAGCCGCTGCTTTTTCAACCCCGTATTTTTTTATAAAATCATCATAAGGAATCCATACGGATTCTCCATTTTTCTTTTCTTTTAAATCATGATGTTCCCATGGATTCAAGTCTTTTTCTTTCGAGAGATAGATAACGGCATCTACTCCCTTTAAAGATAAGTTTGATAAATCCACACTCTGTAGTGTTCCTTTCCAGTCAGATTCTAATGTTTTCTTTTCTCCTGATTTCTGATAAAAATTTTCTAAAGAATCGAAGAATATGATATTTTTTGATTCTGTGTTTGCATCATTTGCTAAACGGATATTGTAATCATATTCATCATTTGTGTAAATTGTTTTGTTGTAAGCATATACGCTTTCCCTTGCACTTTTTACTTTTTTGGATAACCCCGTATTTGCTGACATTAAGATATTGATAGTATAACGAGATTCATTATATAGAAATCTTTTTCCTGTGCAATTTTTGTCTAATCCTTTTAATACATCCCTGTCAGAAATGGAACCACCATCATCCGCAGAACCATAAGTAATCTTGTTGTTGCCGGTTTCATAGGCAAGAGAACTTAAAATATTTTTTCCAAAATCACGAATGGCTTCATAGCTGTGGTCTGTCTGATATTCCATTGCGTAATAAGTATCTGTTGATTCTTTTATGGAAACTTTTAATAGAGTACGTCCTGAGTTTTTGTAGTTTCTGATTAAAGAATAATCATATAAACTGTCTGATATTTCTTTTCCATTTGCATAAAGAGAGAGAGAAGAGCTGTTAAATTCTCCACCTGCAGGTAAGAGGCTATAAAATGTTCCACTTTCCTGTCTGATGTAATGTTCTCCGTTATTATCTTTGTAAGTTTCCTTCATGATGTTGTTCCATTTGATGGAATAAATCCGTTTCTTTTTGTTGTTGTTTGTGCCTGTAATGTATTGTTTCAATTCAGAATTCTTTTCTACGATACGGATTGTGTCTGCCCCCGAAATCGTTCTTGAAAAAATATTCCTGTCATTTTGAGAAACCGTAAATGTTGCGATATTTCTTAAAGGAACATTTCCTGTATCTCCTACGCTCTTTATTACGGAAGATGTACGTTTTAAGGTAATGGAAGGATAGATACTAATATATCCATAATACGCAGGATAAGAAGTCTGAAAACGCATTCCCTTCACTCCGTCTTTAAAAGAGATTACCGAACCCGATGCCCCTTTAACAAAGGTATTATCCACGTTGCCGTAACTTCCACCTTTTAAATGGTACTCACAACCCTTGTGCCAATTTCCTTCCCCATCTTTTACAAAAATAGTGACCACGTCATCTTCCTTGAAATTCGGATATGAGGAATTAAAAGATAAAGTATTTTTGTCAAATACAGCATCTTTAAGAGTAATTCCCCATGAGACTCTGTTTATATCGTAATTTTCGCTGTCCAATGCCTTATCATCTTTGTTTAAATAAAAAGTATCATCTGTCAAAGTAAAATCTACTTTTTTTTGTCCATATTTTCCATTTGCTGCATCCTGTTCCGTACCGGTCGCCCCGTCTGCTAATGTGTATGGATAAGTATAGGCTTCCCCATAAGCACGGTATCGTAAGTCGGTTATGCTGTTTTCATCCCCGTTTAGAAATTCATCTAAAGAGTAATCTGTTGTTTCTCCATATTTTTCAGCCCAAAACTTTCCATAAGGGGGTGTGTATTTTGGAGGAATATATGCCCAGTTTCTGGATGATGACAGAGAAGTCTCTTTTTGATTTTTTGTGCAGGTAACGGTTGTTTTGTTGGAAACGTCACATCGCCCTTTTTCTTCAACCATTTTATCTGCATCTGATTTTTTGTATCTGGTCAGTACATAATCTGTGTGCCAGACACCATCTGTATCTTTCACTTCACATTTGTCTGTAAACTTGGATGCTCCATTCATCCGATATCCGACCACATTTCCACCTAAATCATCTGTTACGGAAGCCAGCTTGTAATCATAAACTCCCGTGTAAGCAAATTTACTGCTTATTCCCCATATCAGATATTTGTAAGAATCTGCATCCGACGGTTTTTCTCCCCATGCTGTATTCCATGAGTCATAAGAAGTTGGAGTATCAATATAAACACTTGCCACTTTTGCGGAAGTGATTACATCTATCCCCTGTAATTTTGCATTTGCGGTAGTAGTTTTTGATTCATTTGTTGCATAAATATTACAATTTTGTTCGCCAATAGGAACAAGACTGCTCACCTCACGATTTGTTGTATAAGAAAATTCCACATAGCCGGCTTCTCCTGTAATGTGTTCGTCATAGTTTGTGATGATGACAAGATTTTTTTCTTTGTCAATGGAGTAGACGTAACTTGGGTTGTCTCCATCCGTGACATCGCTTGCCAAAGGATAAGAACAATCAAAAGTATCTGCCCATCCTCCATCTTTGCTTTTAAATAAGTGTAAAGGCAATTCCAAACGAAAAGCTCCCTTTTCCGAGCTGAAAATGCCGGACATGGTATAATCTGCACGAAAAATAAAAGTGCCTCTGTCTGAATTTTCTGTTGGTGTCCATGATAAAGAACCGTCGTTTTCTTTTTTTGCACCACTCACATAACGGATATTGAATTTATTGATTTCAACAGGAACTACTTCATCCGGATTTTCTTCTGACGCTAATTGCACATTTTTCATCATAACCCCAAGGAAACGTGTTGCACTGAGTGGTTTTTCATCGCTTTTTTCTTTTTCTTGAACAGATGAAATTTTTTGTTTTCCTTTTGCAAAAATAAAAAATCCATCCCCACTAATGGAGAATCCGGCTATTCCTTTTTTCACCCAAAAAGAAACTTTTTCCCATCCGTCATCCGTTAAATGATATAAAACATCATCCTTTAAGTCCGTTTTCTTTACGGATAATTCTGCATTAGCAGATAATTTCTTTTCTGAAATAAGTTTAAAGGAAACGTGTGGTTCTACATTGTCTGGAAACGTAGCTTTTAAGTTTTTCATTTCCTTGTCATTTACGAAAGATATCTGAACATCTTTTTTTGAAACATCTGTATCTGATAATTTTAGACATATCTGTTTCTTTTTGTCTGTTAAAGTAAAATTTTTATTGCTTATCGCACTGCCTGTAGCAACGACCGCCCCATCAGACACAACGTCTACCGCACTTTCCGATGTCACTTTGGCAAAAGTCTGTGACATGTCAGTGGGACTTATGGAACTTATGGCCAAAGAACAAGCCAGTAAAGTTGCAAGAATTTTATTTTTTCGCATAAAGACCTTCCTTTCTGAAAAAATATTCTTATTCACACTTTTTTCTAAATATCACATAGAATAGAAGAGCAGTGATGATACATCCTATCCCAATACCACAACCTGCAATTTCTATTGTTTTTATCTTCTTTTTTTCTTCCTGTTTTGGTCTGTTAGAAAATACAATGGATTTTTCTTCTTTTTTACTTCCTTCTTTGTGAATAGAAGTTTTTTCTGCTATTTTTCCGTCTTTTTTTGATACCCGAATGTCAACTATATGAGAACTTTTGTCGTACTCCATATTTGGGTCTGTTCCCGGTTTTTGTCGTATCCGGTAAGAATATGTTCCGGGCTTTTTGTGTTTTGTGTTGAACTTACTTTGTTTGCCTTTTTCTATAAAACCTTTTTGGATGTTTTTTGAATCACTATTTAAGTCTTCGATGGTGTAAATGCAGATATTCGTGTCCTGCCCCTGACAGGCTATTGGAACTGCCGATTCTTTCGCATAAACATTTGGTCTGCCAAACAGTAGCATTAAAAAGATAATAACTCCAATCCTAACCCATTTCATAAAAAAACTCCTTTCTTTGAATGAGAAAATTTTTTCGTATTTTTGGGAAATCCCCCACAAGAAAGTGGGGGATGTAAGCTTAAATGTTTTTCTTCTTTCTCATAACAATAGTAACAGCTCCAACACCTGCTAATAACGTAGCTACAGCAAATGGAGCAACATTCATGACCACGCCGGTTGGAATCACCCCGTTCTTTGTATTTAAATAAGAAGTTTTTACATCTGTACTTGCAATGGTTCCGTCTGTATTTCCTGTATATCCGGACACGCCAGCCGCAGTAGATTTGTATTCTTCAGCATTTTCCGTGATTGCATATGAAGTGTCTTTTGAGATTCCTTCAATGCGGATTTCCTGACCATGCTGTAAATAAAAGTCCTGAGTGGCAGTTCCGTCTTCTCCGACTGTAATGCGAGTTACATTTGTTTTGTTTTTGTTGTCATCTGCGGTTGCCGCATTATCCTGAACCTGTGTATCTGCTTTTGTTAAATCAACATCATATACAGTTCCCGGAACAGCACCCGTAATAGCTACCGTGAATTTAAAATATTTGTTGTGAGAAGCCTGATTACCGGTTACTTCCTTTTTAAAAGTAATGTCTGAACTGTCATAATCTCCGGAAAATCCCTGTGATTTTGTTGCTCCTCCCAATGTTGCATCAGGGACATCTTCTGTACTGGAATGCAATACATATCCTGCAATCTTTAATTTTAAGTCATCCTTAACGGAGTCATCTTCCACATAAACATCGACAATACGTGCCGTTTCTGCATCATTTGTTACTGCCTGGTTTGTTCCACTCTCTGTTAATACATAACGGTAAATACCGGGCTGTGTAAAATGACAAGCAGAAAAGTCAAGGGTTGCTGTTTTTTTTACGTATTTTTTTGTAGAAGCATCATACCCTTTAATTAAAGCATTTTCGTCCTCAAAAACCGTGTCCCCGGGCTGATAAGCAATCGTATTGTCTCCGGTGCCATGAACGGCGACAGCATTCGCATCAACCCCGGCTAAAACAGGAACGGTATCTCCATCTACCGTATAAGTTTTTGCAGTACCTGCAGTAACAGCATAAGTAAGTGTTGCTTTTGGTACATTTGCGTCCTTATCCATAACAAGGTAGGAATCGAAAGAGGTTGTCTTTACCCCACCGATTTCTGTTGAATAAGTTCCTGCATGGGCAGGCATTGTTGTTGTTGCTACAGCAGCCATAGCAGAAGCAACGGCTACTCCTTTTAAGATTTTTTTTCTAAAGCTTTTCTTTACCATAAAATCAATTTCCTTTCTATTTTTTTTTGATTATGAAAACTAAAAAAGCTTCCAAAACTAATATGAGTTTTTTTGAACTTTTTTTTGAAAAAATTTTTTTTTCTAAAAAAACTCATATTAAGAATGAATAAAAAAAAGAAAGGAGCTTGTTTTTTATGAAAAAAAGAAAGATGATAATGTGTTTATCCATACTTTTTTCCTGTATATTGATAACAGCCGGCGTGTTAGTCTATGCCGACCAGACAAATTCAGTCGAATATACAACAAAAGGCGGTACATGGGAAAAAGTAAACGACTCAACTTATACAATGGATAAGGATGGGGATGGAAAAGCAGACATCACTCTTGTAAAAAATGGTGATACATGGAAATATTATTTTAATGTGAAAGACCCAGATGCACAATATTATGCTTATGAGGAAAATGTTCCGGAAGGGTATGAGGTAGAAACCGGAGGAGACAGAGCAAACCCTAAGATTATTAACAAGACAGCCGTAAAATATGCCCATACTACAAATGTAGATGATAAAGGCGTGCAGAGTGGAGGATACGGAAACAGTCAGAATTATAATAATGTAGTCCAAATTACTGGAGCCAAATCCTTAAAAATCACAATCACTTATCAAACCGAATCCACAAGTTATGACTGGATATGTATGTGGGCTGGAAAGCAGAATGCTTATTCCGCTTCTAATAACTACGGTTCTTCCATTTGTGGAAAACTGGGTGGTTCGAAGAATACAACTACCTATACTGTAGATGGAGATACCGTAACGATTGGTTTTCGCAGTGATAGCAGTGCCTGTGATTACTATGGATACTATGCCACAGTGGAAGGACAAGGCATTGAGAATGATACAACAATCATAAACAAGAGCACTACGGACACTCCCGGCGGTCTTACCCTTGAAAAACAGATAAATGGAGATGCTGCAGAATCTGATAAAAATTTCAAATTCAACATTCTTTTGTCTTCTGACAGGGGGCCTTTACAAAAATATGTTACCGGTTCTAATACTTATGGGGATGTTTTATTTAAAGACGGGAAAGCAACCGCATACTTAAAAGCAGGAGAAAAAATAAACATTAAGAACCTTCCCCCGGATATGCATTATCAGATTACAGAAGAGAATGCAGAAGGTTATACGACAACATGGAGTGTCAATGGTAAAACACAGACCGCAGAAGGTACCATAACTGCAGGTAATACGGATGCGATTGTCTGTACAAGCACAAAGAATGCCACCCCTCCTCCGCAGATAAAAATGACTTCGTTTATTTTGACAACTGTAACAGTAAATGGGGATGAAGATGATGTTTTTCAATATCATGTCGTTTTAAGAGGAATGGAAAAAGAGAAAGAATATACTTATTTAAAAGGAACCGATACCGTAACTTATAAAACAGACAAAGATGGAGCAGCGGATGTAGCCGTTTCTCTTAAAAATGGAGAACATGCTGATTTTTCAAATATCCCCGTTAATGCAAATTATCAGATTTTACAGGAAACAAATGATTATATTGCATCATTTGATATAAAAAATGGTATACAGGACAGCCAAGTGCATGGAGAAAATGGAGAAAAGCAAAAAACGCTTGTTACAGCAAAAGAAACATTGACGGAAAATGAAACACCAACCATTCAATTTACAAATACAAAAATGATAGAAGTAACTCCGGAGCCGGAAGATACAATCACGGCTTCCATAAATAATATATGGGATGATGATAACAACAGCGCCGGCTTTCGACCAAAGGATATCACTGTGTATTTATTGCAGGGGCATGTTGGGGAAGATGATACAGACTTTAATGTAATCGGTACCATGACTTTAAATGAAAAAAACGAATGGAAAGGAATCCTTGGAGGACTTCCAAAAAAAGATGTTTATGGAGAAACTTATGTATATAAATTCCAAAATATCACTATTCCCGGCTACACAACCACAATGCAGACAAAAACAGAAGAAAATACAATTGCGACAACGGTTGTAAACAAAGCAGATGAAATCGGACATTTGAAAATTACAAAGACCGTTACCGGTGATGATGCCAATACAGAAAAAGACTTTGTATTCACCATTCAGGTAAAAAGAGGCGAAACTCCCGTGACGGGAACTTATGATTTAGATTCAAAAGCGGGAACAAAGAGTGGTACTGTATTGTTTGATGAAAATGGAAAAACTACGATTTCCTTAAAGGGGGGAGAAAGCGCTGTCATCAAAAATCTTCCAAATAGAGCAACCTTCACGATTTCTGAAAAAGAGTATAACAGTTGGACATCTTCTTTGAAAAATCCATATAATGGAACGATTGAAAAGAATAAGACCGTTGCAGTAAATGTAACAAATACATACGAATCAGGCAGAGACTTGACGGTATTTAAAGAAGTAAAGGGATTTATGGCGGACCGCACGAAAGATTTTACATTTCATTTAACTTTAAAGGGAGATAAGATACCAGAGTCTGTTATCTGTGTAAAAAATGGGAAAGAAACTTCCCTCCCTGTAAAAGATGGCATCGTTTCTTTTTCATTAAAACATGGTGAGAACATCGTATTTAAGAAAATACCGGTTAAAACAGCCTATAACGTAGAAGAAACAAATGGGGACGGATATCGTGTAATTTATCAGGACCCTGATGGAACAATTACACAAAATGATATTTCCGTAAAAATCGTAAATGAGAAAAATGGGGTAGTACCAACAAATGTAAATCCAATGACAGCCACAATTGCATTTGGCGTTATTGGTACATCTATATTTATAATGATAGTGATAGAAAAAAATGTAAAAAAAAGAAAGAAAAAGTAAGGTGAAAAGGCGACAAGTAAGATTGTTGCCTTTTTTTTAGGAAAAACTACAAAAAAAACTCATATTAAAAATAAAAGAAGTTTGGGGGTTGTTTTTTTTGACGGGATACAAAGGACTAAACATGGACATGAGGGCAATACACGGAGAGGGCAGACAATATGAGATTGGAAAGTGGTATAAGGCTGAAGAGGAATCTGGTTTTTTAAAAGGATTTTGTTTTTGTAAAAAAATAGAACAGGTAGACTGGTACTACCCATTAAAGAAAAATCGTCTTTTTGAAATAGAAGCAGAAAATATTCTTCCCACAAACGGAGATAATCTGCAATGTTTACGTATCCGTTTTGTGCGGGAAATCTCGCAAGAAGAGATTTTAGAGTATGCAGAAAAATTAGCAAAAGAAAAGAAAGACTTTTCCTTTTGTGTAAAAAAGTTTCTTATCCGGTATGGGGTTGGAATTGACCGTTTTCTTGCTTCTGAAAATTGGAAAGACCGTTATCTTATTGCAGAAGAAGGCATCCGAGAAGATATACTTGCCTATGATGAAAATGCACACATTAGAGCCTTAATCGCATCAAAAGGGAAATCTTTAGATATTTTGGTCAAAGATGAGAGTTGGTTTGTCCGGATGGCTGTTGCAAAGTGTGGTCGAGACAAAGATTTAGATGTTTTGGTGTATGACAAAGACCAGCGGGTAAGATGTGTCGTGGCGGGGAAGGGACGGCCCAAAGATTTGAAAATGCTTGCTTTTGATGAGGATTGGCATGTTCGATTAGCTGTTAACAGAGTGGTAGGAACGCAAAATAAGTAATTTGCAAAAACAAAACTCATATTAAAAATGTAAAAATAATATCACAATAATTCTCCCCTATGCGTGGGAAGTATCAGAAGAAAGGAATGGTTTTATGTCCAAAGAACGGATACTAAAAATACTTGCAATCCTGTGTATTGTAGGTATTTTGTTCAAAATGTGTGGCGGTGTAGATATCATAAAAGAAAAATTTTCGAAAGAAAAAAAAGCAGAGGTAACTATGACGGAATCGCCTCCCCCAAACGAAGGGTTCAAGGCAGAAATAGAAGAGAGTTCGGAGCCTGAAAAAGTAACTGCAACGGAAGAACCGGTTAAAACATCTGACCCGACGGATGTTCCAATGACTGCAGTTCCAACTCAAAAACCGGCTAAAACAAAGAAACCTGTAAAAACAAAAAAACCGGTAGTTACCAAAAAACCTACACAATATCAAACCCCCGTTACAAAACGTCCTGTTGTCACTCGTAGACCGGTCAGAACACAAAGACCTGTTATAACAAGACGTCCTTATCGTCCAAGTGTGACAAGAAGACCTGTTAGAAGACCAACTGTTACAAAAAGACCAAACGCAACTAAAAAGCCAAAACCAATGCCAACAAATAATGAAGTAACGGTATTTGATTAAAAGAAAGGGAGTGCATATCTTGAAAAAGATAATGATGTTGCTGTTATCCTTAGCCGTTTTGATAAATTGTTCTTTTTTTTCACCACAAAGAATCTTTGCAAAAGAAAATGATGGGATTTTAGTAAAGATACCTATTGTGTGCGAAGGAAATACAAAAAAATACACTTGTGACAAATTCATCTACGAAATTGATTCCATTGAAAGTGATGCTGTTTCTCATTATTACTATAGCTCCATTTTAAGGTTGAAAGAAGGAGAGAAGGGCAGTTATGAACTCCATTTCTATGAGCCGGGGACTTATACATTAAAAGTTTTTCAGCAGGATGGGGCAGACGAAAAACATATTCAATACGACTACAGTGAATATATCATTAAGGTTATCGTAACACAAGGGGATAGCGGTCTGATTTCAGAAACTGTTGTATACAAAAATGGTTCTAATGAAAAAGTGGATACTATCCGATATGAAAATCTGCTGTATTCTTCTATGGATTCGATAGGGACAGAAAAGCCGGGAAAAACAAAATCACCCACTGTTACAAAAAAACCCAAAGAAAAAAATTCGGAAAAAACATCAAATCTCAAAAAACCGGAAAGAACAAAAGTCCCTATTATTAAGAAAAATGCATCTCCAAAAACGGGAGACAGAACAAACATCTTTTTATGGAGTGTTTTATTCGTTCTGAGTGCAGGTTGTATAGTTTTTGCTTTTCTAAAAAAGAAAAAGTAAATAACAGAAAAGGACTCAAATACGAGTCCTTTTCTTTGTTTAGAATGCCTGTATGATTGATAGTTTTATGATGATTAAGACGACAACGATACGAGCTAATGTTATGAGCCAATCTGTTTTTTGTTTTTGACATAAAAAATCCTCCTCCGCAATAAAAAATAATTAACACCCTCTGAAAAAAAATTACTGTCTTTTGTTCCAACTGTTAATGGCTTCTTTTTTTGTCTGCAAAAATTCCGTACCGGACCGGCAGTTCGGACATATAATGCCGACCAAAGGTTTATCAAAAGGCAATTCTGCAAACATCAATCTAGGTTTTTTTGCAAACCCGCAATATTTGCATGGTTTTAATTTTTTTTTGTTCTTTTTAATTTTCTGCATCAAAAATCACTCCTTGCTTCCAACATTGGTATGTTGGGAAAAACATCATTAAATATTTACATACCTAATATGAGTTTTGGGGACGACTTTTACTTTAAAAAACTCATATTAAAAATATAAGCAATGATTGGCGTTTTAAGAAAGGTGGAGTTTTTTATGGTAAAAGGATACAAAGCGTTAGATTCTTGTATGAGCACAATTCATATTAAAAATACACACTTTTGTCACAAAATCGAAAAAACCAGGAAACAGATGTGAAAAAATTTTATGATACAATAAAGAAGCGTTCTTAAAAACAAATGAATGCGTTTCGTTATATCTCGACTACCATTTTGGTACCCGAGGCTGCTACGAAAAATAAGTGCATTTTTTTTCATTTTTTTTGTTTCATCTTTTTCTTTTTTGACACATTAGTATTAGAAGTAAAAACAGAAAACAATCCCGAAAAGGGATAACGTATTTTAAGATGGGAGATGGTCTTTATGAAAAAGAGATTTTTATTTTGTGCCGGATTGCTGATGGGGGCAGGGTTATTATTCCACTCCGGGAATGCCATGACGGTGCGGGCGGCTGAGGATGTTGCGTATACAAATGGATTGAAAAAATATTTCATAGTAAAAGAGGGTTATGGGCATTATAATTATGAAGATGTCATTATCAAAACGACAGAACCCATCGTTCGTGTTACCGTGAACGGAAGGGAACAGGACATCACTGCGGGGGAAGATTTTTACAACATCTGGAATGCTACTCAGAAGATTTCTAAAGATGGGAAACAATATGTGTTTCGTGCGATTGGAGATATCCGGAAAATGGACAACGTGTTACTCACTCCAAACGGGAAGTATGTGATTTGCTGTTATGTGGGGGATGGAAATACCCTTGCGGCAAAGAAGACGGTAGTGGTGGACAAGGATTATCCTTATTTTAGTCA
>Ga0256404_1008551_pt1 | contig 15292 bp, 13 predicted proteins | sample RumenRJG_01DNA_FD_185990 | JGI IMG/M metagenome (GOLD analysis project Ga0256404, IMG submission 185990) | Bovine rumen microbial communities from Lethbridge, Alberta, Canada - RJG_01 | ecosystem: Host-associated > Mammals > Digestive system > Stomach > Rumen | place: Canada: Alberta | collected...
TTCGTATGGTTATATGGATTGAAATAGAATACAGAGTGGAATTGTTCATTCTTTTGTTCAAGTTTTGCTCACGAAACATCAAAAAATAACGAAACCCCTTGCGCCGCAAGGGGTTTGCTGATTCTATTGTTACGATGTAATGCTCTTCATCCTGTGATGTAACTTTTGTTATCGTCTCTTTAGAAGACCCTGTTTACATGATCGACCTCGTTAACGATCCTTGTCATCACTCTCTGAAGTACATCCCAAGGTATCTCTGCGGCCGTCGCAGTCATGAAATCTGATGTGATGACTGCTCTTAAGGCTATGGCGTAGTCATATGTCCTGAAATCGCCCATGACGCCTACAGTCTGCATATTTGTAAGCGCCGCATAATACTGGCTTATATCACCTGAAAGCCCGGCCTTGCCTATCTCTTCTCTGTATATGGCATCAGCGTCCTGGACTATCTTTACCTTTTCCGCTGTGACTTCTCCGATGATCTTGCGCTTTCTCTCGGTCTCAGTAGCTTCTACTCTATAGAGAAAGTTTTGCCAGATTTCTTGGCATATCAGAAGAGGTATCGGTGGCTCTGTCTGCATCCTGCCTTTCTGAAAGTTTCTGCTCAAAGCGATTCTTTCCGCTATCCTTTGGTATTTCCGTAGGATATGATCCATCAAAGCAGGCGCTGCAATAGCCTTCATTTCCCGCAAGTTCACCAAGGCTACCTACAGGAAGGAATCCCAGCGAATCCGCCCCTATCATCTCGGCGATCTCAGGTATGGAGTGCTGACACGCAATTAGATGCTCTTCCGAGTCGATATCTGTTCCGTAATAGCATGGGTGGAGAAACGGCGGAGCTGAGATCCTCATATGCACCTCCCATGCCCCGGCATTCCGAAGCAGCGAGATGATATGCCTGCTTGTAGTTCCCCTCACAATCGAATCATCGATCATTACTATACGCTTGCCTGCCACTACCTCTTCTACAGCGGCCAGCTTGATATTGACCTGGTCTTTTCTGGAATCCGGTGCAATAAATGTCCTTCCGATGTATTTGTTCTTGATCAGTCCTATCTCATATGGGATCCCTGATGACTGACTGTATCCGAGAGCGGCATCAAGGCCTGAATCCGGGACTCCGATCACAAGATCTGCCGAGACCGGATGGGTCTTTGCAAGTATTTCTCCCGCCTTGATTCTTGCCGCATGGACAGACCTTCCCTCTATCACCGAATCAGGGCGAGCGAAGTAGATGTATTCAAAAATGCAGAGTTTTTTCTCCGCTTTTTCGCAGTGCTCCCTGCGGGATACGACACCATTCTTGCTGAAAATAAGGATCTCGCCCGGCTCTATATCCCTGACAAGCTTCGCTCCTACTGCATGAAGTGCGCAGCTTTCAGAGGCAACTACATAAACTCCGTCTTCTGTTACGCCATAGCACAGAGGGCGGAAGCCATGCGGGTCCCTGGCGCAGATAAGCTTTTGTGGGGACATGAGGATCAGAGAGTATGCTCCTTCCAACGTATCCATTGCACGGCTCAGTGCTTCCTCGATAGAAGGAGCTGTAAGCCTTTCCTTTGTAACTATATACGCGATAGTTTCCGTATCGCTAGATGTATGGAAAATGGCCCCTGTCAGCTCAAGCGTGGAGCGAAGCTCGGCAGCGTTCGAAAGATTGCCGTTATGCGCAATGGCCATCCGGCCCTTCTGGTGATTGACCACTATCGGCTGGCAGTTGGAACGTGTGTTTTTCCCTGTCGTTCCATACCTTGTATGTGCGACTGCCATGGTCCCATCCGGAAATGAGGCCAAGGTGTCCTTTGAGAATACTTCGTTGACAAGCCCCTGATCTATATGTGATGTAAACAGGCCATCGTCACAGACAACTATACCGCAACTCTCCTGACCTCTATGCTGCAGAGCATACAAGCCGTAATAACATATGTTTGCCGCATCTGCAGGCTCAGGAGCCATTACACCGAAAACTCCGCATTCTTCATGAAGTCCATTTGTCATACGCATATCTATCCCCTTAGCTTTCAACATTGACTTCTGTATCACGAACGCTATCGATCGTAGATATCCCGATCGTCATCTCTTCAAGTACATCGAGCAGCATTCTCACTGTATCAAGTGAAGTCAGCATTGTAACGTTGTTCTCTGCCGCGCATCTTCTAATCTCCACTCCGTCACCGTAGTGCTTTGGCGACATTATGGTGCGGGTGTTGATCACATAGCTGACGTAGCCGGCACGTATCGCGTCTAAGATCTCGCTACTCCCTTCGCTTGGTTTACGCAGTCTGCTTGTTCTTATGCCATTTTCTTTCAACTTTGCCGCAGTGAACTCAGTAGCCTTTATATTGAAGCCCATATCATAGAAGCGCCTTATAAGAGGAATCGCCTCTTCTTTATCTTCATCCGCTATACTGGCAATGACAGTTCCGTATTTAGAAGAGACAGTCCTGAAGCCGTAAGAGCCTTGAACGCAGCTCTATGCAGTATGTCATCGTAACCAATCGCTTCTCCCGTCGATTTCATCTCAGGTGACAGATATGTGTCCATGCCCCTTAACTACAGCTTGATCGGTGTATGACGGATCGGATATTATTTCCTGGTAGCCCGTCATAGATGTATTGAATACTATTTCAAGCACCTTTTCCTGATCAGCACCGAATCCATACCCATAATATTCCTCACCGCTTTCGAGTATGATCTTCCTTGTATAATCACTCATCGCTCTCCTCCATCAGATAAGACCAAACAACATATGCATGCATAACTGCCAGCTCAGTCACCACATTCTCCTCAGTAAGGAATGCCGGATTATGGAGAGGCAAAGAGCAGCCTGCTCCAATGTGGTAGAAGGAGCCGGGTGCCTTGTCGAGGAAAAGACCGAAATCCTCGCTTATCATGATCGGCTCTTCTATTACATGCACCTTTTCTTCTCCGAATGTCTCGCGGGCTGCTCTGAAAGCAAGGTCGGTCATGTTCTTTTCGTTCACGACACCGGGATAGCTGTGTAAAAAGTCGATTTCTGCGGCCGTGCCTGTCCTGTCAGCTATAGATCTGACAGTCTCTTTGAAAGCCTTCTCCATTCTGCTGCGATTTTCCGGTCCGAGAGTCCTGATTATTCCTTCAAATTCTGCTTCTCCGGGCATGATATTCCCGGCGTTGCCGGACTGCATTCTGCCAACGGTCAGCACGCACTTATCCTTTGTCACCTTAGGAGGCAGTGCCAGGAGCTCCGTGACCATTTCAGCGGCCGCAGCAAGAGCGTCTATGCCCTTTTCTCTGACTGCTCCGTGCGATGTGATGCCCTTGACCTTTACCTCGAATATGTCTGAGGCGGCGTAGAACTTATCGTAGCGCACCCCTATATGTCCTGCCGGAAGATCCGGACTGACATGCGCGCCAAAAACGGCCGTCACTCCATCAAGACAGCCTTCCCTGACCATCCTTTCAGCTCCTCCGTTTCCTTCTTCATCAGGCTCGAACAGGAATATCACGTTTCCCTTAAGTGCGCCTCTGTGTTCAGACAGTAACCTCGCTGCTCCAAGCGCTGCTGCAGTGTGCACATCATGACCGCACGCATGCATGACTCCGGGCACCTCCGACGCGAATGAAGCACCGGTGATCTCACTAAGCGGAAGCGCATCCATATCGGCTCTTATAGCAACTGTTTTGGCTGAGCCACTCTCTGAGCCTTCGTTATCGCATCTCAACATACCAACGACAGCCGTGCCCAGGACCCTCTTTGTTGCTATTCCGAGCCCATTCAAGTATCGTTCTACAAGTTCGGCTGTACGGTACTCATGATTTCCCATCTCAGGATGTCTGTGGATGGTCATCCATAATTCTTTTATCTCATCCGCGAATCTCTCCGCGTCTCTTCTGAAAGTCTGCGTCATTTGATTTCTCCGGTGAATACGGTTACAGCCGGTCCGGTCATAAAGCACCGGCCCGTTGCCATGTCGCACTCTATCTCGAGGTCTCCTCCCTTGAGATGTACAAACACTTTGCTTTCCAGTTTTCCGGTAAAACATCCTGCAGCTACTGCTGCTGTCGCTCCCGTGCCACACGCGTATGTCTCTCCCGAACCTCTTTCCCAGACACGGAAGCTTATCTCTTCAGGACTGATCAGCTCTATGAATTCCGAATTGACTCCATTCGGAAATCTGCCGGAGCTTTCTATTGCCGGTCCTATAGTTTCAAGCGAGATACCGCCAAGCACATCGCATGATCTGTCTCCATAGAACGGTTCTTCAGCGGCATATTCGGACAGATCGGGATTATCTTCAAGGAAGAACACCGCATGAGGATTTCCCGTATTGACTGCCGTGAAGCAAAGATCTTTTCCGCCTATAGTTAGATGCTCGGATGCCTCGGAAATAACAGCTATACCCATATCAACGGTCGCGCCTACAGCCTTGCCCTCTCGTATATCAAGTCTGACTTCCTTCACGCCGGCTCTCGTATCTATCGACACGTTCGTCTTTTCCGGCGGGACCATCCCATTGTCATATATATACTTGGCGACGCATCTGACCCCGTTACCGCACATTGCCCCCTCGGATCCGTCTCGGTTGAACATGTGCATGAAGGCATCAGCCCTTTCCGATGGTTCTATGAGTATAAGTCCGTCACTCCCTATACCGTATCGTCTGTCTGAGAGCTCAATGGCCAGGCTTGATGGATCTTGCACGCTTTCTTCAAAGCAGTTAACGTATATATAATCGTTTCCGCATCCTTGCATTTTAGTGAATCTCATTATTTGAGCCCTCCATTTTCAGAAGTGAGAAACCTCTCAAGCCGATCCAGCCCCTCCCGGAGAGAGTCCATGCTGCAGCAATATGAGATCCTTATGTGATCATCACAGCCAAACGCTGCTCCCGGTGTGACGGCTACCCCGGCTTCTCGTACAAGGCGTTCCGCAAACTCAAACGACCCTTTTCCGTATCTTTTTATCGACGGGAAAACATAAAAAGCGCCTTCAGGAGTCCCTGTCTCAAGACCCATATCGCTCAGCCTGCTTACAACATAATCTCTCCGGCTTCTGTAATCTTCGACCATGTAGGATGTATCGGTATCCAGCGCGGTGATACAAGCCTTCTGCATCATTGACGGAGTAGAAACGACATTGAACTGATGCACCAGTTCAAGTCTCTCTTTCACAGAAGTGTCTGCCATCAGATACCCCATTCTCCAGCCCGTCATAGCATAAGGCTTTGAGAAGCTCTGTACTGCAAGTATCTGTTCCTTGATATCACAGTATTCCGCAAAGCTGTGGCAATCACTGCCGTAAAAAAGCGACCTGTATACATCATCACATATGACAAAGATGTCCTTTCCCTTAACTGCTTCATAAACCGTTCGCAGGCTCTCTTCGTCATAAACGCAGCCGGTCGGATTATTTGGAGAGTTGAGTATCACAACCTTTGTCCTGCTGCTTATAAGCGGCTCAAGATCGTCTTTTCTTATCTGGAATCCCGCAGCGGCCGTATCCATATGAACACTCACTCCACTACAGAGGTTCACTATCTGCTCATACAGAACAAAAGCCGGCAAGGGGATGATCACCTCATCACCCGGGTCAAGTATTCCCAAAAGTGATACGAACAGCGCCTCGGTTGCGCCTGCAGTAACGATGATCTCATCTGTGCTGTACTCGAGGCCCCTCGATTTCTCGAACTTCGAGATATGCTCACGCAGAGCTCTGCTTCCGTTATTCTCTATATAATGTGTATCGCCTTCCGCGACAGATTCGCTGACTTTGATTTTTATCGCTTCGGGGGTATCAAAGTCCGGCTCACCAAGAGTAAGCCTTACACAGCCCGGAACAGATGAAGCCAATTTTGAAAAGTCCCTTATCGCACTTCTTTTCAAGCTGTATACTGCCTGATTCATGTGTTCATGAATTGCCATTTTGACCTCCGGCTTACAGATTTCTGAGTCCCTTTTCAAGCGCTGTTTTCATAGAAGTCTTGTCGTCTTTGGCCTTGATTACTCTGGCAGGGCATCCCACAACTACCATTCCCGGCTGGACGTCCTCTGTTACGATAGCGCCGGCAGCCACAACAGCACCCTTCCCGATCCGAACGCCTTCTATCACTACGGCATTTGCTCCAACGAGCACGTCGTCTTCTACGATAACAGGGACCGCAGAAGCCGGTTCGACTACACCTGCGAGGACAGCGCCGGCACCTATGTGGCAGCTTTTGCCTACTTCAGCTCTTCCCCCAACGACAGCCCCCATATCTATCATCGTGCCTTCGCCGATGACCGCGCCTATATTTATAACAGCACCCATCATGATCACGGCATTATCGCCTATTTCAACCTTCTCTCTTATGAAGGCTCCGGGCTCTATTCTCGCATGAAGGCTCTTGGTATCCAGCAGATGGAGCGCGCTGTTTCGGCAGTCGTTCTCTATTACGATGTCTTCGATCCTGTCGCTGCTTCTCTTTACTATCTCTTCCAGCTCATTCCAGTCTCCGAAAACTATCTTGTCGCTTACACCGAATACCTTTGCGCTTCCGTAATCTATCGGTGCATTTTCTTTGACGTACATTCTGACCGGTGTCTTCTTCTCTGCGGTACTGATCAGTTCAATGATTTCCTGTGCGTTCATGGCTTCACTCTCCTCCTTATTTACCGCTGTCTCCGTAGTTGGAGAGCACTCTCGCTGATGGGTCGTCTACATCGCAGCCTTCCCACGCTTTATTAGGCATCCAGAAGTCTACAATCATCTCCGCTTGGCCCGGATAATATTTTTCGAATATGTCTCTGTACAAAAGTGACTCTTTAGTGAACGGCCTTGCATGATCATATTTGCGGCATCCCGCCATGAACTCCTCGTCGGAGTACTTGTGCTCCGCGTACTCCTTGAGATCATCCACCATCGAGTGGCCGACCGCATCAGAGAACGCTGCTTTTTCTCTCCAAAGGATCTCATCCGGCAAGTAGTCACCTTCGAACGCCTTTCTGAGAAGATATTTGCCCTTGCCATATTTGTTCAGCTTGATCTCAGGGTCTATCGACATAACGTACTCGACAAACGCGAGATCACCGAATGGAACTCTGCCTTCAAGGGAGTTTCCTGAAATGCAGCGGTCTGCTCTTAGCACATCGTACATATGGATCTCTCGTATGCGCTTACACGCCTCTTCTTGGAAAGCCTCCGCTGACGGTGCAAAATCCGTATATTTGTAGCCGAAAAGCTCATCAGATATCTCACCTGTCAGGATGACGCGGATATCTGTCTGCTCGTGGATGGCTTTGCAGACAAGGTACATACCTATCGATGCTCTTATAGTCGTGATGTCATAAGTCCCAAGGAGCCATATGACTTGCTCAAGCGCGTCCAGAACATCCTGTCTGCTGATTATCACCTCGGTATGGTCGCTTCCGATGAAATCGGCAACTTTCTTAGCATATTTGAGGTCGATAGCATCTACGTCCATTCCAATGGCGAAAGTCCTGATCGGCGCCTCAGACTCCCTGGCAGCTATAGAGCAGACCAGCGATGAGTCGAGCCCTCCCGAAAGCAGGAATCCTACTTTGGCATCAGCCACCAAACGCTTTCTGACACCTTCAGTCAGCAATGTATTTATGTTGGCGCAGATCTCAGCAATGTCTCCTTTGACACATTCCTTCACCAAAGTCATGTCCCTATACCTTGTGAATTCCCCATTCCGCCAGTAACATCCCGGTGGAAACGGCATCACTTTGCTGCAGATACTAAGGAGGCTCTTAGGTTCGCTTGCGAAAGCGATGCATCCTTCACTGTCATATCCGTAGTAAAGCGGCCTTATCCCGATCGGATCTCTTGCCGCTATGAATTCATCTGACCTGCCATCATAAATGACGCAAACAAACTCAGCATCTAGTTTTTCGAACATATCTGTGCCATATTCAAACCATAGCGGCAGCAGTATTTCGCAGTCAGAGTCGGATTTGAAGGTATAACCTTTCTCTTCGAGTTCCCTTCTGGTTTTCTTAAAACCATATAGCTCACCATTGCAGACTACGGTGCACCCGTCCTTCATGAAAGGCTGCATCCCGCCGGATGTCAGGTCCATAATGGAAAGCCTGTGAAAGCCCATTATGCCTTTACTGTCAACATCAACGATGCGAGTATCATCAGGGCCTCTGTATTTTGTCAGCGCAAAAGCCTCTCCAAATTCCGGAAGAGTCGTAAGGCTTCCGGTCGTTGTCATTATTGTGCACATATTCCAACCTCCTTACTTTTCTCCGAACAGTAAAAGTCCATAGTTAGGAAGAGGCCAGTATGTTTTGGATGTCTGTGCCTCCGCTGCGTCGCTGTCGTGTCTAAGCTGTTCCATTGCAGGAAGCAGTTTGTCTCTTATGATCTCTGAATCTTTCACATAATCCTCATTGCTAAGTGAATCCAGGATCCCGACAAGCTTATCGACATCAGAGTAGATGCTGTCTGTCTGCTTGGACAGGAAGGCGATCATATTCTCTTCAAATCTGCATTCAAGATCAGCTATAACACTTCTTTTATCTGCAGCATTGCGTGCAAGCTCCGCAGCATATCTCTCTAATGCCGGAGCGATCCTCTTGATCGCCATCGATCTCATCGTCCTCGCCTCTATGCATATAGTCTTGCAGTAGATCTCAAGCATCACCTCGCATCTGGATTCAAGCTCAGACACCGAGAACACCTTCTGCCTTGTCAACATCTTTACGTTCTTTTCGTCCAAAAGATGTGGAACGCAGTCGGCGGTCGTTCTGTAGTTTGAAAGGCCGCGGCTTTCTGCCTCAGTGACCCAGGCATCGTTGTATCCGTCGCCGTTGAAGATGATCCTTCCATGTTTTTTGAGCGTCTCTCTTACAAGGTCATATATATCCTTCATCAGATCATCAGAGCCTTCCAGCTTTGACGCAAAATGCTCCAGCGAATCCGCTACGGCGCTGTTTATGACCACATTTGGAAAAGCGATGCTGCTCATCGAGCCCGGCATCCTGAATTCGAATTTATTTCCGGTGAAGGCAAATGGTGATGTCCTGTTTCTGTCGGTGTTGTCTCTGCTGAAGCCGGGCAGTACAACAGTTCCCAACTTCATAAGGACCTCTTCGTGTTCCTCATAAGGCACATCTTCTTCAATGGACTTAAGCACTTCCGTTAGCTCATCTCCAAGGAATACCGAAATGATAGCCGGCGGAGCCTCGTTCGCTCCGAGTCTGTGATCATTGCTTGCGGAAGCTACTGATATTCTCAAAAGATCCTGGAACTCATCCACCGCCCTGATAACGGCGCAGAGAAAGAGTAGAAACTGCGCGTTATCGTGAGGGGTGTCGCCGGGCGATAAAAGATTACCGCCACGGTCTGTGGAGAGTGACCAGTTGTTATGCTTGCCGCTGCCGTTTACACCACCGAAAGGCTTCTCATGCAGCAGAGCGACGAATCCATGCCTCTCAGCTATCCTCTTGATCATTTCCATCACAAGCTGGTTTTGATCGGCAGTTACATTTACTTTTGTATATATGCAAGCGAGTTCATGCTGAGATGGTGCCACTTCGTTGTGCTCTGTCTTGGCCAGCACACCGAGCTTCCACAGCTCGATGTTGAGTTCCTCCATGAAACTGGATACTTCAGGCTTTATCGGGCCAAAGTAGTGATCATCCAGTTCCTGCCCCTTAGGTGGCATGACCCCGTACAGAGTCCTGCCGGTGAATCTGAGATCCGGTCTCTGTTCATACAGATCCTGAGGAACAAGAAAATACTCCTGCTCCGCACCCACTACAGCGTGGACTCTCTTTACCGAATCATTACCAAGTATATGGAGCACTTTGAGGGCCTGGAGGTTGAGTGCGTCCATCGATCTTAGAAGTGAAGTCTTCTCATCCATGGCCTCCCCGCTATATGAACAGAAAGCTGTCGGTATACAGAGAGTTTTGCCCCTGATAAATGCATAGGAAGTCGGATCCCATGCCGTATAGCCTCTTGCCTCGAAGGTCGCTCTCAGCCCGCCCGATGGAAACGATGAAGCATCAGGCTCGCCTTTTATGAGCTCTTTTCCTGAGAAATCCATGATGACTCCGCCGTCAGGTGAAGTCTGGATAAAACTGTCGTGCTTTTCAGCGGTTACTCCGTTGAGTGGCTGGAACCAGTGTGTGAAGTGCGTAGCGCCCTTTGACACAGCCCAGTTTTTCATAGCCTGGGCTACAGCATTTGCTATTTCCGGATTCAGTGGATTGCCCTGGTTTATTGTTTTCCTCATCGAGCGGTAAACATCCGCCGAAAGCATCGATCTCATGACCTTGTCATCAAATACCATCGATCCGAAATACTCAGATACTGTACTCATCCCGGTCACTCCTTTCTGACTTGAACATCCGTTATTTTTGGAAATTCACAATATAGCCACAAATATTATGTGAAAAAACATGTTTTTAGAATAACGCTACTGTTTCGATTAATAAAATACGTATTTCTTTAGTGTTTACATATTTTCTGCATATGAATGATTTCCACAGGCAATAAAAAAGTGCCGAAGCGCTAAAAGCACTCCGGCGTCTGTAGATTTTTGGATGATTTAACCGTAGATTGCATCCAATCGCGCTTCGCTGACGCTCGCTCTCAATGGTGTTACGATGTAATGCTCTTCATCCTGTGATGTAACTTTTGTTATCGTCTCTTTACAAAAATTTGGTACATCATTCACGTACCGATATTTCTTACTAAACTTCTGTGTACCTAACCCATTATTTTTAACGGTATATACCGTTAAAAATAAAAGCGCGCGTCATGCAGAAGTCCTGAAACGAAGTTATTTCAACGGTTTGCAGTTAGAATCAGATCTCTTCACAAGTCCTTTTATGAGTTTTGGGGCGAGACTTCCGGGCAGAAATCGGCCAAGAAAAAAGGACTTGAGGAGAGAAAGTACTCTCTCCAAAAGTCCTTGGTTTGTTGGCTAATTAATGCCTCTGGGACGATAGTGTTTCTTGCCCTTCAGGTTATTTAATGTTGCCTCGTGACATGGAGAGAGATTTGCTCCAACTATGATTAGTATAAACGGACAATTTGCTGCAGACAAGATAAAACTGCTTCCAAATGTGTCGGACTATAAAACGATATATTAAGATACCTTTTTCATTTCTTCCCTATCAACGACTGATACATTGCGCTTTGGATCGTTAAGCAGCATATCCATGTTCTCTTTTATTAAAAGCTTGGAGACATTGCTCATTGTCATCCGAACTTTATATTTCTGCATCATAATAATTATCTGAAGAAGAAGTCGTGAAAACATCATCTTATAATGTTCGGATCCCGCATCGGTTTCAGTATCAGGTGAAAACATCAAAGTTAAAATCATGTCCCGTATCTCTTCTGCTGCAGTAAGGCCCTGGCACGGATCATATCTTCCTTCCGCGATCAGCTGGTTTTTCAGTTCCACCAGAGCGATCACGATAACTCTGACTTCATCGTATGATAGCTTGTACTTTGTATTTGACATGGTCTGCACCTCCATTTCCGTTCCCTTTTTCTATAGTATAAGCGCCAAAGGCGCGGCCCACAATTATGCGACCGCGCCTGCTCGAGTATGCAAGGGGGTCAACATACCCGAACGATAAAGCATAGGTCCTCGAGCTCATATCCGTATTCGATGGGATCCACCATATTGATAAGCTGGCTGCAGATATATCCTGTACTGCAACGATCGATATACGCGATGTGCCCATACTGTTTCCTTGTTCCCGGGTCCATTTCGGCAGCAACCTCCGGAGTTTTCACCCAGATGTCCCATAACGCGTCCTGGCTGTAATGTGCCGCAGAGACCATATTCAGTTCATCCAGCGTAACATACCCCTGGATGAGCCCGTCATCCGCGAGTGCTGCGATATCTTTGTATGGGATATAGTATGATATGGACTGGCGCTCGTCGCTGATCCAGCCCGTATCAGTAAAGAACTCGATCTGATCCTCTGTCATCTTTTCTATCGGAAGATTCCAACAACCGAAGTCATCCCATTGAATGAACGAACGGCTGCGGCTCAATATCGGTGTTAGGCGATATCCTCCACCTTTGCGGATATACGGTCCGATTGCCTCGATCTTCCCGTCTTTCTCTATGGCAGCATAGAATTCATAATATGTGCTCACACCTTTCCCCTCCTTCATCTTCAGTGATAATGTAATAGCATAATGCAGGCTGAGTACAAAAGTCTGTACTCAGAGTCAGTGAACTAAAAAAGACGCCGAAACCATTGAAATTTCAATGTTTCAGCGTCTGATAAAATCGCTGTATTTTTAGAACCATTTTAGAACCACGTCGCTTTGGCCGATTGGCCAAACCCAGTCGTACCAAGGGTTTTAGCGATTTGGCAAGCCACTCGCAACTATTCCCACTCGATAATATGGTTTTAGCTTCTACAGTATCTCGTGGCTCGTATTGCCTTTGGTCCGTATTTATTATCCCTATTATACGGATTGGACCCTTTTTCTGGCCGTTTTGAGGTCAAAATGTGGTCAGCGTTTCCTATCATTTTTCTCTCTGATCGCCGCAATGATTTCGTTTACATTGTCCTTATTTGCTGCTCTTGGATAATCCTTCTGGAACTGCACGAGAATGTCCTTATTCTCCTTTTCCATCTGACGAACCCGACTGTACAAACTACCGTAATCTGCACTATCCAGAGCCTTCTCAACGAACACCCTGGATCTCTCCGGCAAGTTATTATAATCTCCATACAGGTTGGCTGCTGCTTCCTTTATCAAATCTAAAGTCATCGGTTTTCCTGCCTTTGCATGCTCCCAAAGAATTCCTATTACATCAGAAAGATCGTACTTATACTGACGGCCCGCCATCAGCTTCATTGCAATCAGATATTCTCCGGTAACTGTACGAAAAGTTACGATGTTCGAAAAGGTTTTGTAATACTTTGAGCATGTTTGTATTTTAGGTGTGTATGAGGATGTCTTCATGAAGTCTGTATTGATCCACCCGTTCGGAAGGTCAAATTTGTCTCCGACAGAATTGATTGCTTCCTTCATCGTTGAAGCAGCGTCAATGATAGCATCCATATCATAGGTCATCTCACGAAACCCATAATTAATGACAACGGAAGCACCGCCAATCAGAATGATCTCCGCTGGTATTATCTTACCGCTGCGCTTTCTGTATTCTTTGGAAAGTTCTTTGAGATACTGATCCAGATTGTCTTTTGTAAAGCCAAATTCAGACAACGTTTCTTACCTCGCTTTCAACAATGTTATATCTAAGGAACTCAGGGATAGCGTTGTCCATCGCTTCACGAATAGGTTCATCTGTTTTGCACACCTCGCTGGTCAGAACAACGCCTGTCGGAAGAATTGGTCTTTCCAGTTTTCCCGCACGCATATCATCATATCTTGTGCATATCGGAAGATCATTTTGATTGGAGAGATAGTCAAGCATTCCTAGCAGATAATATGCCTCAACATACCAATGTCTCCTATACAGCGAGCGGATCTGATCATTCTCCAATAACTCCAGAATAAAATCCAGATCACCCATATCTTTTACACGGTGGCAAATGTTGCTCTTGAAGGTCTCAAAGGAACTTCTTGTTTCTTTTGATTCAAGTATTTCCTCAACTGAAATACCAAGTACTTTTGCCAAACGGTAAAGCGTGCCGGCCGCGCACTTCTCGACATCTGTTTTCCCGCTGCATATATCATTTATTGTAGCCTGGGGAACGCCGCTTTCTTTGCTGAGTTTGTATTTTGTTATTCTTTGTTTTTTCAGTTCGTCATTGATTAGCATTCTCTCTCACTTCCTTGCACCCATTATAACGGTATGCCGAAGTATTTTCAACGCATTGTTCCGCATAAATGACAAATATAAGGTGCGTGATTATTGTCATCATAAGCATAATAAGAAAACCCGCAGCGAGATGCTGCGAGTTTAACTCTTAAAGGATGTTGACAAGGGGCACTATCCTTCCTGGCCTTAGGAATAGTTTATCCTATCTCTGCAACCCCTGTGGACTTCGCAGCGTCCGCGACTGCTTTGGAGATCGCCACCCGGACCCGCGGATCAAAGGCATCCGGAATGATATGGTCCGCAGAGAGTTCCTCCTCTGTGATGACGGCAGCCAGCGCTTCCGCCGCTGCGATCTTCATCGCATCGTTGATCTCTCTGGCCCGCGCATCGAAGGCGCCCCGGAAGATGCCGGGAAACGCCAGCACATTGTTGATCTGATTCGGGAAATCCGATCTGCCTGTCGCGATGACCTTAGCGCCGCCTTCCCTGGCCTCATCCGGAAAGATCTCCGGCGTCGGGTTGGCGCAGGCGAAGATGATCGGATCCTTCGCCATCGTCCGGACCATCTCTGTTGTAACAACACCCGGCGCGCTGACGCCGAGAAAGATGTCCGCGCCTATGAGCGCGTCCGCCAGCGTCCCCTTGACCATGGAGCGATTGGTCACTCTGGAGATGGCTTCTTTGTACGGGTTCATCCCTGTTTCACGCCCTTCATAGATCGTCCCGTTCCGATCGCAGAGGGTGATATCTTTCATTCCATAGGACAGCAGAAGCTTAGTGATTGCGATCGCTGCCGAACCAGCGCCATTGATTACCATCCTGACATCCGCCATTTCCTTTCCCACGATCTTCAAGGCGTTGATCAGACCCGCCAGTGTGATGACCGCCGTGCCGTGCTGGTCGTCGTGAAAGATCGGGATGTCGCATTTTTCTTTCAGTTTCTCTTCAATTTCAAAACATCTGGGGGCGGAAATATCCTCCAGATTGATCCCGCCGAAGGATCCTGAGATCAGGTAGATCGTGTTGACGATCTCGTCAACATCTTTCGACTTGATGCACAGGGGGAAGGCGTCGACATCCCCGAAGGCTTTGAAGAGAACGCACTTTCCTTCCATGACCGGCATGCCGGCTTCCGGACCGATGTCTCCCAGACCGAGGACCGCGGTGCCGTCCGTGACAACGAGGCACATATTGTTTCTCCCGGTCAGCGTATAACTTTTTGAAACGTCTTTCTGTACTTCCAGACACGGCTGGGCGACGCCCGGCGTGTAGGCCAGTGCCAATTCTTCTTTCGTTTCCACCGGCACTTTGTTTCGGATCTCGATTTTACCGTTCCACAACTCGTGTAATCTCAGCGATTCCTTCGCATAGTCCATGACTGATTCAAGCCTGCCTTTCTTTCCTTGTTCTGCCCTGTCGTTAGTATAAACCGTCGTATTATCTCTTGCCTTTTCCTGCCTTTTGTCCGGCTGCTTTGATGAACTCCCGGAAGAGCGGATGCGCCTTGTTCGGTCTGCTCTTGAACTCCGGATGATACT
>Ga0256404_1008552_pt1 | contig 15290 bp, 16 predicted proteins | sample RumenRJG_01DNA_FD_185990 | JGI IMG/M metagenome (GOLD analysis project Ga0256404, IMG submission 185990) | Bovine rumen microbial communities from Lethbridge, Alberta, Canada - RJG_01 | ecosystem: Host-associated > Mammals > Digestive system > Stomach > Rumen | place: Canada: Alberta | collected...
TGTTACCTTTTGCCTTCGTAAAGAGAACTTAAAGATGCGATGTTATGCGTTATCTGGCAATAAAATCGATTGAATCTTATTTAAGGTATCTTCGCTGATGCCACAACCAGACTTGAGATAATTCGTGACGGCATCTTGGATCGTACCATCCGTGGTACCGAACTTTAGCTTCATCGTATTGACCATTTCCCCGTAGCCGACATAATTGCTGCTATTGTGCTGCATAATGCCGCTCGAAGTGAATTTGCCATCTTGTATGCCGCTCCGCCAACGTTTGCCATAACTGGAGAACGATGTTAATTCAAAGTCACGAACCATGTCTTCTTCAGAAACGCCGAGGAAGCTTTCAATTAAGAAGGACAAAGTTCCCGTACGGTCTGCTCCGGCATTGCAATGGAAGTAGACGGGGTAGTTATTCTCATCGGCTAAATAATCGAAAATCTTTTTCACATTTTCCACTGATCCTGTGGTGTATTGATTCGATGGGAAATCGCCTGTGGCAGCACGCATGTAGCCAGGAATAATGTTCGCGTATTGGTTCATCGAAATTTGAAGATACGAATCCGAGAATGCACCTGCTTCTTGCCCACCATCATCACTAGAAGAACGGAGGTCTAACTCTGATTTTGCACCAATGACGTCAGTCATAATCTTTTGACTGGCTTTGGAGATGTTATTAATCTTGGCACCACGGAAAAGCTTATTAAAGGCGACTTTCTTGCCACTGCAGGTGGTAAACCCGCCCAAATCACGGATGTTGTCGCCACCTTTTAACATTAAAACACGGAAGGCACCATCTTCAATATGGAACGAATCCACTTCGGAGGTTCGGCCGTTATCGGTCGTAACTTTCCAATAATAAGTATTGCCAGGAACCAAGAAATCTAATTCAGGGCTTTCCTCTAACTCGGCGTCGTAGGTTGTAATCAGCCGTTCATTCGTGAATTCGGGATCAGTGGAGAAGTGGACTATTGTCTTTCTTCCCGTACGGTTCCAGGCAAAATCATAGGCGTTCCCATAATTCGAGCTGGAGTTGTTGGCTAGATACTGGGCCTCGCTATCGGCATCCGTTAACGCGAGATAGGAACGAAGAACAGAATTTTGAGCGGAAATGGTTCCACCTTTATAAGTGGTTCTTAATTTAATCCCTGACAAAGGTTCAGAACTTTGCTTCGAGGAGGAAGCAACACTCGTAGAAGATGTGACGCTAGAAGATTTTGCTGCTTCGGAAGAGACGCTGCTATCGGTGGCGGGATTGCCGCAAGAGAACAGGAATCCACAAAGAGCAATTACCCTAAGAAAAGGGTGAAAAGAATGTTTTGATTTCATGCCTTTATTATTTCACAAAACAGCAAGGAAAGAAATCGTAAAAACCATATGTTTTCCCGTGTTAAATAAGAAAACCCTTGCGAATTTTGCAAGGGTTAACAAGACAAAATTGCAAAAGAATTAGATGCCGTAGGCACCGCCTTTAAGGCGTTCGACTCCGCTTTCACCAACCAAGACACGAACCAGGTTTTCAGCAAAAGGAATGCTGTATGCCATGGAGTGGCCAGTGACAAGATTTCCATCGATAACGGAACCGGTATTTTCGTAAATCCCATTCCCCTGTTGGAAGCCAGGGAAGCAGGTGAAGTGCTTGTCATCTAAGTAGCCCATCTCACCTAAGATCGAAGGAGCGGCACAAATGGCACCGATCACTTTGCCAGCATCGTGGAACTTCGTAATCGTTTGACGAACTAAGGCACTTGCCCCTAAGTTATCCACGCCGACTTTACCACCTGGCAAAACGATAAAATCATAGGACAATACGTCTTTGATATCCATCAATCTGGCAGGAACTTCAATCTTTAGTCCCATAGAAGACGTGACTTCATAAGATGAAGAAATCGAAACGGGCAAAACTTCAATCCCGTGCGAACGAAGCAAGATATCGTGGGTGGCAATGGCTTCCGTTTGTTCAAAACCATCCGCTAAGAGCAATAATCCTTTTTTCATGGTGCATGACCTCTTTTTTGTCGCTTCCATTATAACGCGGAAATTAAAAAAGCCACGTCCGAAGGCGTGGCTCTAATCGAGAAGAGAAGGTTATTTCGCGAATTTGGCGAAACGAGCTTTGGCTTCAGGAGAGAGGTTGTAGAAGGCGTCGATGCCAGGATATTGGGCAGCATCGCCGAGTTCTTCTTCAATGCGGAGTAATTGATTGTATTTGCAAATACGATCAGTACGGCTCATCGAACCAGTCTTGATTTGTCCAGCGTTCAGCGCGACAACCAAGTCAGCAATGGTGGTGTCTTCGGTTTCACCAGAACGGTGAGAGACAACGCAAGTCCAGCCATTCCGCATGGCCATTTGGCAAGTATCCAACGTTTCGGTCAAGGTGCCGATTTGGTTGAGCTTGATTAAAACGGAGTTGGAGCAGCCTTCTTCGATGCCTTTCTTGACGTAGATCTTGTTGGTCACGAAGAGGTCATCACCGACCAATTGAACTTTCTTTCCGAGTTTTTCGGTGAGAAGTTTCCAGCCAGCCCAGTCATTTTCAGAGAGGCCATCTTCGATGGTGATCAACGGATATTTCTCGACGAAGTCTTCTAGCATCGCGACCATTTCTTCCGAGGTCTTTCTGCCTTGGCCAGACCGTTTGAGATTATAGGTCTTCGTTTCGGGTTCATAGAATTCCGAAGAAGCTAAGTCCATGCCTAAGCAGATGTCTTTGCCAGGTTGATAGCCAGCGCGACGAATCGCTTCGACCAAAACTTCGAGCGGTTCTTCGTTGGATTTTAATCCGTTCGGGGCAAAGCCGCCTTCATCTCCGACCGCGGTGATGTCTTTGCGTTCTTTTAAGATGCTACGGAGAGCGGCAAAGGTTTCCGCGCCCATTTCAATGGCTTGGGCTTCGCTCTTTGCGCCGACTGGCATGATCATGTATTCTTGGAAGTCAACGGAAGAATCGGCATGTTTGCCACCGTTGATGACGTTCATCATCGGGACAGGAAGTTGTTTGGCATTCGGGCCGCCGATGTAGCGATAAAGCGGGATGCCGAGATAGTCAGCAGCGGCTTTTGCCACGGCTAACGAAACACCCAAAATGGCGTTCGCGCCGAGATTGCTCTTCGTGGCAGTGCCATCCAAAGCGAGCATCGCTTCATCAATGGCCACTTGGTCCAAAACGTTTTTCCCAATTAACGCTGGGGCAATGATCTTGTTGACGTTTTCAACAGCTTTTAAGACGCCTTTTCCGCCGAAGACTTTCTTATCTCCATCGCGGAGTTCGAGCGCTTCCCGTTCGCCAGTAGAAGCACCGCTTGGGACGGCTGCTCTTCCAAAAGCGCCGCTTTCTGTCGTGACTTCGACTTCGACAGTCGGATTGCCACGCGAGTCAATGATTTGACGGCCATGGATCGATTCAATGAATGGCATGTTTCTTTTTTCTCCTTATATTACGGTTACCATGCTTACCTAGTAAGCGCCTAGATTATAGGACAAAAATCATGGCTTCGGCAGGAAAAAAGAACGAATAACGTATTATCGACTTTTTCTTTCGTCAAAAACAGGAAAGAATGGTCAAAGAGACAAAACATCCAAGGTTTCTTTGACCATGGTTTCTAACGTGTATGGTTTTGCGCTTGCGATGGCGGCTTCGTTCATGGACAAAGGGAGAGGCGATTCCAACAAGGACTTTAAATCGGTATCTTCTTTGACGCGATAACCATTGACGCCATCCTGAAGAATGTTTTGAACCGCAGGATTTTTGGCATTTCCGAATATCGGTGTGCCTTGGCTTAACGTTGCGGCGAGATAACAAGAGAATCGTTCTTCTTCGCTAAAAAACAAGGCGGCATCGGCAATCCGAAGGTATTTTAATACGTCATCCAACTTTTGCCCGGAGATGAGTTTGATGTTCTCTAAACGATGCTTCTTGACTCGTTCTTGGTATTGCTTTGCGCACGTTCCATCTTCAAAAAGAAGTAACCATGAATCTTTGGGCATCGCTTTCCATCGATCGATTAAGGTTAGATTGTTCTTCTTTTCCGAATATGGATGGAGCGAAACATAAATTTTCTTACCCGTTAAACCAAGCCCTTGCCGTAAGAGCGATTTCCCTTTCTCAGACAGAGGCTCCGTTAATGCCTCGGAAGTGAGCAAAATGGAGCGATGGCAGAGGTGAATCTTGTCCGGAGCAATTTGCATCTTGGATAGCTCCAGTTTTTGTTGGGCGTCGGCGACGAGATATTGTGAGGCAGACGAAAGATATTTTCCATCGCGTTTGCTGCCCTCGGCATAAGCACAAAGATACGAGACGTTTCGATGGGATAGAATCCGCATCAGGTGCTGTTCAAACGAACAACCATTTCCATTCAATACAATGCGGTCATCGTGTTCTTTTTCAAACAATGTTTTAACTTGATGCGCCCCACCCAGGCAATAAGGCTTTAGGCATAAGACATGAAAATTCTTAATGCCTTCCCCATAAGCACGTTCGCGTTCTTTTTGCATGGCATGAGGAAGAACAACCGTCAAATCTACCGCTTGCCCTAACAGATTAAAAAAGCGGATGGGATAGTAAGCATTGTCAGAAAAGAACCAAAATACTTTCATTGGCAAGCAATAGTATAAGCGTTTTCCTCGCTTCGCCATTATAATACCCTTGCATGTTATCGGATTGGAAACCGTTATTTGATGCGGTGAAAGAACAAGAATACGCAGAACATCTTCATCAATTCTTAGAGGCGGAATATGCGCATGGCGTGGTTTATCCACCCCGCGATTTGGTTTTTCAGGCGTTTCGATTAACTAGCCCCAAAGATTTAAAGGTCGTGATTATTGGGCAAGATCCTTATCACAATCCCGGTCAAGCGATGGGATTATCTTTCTCGGTTCCTAAAGGAATTGATCCCCCGCCTTCTCTTATTAATATCTATAAGGAAATTCATGCCGACATCGGTTGTCCGATGAATTTCAATAATGGAGACTTAACCCCCTGGGCCAAGCAAGGCATCTTATTACTCAACGCATACTTAACGGTGCGATGCGGCGTCGCCTTATCGCATAAACGGCCTGAATATGAGGCATTTATCGCGGATACCCTGCGTTTTTTGGAAACATTAGACCAACCGATGGTTTATATGTTATGGGGTGGCTTTGCCAAGAAATATGAAGCATCCGTCACCAATCCGAAACATCTCGTCTTAAAGGCGGCACACCCTTCGCCTTTAAGCGCCAACCAAGGTGGTTGGTTTGGAAAACATCTATTTTCGCAGTGTAATGCCTATTTGGAAAAAGAAGGCATTACCCCGATTGATTGGCAAATTCGATAAAATCCTTTCAATCGCGAAAAATCATGTTATAGTGCATTGACCCCGTAGGAGGAAAACAAAGTGGAAGACGAAAAGAAAGTCAATCCGGAACCGGTAGAAGAAGAAAAAGAACAACCGGTCAAAGAAGCGGAGCCCGAAGAAGAAAGCGACTTCTCCGATGAAGCCAAGCCTGTTTCGGTACCTGAAGTTCCTGAAGAAGAAAAAGAACCGGAAGTGAATCTCTATGCTGAACCCGAGGAGGAAACTCCTGTGGCAGCAGAGGAAGCCCCTGCTCCAGCAGAACCCGCTCCAAAAGTCGAAGAAAAAGAAGACGACGAGAAGGATCAAAAGAAAGTCAAAGGATCCAAATACATTTATCCTGACCCCGAACTTTCCGCGATTGAAGCCGCGAGACAAAACTTCTATCGCGTCTATCACAAGTTCAACATTGTGAAATGGATTGTGACCGGTGTTTTGTTAGTCATCATGTTAGCAGGCTGGATTGTGCCATCCGTTTTGAATAAACAAGGTATTAACTTCAATGGAGGCATGTACATTTCTATCGGTACGATTGCCTTATTGATCGTTGGCTTAATTGTGATGGACGTGGTATATCGTCGAAAAATCAACGTCCAAATGCAGACGTATTTCAATGAATACTATGGCCATCAAGGCGCCTATTTCTATCGTGATTTCGTCTCGGATTTAAAAGGAACGGTCGATGATAAGCTTCCTGCTGGGTTCGCCAAAGAGTCGGGCATCTATAACGACATCGCAAAAGTCGGAAGTCGTGCTTATCAAACGTTCACCTATCAGCACATTCCTGGTTTTGTGGTGGATTGCTCGTTCCAAAAGAAAGGTGCCAAACAACTCGAAACCTTATTTGCCGGCAAGTATTTGAAATTCGACGAATCTTATACGGATGGGAACTTATTAATCTATTGCAAAGGCAACAAACGCGCCTTGCCGCCGAACTCCTTAAAAGGACGGAATTTGTTAGAAGATTCAAAGAACGTCGTTATCTACGGAGATGCGAAAGGCAAAGCGTTATTAACGAAACGTGTTCGGGAAGCCTTGAATCAGTTCGACACGAACAAGACGTTCTTGGATTTGGCCATCGCCATCAATTCGAAAGGCGTTTACTTCGCGATGGGCTATGAAGATGACTTCATGGTGTTGCCACTAGAGAAGCCATTTAACCCCGCTCCCAGCGTTCAAGCACATAACGATATTGCTAAAGTTTTTGGCTTTATCGATGCCTTAAACGAGAGACAGCATTAAGGTTTTTGAAAAAAAGAGACGGCTTGACCGTCTTTTTTTTCATTCCTGATGATGAAAAAACGCTATACTTTTGAAGGAGAGTCAATCTTTGCGTGATTGGCTTGGCGACGATGATGAGTGAGAGTAGCGATATTTTAGAAAAATGGCTTTCGGTGCAAGCCTACAAACATGATGGACGATTGCACCGGCAATGGTCTCCTGGCTATTGCTTAGAAGAGACGGATGATTATTGGGCCCTTGCCTCGAAAGCGTCACTCGTCATTGAGGACGATGGCAGGCACTGGATGACCAAAGAGAACGCGATTTTCTTACTTTATAAAAAAGCCTGGATGAATGTCATCTGCATGTTCAAAGAAAGCGGTGGCATTTGCTATTATGCCAACATTGCTTCTCCGACCATCTTTGACGGTGGCTATCTTCGTTATATCGATTACGACTTAGATTTAAAACTTTATCCCGATCACACGATTAAGGCATTAGACGAGAACGAATTCGAGAACAATATCGTTCGTTATGGTTATTCGACTGAACTCGTCGGTGCGATTCGGCGTTCGTTCCAAGAAATCCGCGCGGCCATGCAAGAAGGTCGCTTCCCCTTCTCAGATGCCGACATTGAATCCATGTATGCGCGTTTCTTATCCGAAACCAAACCGTTTATCCCTCATTCATAAATCTACCTTCCTCTTCTTTTGGGGCGTATAATGACTAGGCTCTCTTAGAGCCTTTCTTTTCTATGAAGTACACATTGATTTCTTCTTCTAAAGCAAAAACGCAAGAATTGGGCGCTTTCCTAGCCCCGCGTTTTCGTGCCGGCGACGTTGTCTTACTCAAAGGCGACTTAGGCGCTGGCAAAACGACATTGACGGCTGGCGTTGCGAAAGCGCTCCATGTCGAAGACGACGTCATCTCTCCGACGTTCAACATTTTGAAGTGCTATTTCAAAGGGACATTGCCGCTTTATCACATCGATGCTTATCGGCTAGAGAACCAAAATATTGAACTTGGGTTAGACGAATATATCGAAGGCGATGGCGTTTGTTTCATTGAATGGCCACAGTTTATTGCCCCATTATTACCCGATGAATATTTATCCATCACGTTAACCAACAAAGGCGATGATAAACGGGAAATCACGTTAGAAGGCAATAATGCCCATTTCGATGCAATCGTGAATGACGTCAAAGGAGCGTTTTGATGTTAAGTATTGTTTTTGACACGTCCAACCGGAATTTATCGGTTGGTTTAGCAAGAGATCAGAAATTATTTGATTTTTGCGAATATTCGGCTTGGCAACGGCAATCAGAATTCTTGGTAGCCGAAATCGACAAGCTTTTGAACCGCAATCACTTAACCCGTGAAGATATCGGTGAAGTGATAGCCGCCAAAGGGCCTGGTTCCTATACGGGCGTTCGGATTTCCTTAACGGTAGCCAAAGTCATGGCATTCGCCTTATCTGTGCCGTTATATTTGGCTTCTTCGTTAGAAATCTATAAACATGGCGAAGATTTGTCGTTATGTCTCATGAATGCGAGAAGCAAGCGCAGTTATGTTGGCATGTATCAAGGCGATAAGATTGTTTTACCCGATACCATCTTAGAGAATGATGAAGTCAAAACGCTAATCGAAGCCCATCCTGAAGCCAAAATCTGTGGTGATACCGAATATTTGGGGATCCCATCTGCCAATACGGATGTCTTAGTGAACTTAGCGAAAGCGGACATTGTGCGTAACCGCGTGGAAAACGTGATGGCGGCAAAGCCCGTCTATTTGAAGGAGCTTTGATGGATACCCGCATTCGTGCTTTGAAAAAAGAAGACGTTCCGGCGGTTGCCATGTTAGAAAGCGCCTGCTTTTCTGCCCCTTGGCCCGAGGAACAAATCGAGTATGAACGCACGGGAAATCCGTGTGCAAAAGTCCTTGTTGCCGTCTCAAAGGATGGGGATTTGCAGGGATATTTGGATTTTATGATTACGTTCGATAGCGCCACGATTAATCGCATCTGTGTGGCGGAGACCGAACGGCATAAAGGAATTGCGACAGCATTACTCCAACGCATGGTGGAGATTTGCCAAGCGCAAAAAGACAAAGTTGAATTCATTACGTTAGAAGTACGGGCATCGAATGAAACGGCCCATTCGTTATATCAAAAACTCGGATGGGAAGATGTCGTGAAGAAACCCCATTATTACGATGACGGGGAAGATGCGATTTATATGGTGAGGAGCATTTTATGACGCGGATATTGGCAATTGAGTCCAGCTGCGATGAAACGGCGGTAGCCATTACTGATAATGGCAAACTTTTAGCGAACGTAGTTTCTTCGCAAGTGGCAGTGCATAAGAAATATGGCGGTGTCATGCCAGAAGTGGCTTCGAGATTACATTGCGAGAATATCGATGTTTGTTTAAAAGAAGCCTTGGAACAATCCGGTCTTTCGTTTGAAGACATGGATGCGTTTGCCGTGACTCGTGGCCCTGGCTTAATTGGTTGTCTCCATGTCGGATTACAAGCGGCTAAAACCTTGGCGATGCTTTATCACAAACCTTTGATTCCAGTGCATCACTTGGCAGGTCATATTTATGCGAATGAATATGTTGGTGCCTTCCGTTATCCCTTACTTTGCGTGGTCGTTTCGGGTGGCAATACAGAACTTGTCTTAATGAAACACGATCTTGATTTCACGATTGTCGGGGAAACCAAAGACGATGCCGTCGGAGAATGTTACGACAAAGTCGCCCGGGTGATGGGATTGCCTTATCCTGGTGGCTTACCGATTGACCAACACGCGAAACGGGGTGAATATACCTATCCCTTGCCGGAACCGTTACTCGGGAAAGATGGTTATGACTTCTCTTATTCAGGCTTAAAGACCTCGGTGATCAATTTGGTCAATACGTTGCATCAACGGGGCGAAGAAGTGAATATCGATAATTTAGCCCGTTCGTTCCAAGATGTGGCAGTTGGGATGATTGTGCATCGCGCTTGCCAAGCGGCCCAGGATTTCCATGTCGCCCAAGTCGTATTGGCGGGGGGTGTGAGTGCGAATTCTTACCTCCGCGCCCAAATGAGCGAACGGTTAAAAGATACGGGCATTGACTTGATCATTCCACCGTTATGGTGCACGACTGACAATGCCGCGATGATTGCCAAGGTGGCGGAACACCTCTATCGCGAGAAAGTGTTTGCCCCTTTGACGTTAGGCGTGGATCCGAACTGGAAAATTTCGGATTTCCGTCATTTTGATTGAAAAATAAAAAACGTTCGTTACGATGAACGATAAGGAGAATTACTATGCAAGACAAAGCCATTAGCATCCGCGAACTCTATGCGGAACCCAAAGAACGAAAAGACATCATTGTCGAAGGATGGGTTCGAAATAACCGGAATTCCGGCAAAGTCGGTTTCGTCACGTTACACGATGGAACCTGCTTCAAGAATTTGCAGATCGTATATAGCGCCGACTCTCCTTTCTTTGCGGAAGTTGCCAAATACAAAATGGGAAGCGCTGTGGAATTCCATGGCGATTTGGTACTAACCCCTAATATGCCGCAACCGTTCGAACTTCATTTATCGAGTGCCAAACTCTTAGGCGATGTCGCGGATGATTATCCATTACAAAAGAAGAAGACCTCATTCGAATTCTTACGCGATGAAGCTTATCTTCGCCCCCGTACGAATACATTTGATGCCGTGTTCCGGGTTCGTTCCGTATTGGCGTTAGGCGTGCACACGTTCTTCCAAGATCGCGGTTTCGTCTATGTTCATACGCCAGAAATCACCGCGAATGATGCCGAAGGGGCAGGGCAAACCTTTACTGTCATTACGAACGCCAAAGATCCGATTAATGACTTCTATGGCCGCCGTGCTTCCTTAACTGTTTCGGGTCAATTACACGTCGAAGCGTTCGCGATGGCTTTCAAAGACGTTTATACGTTTGGTCCGACGTTCCGTGCCGAGAAATCGAATACGCCGCGCCATGCCTCTGAATTCTGGATGATTGAACCTGAACTTGCGTTTGCTGACTTAGATGATGACATGGAATGCATCGAAAGCTGCATTAAGTTCTTGATCCGTTGGGTGATGGAACGTTGCCCAGATGAAATGGACTTCTTCGAACGCTGGATTGCGCCAGGCGTGAAAGCCAAGTTGCAACACGTTTTGGATACGCCATTCCGGAAAATGGAATACACCGAAGGCATTCGCATTCTCCAAGATGCCGTGAAGAATGGCCACAAATTCGATAACAACAACATCTATTGGGGCATGGACTTACAAAGCGAGCATGAACGTTATCTCACGGAGCAAGTTGTCAAAGGACCGTTGTTCTTAATTAACTACCCCAAAGAAATCAAAGCGTTCTATATGCGGGAAAACGATGACGGGAAGACCGTTGCTGCCGTGGACTTACTTGTCCCAGGCGAAGGCGAAATCGTCGGCGGTTCTCAACGTGAGGAACGTTACGATATCTTAAAAGCCAAGATGGATAAGATTGGCAATACCAAAGGCCTTGAATGGTACCTCAATCTCCGCAAATATGGCGGATGCATCCATTCTGGTTTCGGCATCGGCTTCGATCGTTTATTGATGTATATCACCGGGATTTCCAATATTCGCGATACCGAACCTTACCCAAGAACGTCTTCTGCGTTAAAGTATTAAAAGAAGCATGAATCAAATTCCAGAGCATCCATTTTCCAATCCTTACGGAACGCCGGCGGGTCAACAACCGCAACCGACGCCTTACGCGCAACAACCGACTCCGGGTGCGGTTCCTTTTACGCAACCGCAACAACAGCCATTGCCACCCATGATGGATACGACTGCCGTCGCCCAAAAGCCGGATGACAAGCAAAAGAAGAACCGCGCCCGTAAACGTTTCTTCTACGTGCTGATTGGGGTGGATATCTGTTTATTGATCCTACTCGTCTACGAAATTATTGATTTGTTTATCTCGTAATGAAAAAGGCGCTTCGGGCGCCTTTTGCTTTATTGTGGGGATTTTGGAGGAACGTTAGTTCCGTTCATTGGGGGCACACCACCTTGTGCTTTGACATCATCAAAGTAGTTAAAGTCATCTAAGCTCTTTTCAAAGACGGTATGTATCCGTTTGTTAAGCTGAAGCTCTCTTGCAATATAGGCTTGGGTGTTGACGGCATACCAAATGATGGCGATTAGCCATAATGGAACCAAGAGATAGGAACCCCAATACGCATTTACCCAATGTGGGGAACTCACTAAATCAGGCCAACGGGATAAGACACGGATGCCCCAAACCACCGTATGGCAGTTCTCATTGCTCCAATCGAAATTGAATAATAAGGTAGAGAATTCGCCAAAATAATCTCGTGCCCAAACATGGTCAATTGCCGAGTAGATAATCCAGATGAGCAAGGACGTTAAGGCGATAAAGAAGGGGATTAGATTGGCTTTTACGAAGAGACGGTTGTTCTTTTTTCGACCATATTTCCGAAGTTGTTCCGGCGTTTGAATGACCCGGTAGATGACGGCATCATGGATTTCATAATCCATTCTTCCTTCAAAACGGATGGTGACAAATCGGATTAACCAACCGATTAATCCCACGATGATGAATAAAAGAATCAGGACGAAAAGCAAGACAATCAATAATTTCTTGTCGTTGTCGCTTAACGTAAAGTCTACAAAGAACGAGGCCATCATGATGGGGTTCCTCCTTTGTTTGGATCATTCCAGTCATCCAAGGTATCTTGCGTATGGGGAAGGCCATCCGGGGTATGACCCGAGACATCGATCGTAGGAGGAACGGGATTCGATGAGACATCAATCGGTTGGGTGGCAGGGTTAGAAGAAGCGTAAGGATTCGGGTTTTGCGCCGCGTAGGGATCGGGGTTTGGAGAAGGGTAAGACGCCGGTTGCAACGAACTCGGTTGTGGGGGTACTTGCGATTGGCCGGGATAGTAATTTTGTTGGATATATACCTGATTATTGGTGGTAGGGGTCGGTTGTTGCGGTGTGGCAGGATGGGCAGCCGCATAGGCTTGGGCAGCTTGAATCTCCGCCACCTTTTTATCTTCAGGCAAGTCTTCGAAGAACGTCTTTTCTCCTTTGAAGAAGCGGACAATGCCTTGGATGTCTTTTACCACCAAAACAAAGAGGCCAAATACCATTCCTACCGCTAAGATGGCGAGTAAGAGAGGCGACACGAAAAAGTAAAGCAAGCCTAATCCAAAGTTCTTTAATGCCTTTTTCATGACTGCGGTTTCCTTTCTTGGTGTTTCAATGATAAAACGGAAACCACTTCCGATAAAGAAAGGGATGCAAAAAATGAGAGGAAGAGTAGCGGTGCAATCGCTTTCGGTAAGGCCGAGTAGAAGTAGGCGGATAGATAGAAGGATAACAAGATCAAAACCCCAAGCGTGAGATAAACCCACCAAGGGTTACGAGAAAATAAAGTCCTCATGCCAGTCAGGGCGAAATAAATGGCCCAGATGGCAATCAGGTAAGCCCATAAAGGAGAGACAAACGCAATGCCAAAGGATAAGGCAGCGCATCCCACCGCGAAGATTATGCCTAACCAGGTAGAAATCACGCCACCTTTTTCTTCCTTCTCTTCCCAGCGCCCCATAATGCCGAGAATCAAGAAGAAAGAAATGCCGCTTTCAATGAGACCTTCCACCATCAAGAAGGCAGGAAGCAGGTTTCGCAACGTTTCTTCCTTCTCCCAGGGGATTAATGCGACTACCACATCGATGACATCAATGCCATAGATGGCGCGAAGTAAGGGAATCGAAAGGGCGTTCAAAGCCAAAGATAGGCAGGATGTAGCGAATATTAGCCAAACTGAGGGCAAGTTTTTCCGTAAGCAAAAACCGAATAAGATACCGCTAAAGAAGGTAGGTAGAATGAAGAATAACGTGCTGGTTAATTGATAACAGGTGGCGGCGGTAACCACAATGGTGCCGGCAAAGAAATAGAGGATTAAGTAACTTGGTTTTAAGTAATAAGCCGTCAAAGCCGTAAGCACGGGTAAAAATAACACCACGAAGAAAGATGAGACCGGCACAAAAGTGGATAACAAGGCAAAAGCCGTGACCAAAGCGACGGATATTCCTATCCAAGCAAGATTTTGTGTCGGGGTATCCCGGGGTAAGAAACGTTTCATGTCTTTTGTATTATAACGGAGAGTGCACCTACATTAGGGCATTTTCCTTCTTTTTGTGAATCAAGAATCCGTGGCTTTTCCTTTAAGGAAAAACTACTTCATAGTAAGATAGATAAGAAAGATTTACTTATGGATTTTGCTTCCCTTTTAAACGACAAACAACTCGCGGCTGTGACGACGACTTCTCCCTACGTTCGAGTTATTGCAGGCGCTGGTTCAGGCAAGACGCGGGTTTTAACGTACCGCATTGCCTATCTCATCACGCATGATCACGTGAACCCCCATCACATTTTGGCGATTGCGTTTACGAACAAAGTCGCTCAGGAAATGAGTCATCGCGCAACCGAATTAGTCGAGCAAGTAACTGGCCACACAACCGCGCTTGCCATTGCCACCTTCCACGCCTTCTGTGCCCGTTTCTTACGGATTGAGCATGAAGCGATTGGCTATCCTGCCAACTACACCATCTATGACGAAGATGATCAAGCAAACTTAGTTCGTAATTGTGCTGCTGAACTTGGCTACAAGAAAAGCGATGACATCACAAAGACGGCGTTAAGTTATATCCGCCGGAATAAAGGCGCTGGTCGTTATCCAGAGGATATTCCCCTCGGATCAGGCGCATTAGATGACGAAAGGACCTGCCACAAAATCTACACGCTTTATGAATCCCGAAAGACGGCATCTTTCGCGTTTGATTTCGATGATTTACTTTGCCAAACCATCCGTTTGTTAGAAAACGAAGATGAGATTCGTGAACATTGGTCGCACCGTTTCTCTCACATCTTAATTGATGAGTTTCAGGATACGAACGACGTCCAATATCATTTGCTGCGCTTACTTTGCACCCCAGAAACTTCGGTGTATGTCGTCGGTGACCCCGATCAGACCATTTATACCTGGCGTGGGGCAAACCAAAAGATCATTTTGAACTTTGACCGCGATTTCCCGAATGCCGAAACGATTATTTTGAATGAGAACTATCGTTCCACCAAGACGATCCTAGAAGCCGCGAACAAATTAATCGCCCATAACAAAGACAGATTGCCAAAAGACCTCTATACGAATGGGGCCAAAGGGGATGCGATTACTACCTATATGGGCCCGCGCGTAGAAGATGAGGCGGATTGGGTGGCTCGAAAAATCATGGAACTTGCTTCCCAAGATAAAACGAAGGAGGGTAAGCCCCGTTACGACAACATTGCCGTTTTATACCGTTCTTCTTATGTGACGCGTTCCCTAGAACAAGCATTAAAAGACCGGGCGATTCCGTATCGGATTTATGGCGGCATGCGCTTCTATGAACGGGAAGAAGTCAAAGACCTTTTGGCCTACTTTAACTTGATGTATAACCACGAAGACGACATTGCCTTCGAACGGATTGCCAACAAACCAGAACGAAGCGTAGGCGACACTTCCATCGTGCGGATTCGTACTGAAGCACACAACCATAATCTTTCAGAATATAACTACTTGCTTCAAATCCAGAATTATCGTGAAGAAAGCAATATCCCTACCCGTTCTTTAACCGCCTTAACCGCCTTAATTCAAAAGATGGAAGATACGCGGAA
>Ga0256404_1008554_pt1 | contig 15287 bp, 18 predicted proteins | sample RumenRJG_01DNA_FD_185990 | JGI IMG/M metagenome (GOLD analysis project Ga0256404, IMG submission 185990) | Bovine rumen microbial communities from Lethbridge, Alberta, Canada - RJG_01 | ecosystem: Host-associated > Mammals > Digestive system > Stomach > Rumen | place: Canada: Alberta | collected...
TTTGTTTTATTTTGCTAGCGGCAAACTGCAATTTAATTATAACAAAGGAGGATTTCATTATTAAAGACTCATCGCTAAAGCTTAAAAGAACCACCGGACTATCCGGTGGTTTTCTTTCTACAAAAAAGTGTAGACTTAAGAGCCTACACTTGTATATCTTTTCATTCCAAAATAAAAAGTAAAGCTTTTTAGGTCTAGATAATTCATAAGAAATATTACCATCTCTAATTATCTTATATATTTCTTCATCCTTAGTAAACTGATTGAACAAAGCCAAAAACATTTGGTCCAATATAACCAACTATTTCTCCTTTTTCAATAGAAAAAGAAATATCCTCTACTACTTTCACATCTATAAATTTTCTCTTAAAGAAAGATTTTATAGATTCCCTTAAACCGCTTTTCTTTTTATCGACTCTGAAAGTTTTCGATATCTGTTTTACCTCGATGAATGACATTTTTTATTTTACACTCCTTTCAACGCAAAAAAGCCTCATATTTCTATGCAGTGCACAAAATTATAGCTAAATTGCAAAAACGTCAAAATAAAACTATCACACTATTAAAAAAAAGCAAAAAAACTTGCTATTATTTTAATTTTACAGCTGTCCCATAAACTATTATCTCTGCAGCACCTTGCATAACAGCAGAAGATCCATATCGAACACCAACAATTGCATCAGCATCAAGCCTTTCAGCTTCGTCCACCATTCTTTTAGTAGCAATTTGTCTAGCTTCACGAATCATTTCAGTATAACCTTTAATTTCTCCACCAACAATGGTTTTCATTCCTGCCATAAAATCTCTACCAAAATTTTTAGACTGAACAATTTCTCCTTTTACAATACCTAATGATTCTTTAATATCTTTTCCTTCTACTTTTTCTGTCGTAACAATAATCATAAAAATCCTCCTAATATTTTTTGGCTTCTTCCTCTTCCCCAGAACGAATTTCAGAAATCCTCATAAATAAAACACAAACAATACCAATTATAGGAACTAAAAATAAAACAATGAAAAAAAGAAACAAATTAATTGGCATTTCATTATGAGATACTAAAATAATACTAAATAAGAAAATATAATATAAAAATACTAATCCTCCTGATAAAATACATCCAATAATTTTATTCATTTAAAAAACTTCACCACTAATCCATAAACTATGTTTATTACAATAACTATAAGCTTTCATTCCATCCTGATACTCTACTACAATCTTAGGAACGTCTCCTGGTGAAAAATGCTCAATTATCTGCCTAGAACCATAATCAACTAAAATCCATTCAATATAATGATCTTCTTCCATAACATGATTAACAAAAACTTCAACACTATTATCAATTTTTTTCATTTGAGGAACATGTTTTTCAAATGAAGCGTCTACATCATTTGACTTAATTTGAGATACAGGAACACATTCCTTTAAAACTAACAAAACATTTCCATTATCTTCCCTTACAATTTTCATAAACTTTTCCTTTCTAACACCATAATAGTATGAAAAACAAAAAAAGGCAATAAATAATTACCTTTTAATATATATTTTTATTTTCTTACTCCAATAACATCTTGAAAAGCAGTATTTTCCAAATCACTAGATCCAGTTAAAATAGCTAGTTCCTCTTCTGATAATGAATTAACACGATCAACAACCTCTTTTCCTCTAGGAGTATCAAATAATTCTTTAGCTAAGTAAGAAAATAAATCATTTGAAGCATCTACATTATTACCATGTGAACAAATAATATTAAATTCATATCCATTTGTTAACTCATTCATAAACTCACGAGTCACTTTTATATTGCAAGGCTCAGGTTTCTTAGAAATAGAAGAAGCTAAATAATGGTACAATTCATGATTAACTTCTCCAGAAGAAACAGGTGCACTTTTTTCTTCAGAAGAATCCGAAAGAGACGGAATGTGAATAGTATGATAAACAAAATCATAATCTGAAAAATGTTCCTTAAATTCTTTTTGATTATTAGAATTAATTAATACATATTCCAAATCATCTACAACTACAACATCATTAAAAGGAATAATATTATCTTCACAAACACTTTTTAAAATATAACAATCGTCAGAATCATCACTCTGATAAATATCTAAAATTTTCTTTTCGACAGCATCAGGTAAAATAACTTCAGAAATTGGATCATCATTTATAATATTATTATCCAAAGATATAGTCTCTACAACAATATCATATGGAGAATAATCATTATCCTTATTTGATAAAATAATATGATAATCACTACCAGAAATTTTATAATAAGTTCTATCATTATAAGATAAATCAGTTTCAGGAGAAATATTAAATCTTTTTAAAGTATCTAAAGAAACATAATAATCGCCATTATCTTCTAAAACATATATTTCTTCTTTAGAAAAAACATCAATAGGTTCAGAAGAAATAATAAAATCAGCTAACATATCAGGGTCTTTTTCATCATCCGTACTATTTCTTTCATGAGAACCGCTATAATTATTTGGTATTAAATGAGGCTGGCTTTTTGACTTTAAACGTAACTCAACTAGCTGCTTTATCATAAGAGGCATCTTCCTACTACCTTCACTATGAATAACTTCTGGATAAACAACCATCTGAATATTATCTAAAATAGAATAATCTACAGTTTTTCTCTCTTTTTCTTTTTCTTTAACAATATAAAGTACATTTTCAATTAAATCTATATGCATTAAACATTGAACAGATTCACTATTTAAATTCGATATCTTTTTTAAATAATCAGATTCTATATTAATAATATCTTCCTGGCTTAAAACTCCATGCTTAGAATCTAATTTTTGTGATAGTTCTCTCTTCAAATTAGATATTTCTATATCAATATCATTATATCTTTGAATATTTTGAGCTAGTCTACTTTTTAACTCCGAAATAGAAATAATACTGTCATAAGAACTGATATTATCATTTTTAGTTTTTATATCATGAGAACGATAATAAGTATCTAATATATTTTCCATTTCTAATAGAAGTATTTCTCTTCTTTCAAAATCATTAGAGTCGCATGAATAAAACTCCTCTTTTAACTTAGTAATTCTCTTAAAAATCTCATTCTCAGGATGAATATCATCATCTTTCTGTTTTTCTAAAAAGACAGAAAAAGAAATTTCCGAATCTAAAACATCATAAACAATTTGAAAATCAGTTTCTAAAATAATATTATGTTTTTCAAGTTCCTTCATAACAAGACTTCTTATCTCATCTTCATATAAATTATGATTATCAATCTGAATTGTACCAGAATATATAGTGTCTTCTTGAATCATGTCATATCCTCCTATCCATTAGCTTGTTCATCTAAACGTATCAACACTTCATTTACCATTCTTAGTTCATCTTCATCCGTAATATCTTCCAACTTACCATTTAAAACTAATGGATTATAACAAGATACATAAATATTTTTTCTACCATTTTTTCCAATACTATGATCTGTATATCCAACATAACACTTTAATGTTTCTTCAGAATCAAACGTAAACAAAATATCACATAATACTTTTCTTCCATCTTTTTCCATTTCAATTTTTTCATTTTTTAAATCCATACTAGTCACCTATTTTCTATTCTATATAAGTTTAACATTGTTAGAATTAAAAGTCAATTTATCATAATAATTAATTTTGAATAATAACAGAAATTAAATCTTTCTCCATTAACTTACCTGTTTTTACAACTTTTATATGATAATAATGTTCTTCTTTTAAAGAATTACCTAATTTTTCATTTTCAATAGTTTCTTCTTTTTTTCCACTTAAATAATTCTTTTTATCATCATCTTTTGTCATTTCAATAACAGTATTTGTAGGATTTATAATAGTAATATTATAAGAAAAATCCTCAGTATTTATATTATCATCCCGATAATTAACAATTTTAAAAACATACTCATCCGTTTGAGATAAATTAAGAGCATTAATATTAAAAGCAAATCTAGAATCTTCTTTTACAATTGGTATGCTAATATTAGCAGTTTCATTATTACTTTCCATTTTTGATTTTTGAAAAATCAAAACCCCTAAAACAATAACTACAATAAGTAAAACAATAAAAATAATCAGTTGAAAAGTAGAAGCATGATTATTGCTATTAGTAGTATTTACTTTATAATCTGTTTTCTTTTCTATACTTTTTTTATCAGAACTCTTTTTTTGTACTTTTAGATTCTTTTTAGTATCATTCTTATTACTAGAACGCGTACTTATCTTCTTATTTGTTCTTTTTTTTACATCTTCAACCATTAATATATCTCTCCTTTATAATCATCAAATAATTTGCGGCAAGAATCAGAAGAAAATTTCTCTAATGTTAATAAATTATCGTTTTTTCCACTTAAGTAATCATATATTGCTTCATCACGAAAACCAATACGCGCAGCATCACTACGTGTAGAAGCATAATATACTTTTTTAATATTTGACCAAATAATAGTAGATAAACACATTGGGCAAGGCTCACATAAAGATACAATAATACAATCATTTAATTTATGAGATCCTATATTCTTACAAGCATCTCTTATCGCATTTACCTCTGCATGACATGTTGGATCATGATCTTTTAAAACAGTATTGTGACCCTTTCCAATTATCTTTCCATTCCTATCAACAACAACAGCTCCAAAAGGACCACCTTCTTGATTTAAAACCCCATAATTTGCTTCCATAACAATTTCTTCTATATATTTATCCATATTTTCTTTCCAACCTTTCCCTTACAATATCTTTTAAACGATTCAAAGAATCTTTTTCTTCTTCTTTCAAAGTAGAATATAAAACAGAATCTTTAATTTCCTCATCAATCCTAGTATTTTTATTATAGTTAGTAAAAAAAGAAACAGTACCATTTAGTCTACTAACTTTATTCTTAACAATCTTAAAAGAACACTTTTTATCAATACTTTTACTATTAAACTTAGAAGTATAAATAAAATCATATTTATTAGTAGAATCATCAAAATTATAATTAATCGTTATATTTGACCCATCTTTTTCATATTGAAATTGTCCTATCTTTTTATCATTTTCATCACAAATAGGAGCTTTTATAATATTTTTATCCATAACACAATTCAATCTATATATGACTTTATTATTATTAAAATATTCTACTAATCCACCTTTAGAATTTTTTTCAAAAGAAAAACCATCTAAATTTTTTTTATTTATAATTTCATATTTTAAAGGCTTATAAAAAAACTTAGTTGTATAAATATTTATAATATATTGATCTTTTAAAATAATATCTTTATTTTTAAACTTCTTTTTTAATAAATCAGGATAAACATTTTTTAGAATATAATTAGCTTCTTTATCTTTTTTTAAATCTTTTAATATATTATTTAAAAAAATAGTAAAATTTTTATTATTAATATTTATTGAAACTTTATGAACCTTTGTATCATGATTACCTATTTTCATAGTAACATTTTCTTCACTAATATTCTTTTTATCTATATTATTTAAAGAAGAATCTAGTAAAAAATGAAACAAATAATTATAATTATCATCTAAAGCATCTTTTTCTCTTAAAGACTCAAAATAGTTAGAAGTACCATTATTAACATAATGACTATTAATACCTGAAATTTTATAATACAAAGTAGAATTATTAATATATGTTTTAGTATGTAAAATATCTATACTTCCTATATTCTCATTAAGTTCAAATAGCAACGTTTTATTAGTCTGATCATGAACAAAATGAAAAGATGTATTCATATTATTTAAATTATGAATAAGATTATATTTTTTTATAGATTCTAAATCCGTCTGTTTAGAATAATACTCACTATCTAAATCAAAATCAATAGAAGAATCCATAGTAAAATTGCCCCCTATTTTTTTTAAATATGGAACAGATAAATAATTAGAATATATTTTATTTAAATCTTTAATACCTAGAAAGATAATATGTTTAGGCTTAGACAAACTATCAAAATAAAACCCCATTCCTAAAAAAACTAATGCACCTATAATAATTCCAATAAGAAGTTTAATAATAGACTTTTTTCCCATCCAACTCACCTTACTATAAATAAATTATATTAAATAAAAAAGCCCTTTGTCAATAAAAAGAAAAAGATAGAAAACTATCTTTAAATAGATGCTTGATATATTTTATCAATTGCTATCTCTAATTCTTTATTAAATTCTTCATCAGATTGTTGATATCTCAAATTCTCCAATAAAGCTCTAGAAAATGATGCAATCATACGATGATTACGAGATAGTTTTTTACAAGCATCATCTATCTCATATCCACCTGATAAAGCAACGATTCGAACAACACACGAATAATTATACAAATCTTCATAAAAATTATCAATAGTTGGTATAGTAAATTTAAACATGATATAAAGGCCCTCATCCCAATTATCTAATTGAGTCTTTATTTCTTCTTTTAATATTTTTTCTGCTTCCACTTTATCTTCAATGTGAATATCAACCTCAGGTTCAATTATAGGAACCAATCCATTTTCACATATTATTTTAGCAAAATCAAATTGCTGTTTAACAATTTTTCGAATTCCTTCTCTATTAGCTCCTAATATAACACTACGCATTTTCGTTCCAAATACATCTTTCTTTCTAGCCTCAGAAAGTTGTTCTTCTAAATCAGGAATATCTTTCATTAACTGAACTTGTTCTACCTCTTCCATTAGACCCTTATCTACTTTTAAGAAAGAAAGAATTCTTTTATTTTCCCATAAATATTCTGAGGTATATTTGTCCTCTACTTTTGATTCCATTGTTTTATAAAATAAAATACTTCCAATGATTTTTTCATTAGTAAAAACAGGAGATGTAAATACTCTTTTTCTCATATCATGGATAAGTTCAAACATCTCCTCATCACTATGATACATACTAGAATCAACACCATACTTTAAAAGCGTCTTAGCTGAAGATCCTCCACTTTGATCAAGTGCCGCAATAAAGCCCTTACCATTTTTCATCAGATTTAATTTTTCTTGATTTAAATAATCTTTCATTTCAATCCTCCCAATGTTATTATACTCCACCATTATTAAAAAAACAATGTGATGATATATCATAAAACTCTAAAAAAGCTATACTTTTTTTTGTTTTTCTTATACAAAAACATATTAATATATAAATATGATCTTATCATTTAGAATTACTCCTTCATCATTTTGAATAGAATATATGTCTACTATTTTATCATTACCTATAAAAGAAAAATTATTTAAGTTAAACTGAATAACTTGATTATACTTATATTTATATTTATCTTCTTCTTTAACTTTTTCAGAATAGAGTCTATGGGCATACTCCATATTTCTCTCCATGATAGTACAATCACTATTATTGTTTACTTCAATATTTATTTTTACTCCATTCATTTCAGCAACATAGTCCCTTCTTTCTCCTTTTGTATTTTTATACTCTTATACTCTTTATTTAGTTCATTCTTAGTAAATTTAATATTTTTTAATAATTCATCATAAGAAATATCTAAATAATAAGATATAAACTTAGCAGAATACTTTATTCTTTTTGTATGATAGAACATAGCTTTAAATATTGTATCGGAAAGAATGGATGCCTTTTCTCCTTTTTTTAATTCTTTTATTTCTACTGAATTTTCTTTTGATACATTCATATCATACAGTTTTCTCTTTTTATAATTTTGAACCTCTAACATAAAACCCCCTTCGAAAAGGAGCTATAACATAATTAAAATTCTGTATAAAACAAGGGAATCTTCTTTTCAGAATAATTATTATTTCAAAAAGTAAAATTGCTAAATAGAAAAATTAAATATGAAATATATTTCTTTATAAAAAAATTATAAACAAAAAAACTATCAAGAAACTAATAATTTAGTCTCCAAATAGCCTTTTTATATTCTTCTTAACTTAAAAACTATAAAACGAATTAAATGTATTGATAAAACTATTACTAATAAACTTATAACTATTATAAATAAATTATTATTACTTTTATGCATATTATCTACTATATTTATTGTACTAGTAACTGGGTTCTTAATAATATCTAATGGTTTAATTTTATACTCAACTTTTACATTAACATTTTGACTAGGCATATTAAAAGAATAATTACTATCAGTATTATTTAATTCTATATTTAACTCTTCATCATCTTCATCAAATATAGTTACTTTATTAATAATCATACCATTTTTTTCTTTAACTTTAAACTCAACTTTATCATTAGCATAATAGTCCAATTTATTAATCTCAATATCCTCACCAAATATTTTATATTTAGGTAACTCTTCAAATTCAACCTTTATAATTACATTTTCACCAGGCATAGTAAATTCATACATCCCATTACTTTCTACAATATTTATATTTAAATCGTCTAAAATAGAATTTAATACTTTAACCGATAGTAACTTATATCCATGTGGCACTATAACCTTAAATGAAGCTTTTTGATCTTCTTCTACTATCATTTCAGTAATAGATACTTCATCTTGAGTTGTCTCCACTTTATAACTATCTTTTACTACTCTATAATTAGTAGTTACTTTTACATCATTTTCAGGCATAATAAAACTATAAATACCATTACTACTATTAATATTTAAACCTAAGTCATTATCTAAAGTATCAGTAACATTAATACCTACTAATCTATAACCATCTCGATTTTTTGGAATTATCCTAATTTCTTTTCCCTTTTCACTTTCATCTGTACTTGATTCTGAATATATATCTTTTTCAATTTTATATTGTTTTTCCACCCCAACTCTATACGGATTATTATTTGTACCATCTCCCAAAGTAAATTCTGCAGTATTCCTTAAAGAAACCATAGGTCTTATTCCAGCTTTATAAGTAAAAGTATACATATTTAACACACCCTTAGAGTTAGGATACATATTTTTAGTAAGAACATATGGAGTCATCGCCCAATATGAATAACCTATATTTATATAAGTAGAAGTCTGAGTTTTCTTTAAAACTTCTCCTCCAAAAGTTGCTTCATCTGCATTAATAATTCCTGTTGGATAAGTTAATTTACCATTACCTTTATTTTTATTAACTGTATAACTATCTTCATAATCACAAGATAAAGTTGGTTTACCTTCTTCTAATCTAGTTTTTGAATCAAAAACATCATTTATATTTCTTCTATCATTACACCAAATAGTATCTTCCAACTCTCTAGTTTTATCAATCATATTATTAGAATACCATTCATCAAGATAAGATTTTGCTAAAGAATCTTTTTCAACTCCATCTTCAACATAAGTCCATCCATATTTTGGAGCATCATTTGAATCATTATAAGAACTTTTACCAATAGCTAAATTTTCACCAGTATTATTACATGTATTATTATTGGGAACTCCTGCATACATTATTTTTATACCACCAGTTGAAGTTGTTCTAACAATTTGCCAACAATAGTTACCATATATCACATAATTATTATCAATATCTCCTCTATAGTATAAAATTGGAAAACTATTAGATACAGTATTTCCCATCATATATAAACCTTTACCATTAGTATCACTAGAAGTTTCTAAAAAATCTATCCCAGTTGATGAAGTTACATACGTACTTTTAATATTATCAAGCACAGAATTATTTTTCAATTCATTATATAAATTCATAGCATCAACTTCTGGAAAAATAAATACTACACACAAAAAAAACAATAACAAAAGTTTATGTTTCACATTATTCACCTCTAGTATTATTTATATAACATATTTTACAATACAAATCAATTAGTATTAATTAATGATAGTATGAACAAAATTATATTATTTATGCATAATTTTAATAGTAAGCAGTTTATAAATAAAAAGTAGATGATTATTAACATCATTCAAAAATTACAAATAATATTTATTTTCTCTTATTAAAAAAACAACTATATCACATCTTTTGCATAACTTTACTTTTTATTATCTCTATGTTTATTCTTCCATTCTTTAATATAATTTAATCTTTCTAAAAATCTATCTTCTCTCCCTTCTTTAGTAGGATGATAATACGTTTTATTTTTTAAAGAAGGAGGTAAACAATCCATTGTAGTTAATTTATCTTTCGTATCATGTGCATATTGATATCCTTCCCCATAATGTAAATTCTCCATCAACTTAGTAGGAGCATTACGTATAACTAATGGAACAGGTTCTGCAAGCATTGTCTTAGCATCTTTACTTGCCTCCATATAAGCCATATAACAAGAATTAGATTTTGGAGCGAGAGACATATAAATAACAGCTTCCGTTAAATGTACATTACATTCTGGCATCCCAATAAAATGACAAGCATGATACACGTTAACAGCAACATTTAAAGCATTTGTATCAGCAAGTCCTATATCTTCTGAAGCAAACCTAGTAATTCTTCGGGCAATATAAATAGGATCTTCCCCGGCTTCTAACATCCTAGCCAACCAATAAACCGCAGCATCTGGATCAGAATTTCTCATAGACTTATGTAAGGCTGAAATAATATTATAATGTTCCTCTCCATTCTTATCATACATAAGATTTTTTCTATTTAAGCTATCTTCAATTAATTTTTTATCTATTACAACATTTCCTTTTTTATCTTCAATTCCATTACTCGCAAGCATATCAAGCATAACAAGAGCACTTCTAGCATCTCCTCCTGCTAAAGAAGCAAGTAATTTTAAATCATCATCAGAAATAATAATTGGATCTTTTCCAAAACCTCTTTCATCTAAAAGAGCATTCTTTAATAATTTATAAATATCATCATTGCTTAACTCTTTTAAAACAAAAACCCTACATCTTGAAAGCAAAGCGTTATTCACTTCAAAAGAAGGATTTTCAGTAGTTGCTCCAATAAGAACAATAGAACCTTTTTCAACAAATGGTAAAAATGCATCTTGCTGAGCTTTATTAAAACGATGAATCTCATCAACAAATACTATAGTCTTAATACCTAGCTTTTTATTTTGATCTGCTTCTTCCATTACATTTTTAATCTCTTTAATACCAGAAGTAACTGCAGAGAAAGTAATAAATCTTGCTTCCGTCTTTTTTGCAATAATCTTCGCAAGAGTTGTTTTTCCTACTCCTGGAGGTCCCCAAAAAATCATTGATGTAATATGATCAGATTCTATAATTTTACGTAGTATTTTACCATCTCCAACTAAATGTTCCTGTCCAACAAACTCTGATAAATCCCGAGGTCTCATACGAGAAGCTAAAGGTTCATTTTCCACTGACTCAAATAATGATGCCTGTTCCATAAAAAAACTCCTTTCACAAATTAATAATTATCTTTTTGAATAAAAAATATAGTAAGAATAGACGTTATAGGTATAATAGAAACACATCCTAATGCGCTAAATAAAATACGAATAACTTCTTGAGCAAATGTTTTTGAATTAATAATATCAAAAAAAGAATACTTACTAGTATAATACCATATAACTAAAGTCATAAAATCCCCTAAAAAGACAAATAATAAGGTATTTGTAGTAGTACATAAAATATCTCTTCCAATATTCATACCTGATAAAAATAACTCTTTCCTTGATAATTTTTTATTATTTTGATAAACCTCATATAACGCAGATGATATCGCAATAGAAGTATCTATCATTGCTCCAATTAAACTAATTAAAACCATCGCAATCGCAATCTTCATAAAATCAATATGAACATCATAAGAAAACATATTAATCTCTTCAAAAGACTCATACCCAAATCCTGCTATTCTTGCATCTTTTGTAAATAAAAAAATAAATATCAATAAAAATAATAAAACTGCCACAATAGAATAAAAAGAAGACTTAGTCTTTATATTAACTCCATTTACAAAAAATAAAACTACTAAACTAACTAAAATACATCCAATAAGAGAACAAATAATAGAATGAAATCCTAATGATATAAGAGAAAAAGTAATAATCAATATAATAAAATTAAGTATTAAAGATAAAAATAGTTTTAATCCTCTTTCTTTATCAATATAAATCATTAATAATAATAAAATAATAGCTAATACTAAATTCATTCCTTCACCTCCCATACTTTTAAAGAAATAAAAGTAGAAATAGGAATTCCAAGTACAATACCAATACTTCCTACTAAAAATCTAGTAATCTCTAAAGAATAATTATTTTTAATAAAATGACTAATAGAATAACCATTACGAATAGCTAAAACAAATATAGGGAGTAGTGAACATAAATAAGTAAAAAATAATACATTACTCATAGTACTCATAATATCTTTTCCAAGTTGTTTAGAAGACTTTTTCAAAGCATCTCTTTTTATTTTTTTATTCTTATTAATTAACTCCGAAAATAAAGAAGTAACTGATATACATACATCCATAATAGCCCCTACACTACCAATTATTAACTCAGGCAATAATATGTCTTCAGGAGGAACAGTTAAATACTGTAACTCATTAAAATAAACACCTGAGTAATTTGTAAAATAAATAACAATTAAGAGTAAAATAACAATAATAATTATACACAAAGAACTAGATATTACGGCAGCAATAGTCTTTTTACAAAACCCATTAGATAAAAATAAACTAATCATAGAAAAAAGTATAGATTCTAAGATACAAAGAAATAATAAATTAACTCCATTAAAATAAAAAAATAGTCCAGTATAAAAAATAATAATATTAGAAATAACACTTATAATAGAAAGTAATCCACTCCAATTACCAACTAAATAAATACTAAGTATAAAAATAGATAATAAAATACTAATTATAAAATCTCTTTTTAATCCTTCAATCTCTCCATTATAAATAATTACTTTATCCCCTACTTTATACTGCTCAGTAGAAACAGAAGAAAAAGTCTCTTCATAAAGAAAAGTACTTTTTTTACCTTTATTTTTACCATTAGTATATATACCAGTAATCTCTTTTTGATAATATTTTTCCGTTAAACCCAAACTGTTTTTAGAACTAGAATCTTCTATAGTTTTTATTTTTATTATTTTAATAATATCTTTTTTATATAAAAAATCATCATGAGAAACAAATACTAAAAAAATTGATAAAATAAAAACAATGAAAAAAAATAATTTAAACTTCATACATAAGCTCCCTTGTATATTATACAATAAGAATATATTACAAAATAATATCTACTAATAATCCTACAAATACTCCTATAAAATAAACAATTCCTAAAATAGTAAAGTTTTCTAGTTTATTATCATTATTTTTAAATAATAGTAATAATCCTATTCCACTTCCTGTTAATAATCCAGAAAAAAGAGTACCAATAGAAATAAGATTAGATAAATATAACTCAGTAATAATTACACTACTAGCACAATTTGGAATAAGACCTATTAAACTAGAAATAAAATAAGTAAAGATATTTCCTCCCTCTAAGAATTGCTTTAAAACATCTTCTCCTATTAAGAAAATAATAAGATTAATAAATACATTAGCAATTAAAATAAAAAATGCAATTTTAATAGTATGTTTTAGACTAGATTTAAAAAGCCCATCATGCTCACAATCACAATGATCCCTAGAACATAAATCATGTATATGTTCTTTCTCATATTTCTTTTTAAAAATAAAATCAACTGCTAATCCAACTACAATACCAATTAATACCTTAAATCCAATAATTGTAAGAATAGATGTAATAGAAACACTTTCGCTAACCATAATAGGTAACATTTCATCACTAGTAGATAAAAACACCGCAACAACTGTACCCATAGTTATAACTTTAGAAGAAAATAAAGAGGATGCCATTGTACTAAAACCACATTGAGGAAGTCCTCCAAGTATTCCACCAATAATTGGACCATATTTTTTATTTTTCCTTAAAAAATCTTCATTCTTATGACTTAGTTTATGTTCTAAAAATTCAAGAATTAAAAAAGCAACAAATAAATAAGGAATAATTTTAATAGTATCAATAAAAGCATCTATTATAGAATCTGACATATTGTCTCCCCTTTTCAAAAAATAATTCATAATAATACTATCATATTTAAAAAAAACAAACAATAAAAAAACTAGTATTAATAATAAAAATATGATAAAATATAAAGTCAAAAAAGGAGAAGAAATATAAATACATTACAATAAGTATAATTTATAAATAATATACTTTATAGAAATAGAAAACAATTCCTAAAATGGATGCAATAAAAATAAAAAAAGGAGTACAGTAAATGACTAAGGTAAAAACTATATCAGAAAATAAAAAACTAAATGAAGATACATATCTAACAATTATACTATTAAATACAGATAATATATCAGAAATAATGACACAAATATATGAAGATAACAAAGACAATATTATTAACATAAATTATGAAACAGAAACTAATCTTTTAACTATAAAAACAAAAAAAGAATGTATTCTTAAAATAACAGAATACACAGATGAGAAAATAATAAATTATTCAAAAGAAATTCTAAATGAACTAAAAAAAATAGAAGATTATAATCCTTCTCTTCCACCAGAAAATGAATCAAGTATATCTCTAGAAAAAATACTTAACTTTTCACAAATAAAAAGAGAACAATTGCAGCAACTTTTTAGAAAATTGTCGAAAAAAACATACAAATTTAATAATTTTGATATAGATAAAAAAAATATCATATTAAAAGTGGATAATACTTCAGAAGCAAAAATTGTAGGAAATAATCTGATACTAATTTCTGATAAACATAAAGATAGATTACTTCAGGTTGGTAGAGAAATAATAGAAGAATGCAAAAAATATCAAGATTTTTTAGAAGATAATTATTATGAAAGACTAGAAACCATTAATTCAGATTTTATAATAGAAATGACGCCAGACTATATAATTATAAAAAAAGATAATAATCCTTTTTTCTTAAAATACTCAACACAAAAAAATATAATAGAAAAATCAAATTATTTATCTTTAGATGTACTAGAAAAACTTAATAATGAAGATTTATTAAATAAAATATTTTTGTATCAAAAAAATGCCCTTTTTGGATACAAAAAATGTTAAAAGAAGAAAAACAAGAAGAAGAAAGATTAATACAGCAAATAAAACAAAAAATAGAAGAAAATAAAAAAATAGAAGATAAAACAGATTTAATATCATTATATGAATTATTAAAATATCAAAGAAATAATTATATTTTTGACTCACCCTGTTATGAAGAAGAAACAGATCCTTTATCTGGAAACTTTTCTATATATACTAGCTATGATTATCAAAAGATTACATCCTTTCTTACATACAAGGACTATTACTCAAATGAATATAAAATAGAAATAGATTT
>Ga0256404_1008555_pt1 | contig 15286 bp, 16 predicted proteins | sample RumenRJG_01DNA_FD_185990 | JGI IMG/M metagenome (GOLD analysis project Ga0256404, IMG submission 185990) | Bovine rumen microbial communities from Lethbridge, Alberta, Canada - RJG_01 | ecosystem: Host-associated > Mammals > Digestive system > Stomach > Rumen | place: Canada: Alberta | collected...
ACTATATAGTCGAGTGACGGATTGAAGGTGACTGTCATTATCATCTGTTCTCTACCTCCGTGATATTGCTATATCTGCTAAAACCTCTGCCCGGCGACCTGTCCGTGATGATCTCTGCATCATCGAAGTCTCCGAAGCTGACTGCCGATATGACTCCGAACTTCGAATCATCTGCAAGCACATAACGCGTCCTGCATGACTCGAAGGCCCTGTGCTTCACCATCGCTTCCTTTATCTCAGGAGTGGTAAAGCCTTCCTTCTTCGTGATGCCATTGGCTCCGAAGAAGCCCTTGGTGAAATTGTACTTCGCGAGAAGTCCCACCGCCTCTTCTCCGACGATAGCCTCCGTCGTATGCTTGAACTCACCGCCGAGAATAAAAACCCTGCATCCCATCGCGGACAGTGCCATCGCATGGTTCACTGCATTCGTGACGTATGTGGCTTCCTTCACCCTGATGTGTGGGAGCATCTGCTCCGTGGTGGTGCCGGCATCGATATAAACGAAATCATCCGGCTCGATAAGTCCTGCTGCGTAGCTGCCGATGGATTCCTTCTCTGTCACCATCCGGCTCTTGCGCCTGCTGACCTCATCATCCCGCATCGACCGGCGGTTCTCCTTCGCGATAGCACCGCCTCTGACTCTTGTAAGCATGCCCTCGCTGTCCAGCTGGTCCAGATCACGTCTGACCGTCGATTCGCTCGCATCCAGCTCATCAACCAGATCCGCAAGTGTGACCGACCCTCTTGCCTCGACAAGCGAGAGTATCTTTGCAAATCTCTCCTCTGTCAGCATTGCTACTTACCTTTCATAAATTCCAGTCAATCTTTCAAAATCTCTCATAATCCTTCAGGACAATTCAGATAATACCACCATTTTCTTCCTTTTTCAATCATTTTCTTCCAGAAAAGTTCACAAAAATATAGGCCCGGAATTGTGCACCCTGCACAATTCCAGACCTCCTGTCATTATTAGCTTCCTTTCGATGAAACATTCATATTTTACCACAGAACAGGAGTCAGGTGGCATGAATTAATTTTATCCATTCCAGTTTTTGCCTTGAACCATTTCACTTTACAATAAGTCTTAATTTTAGTATTATACCATTGTAAACTATTTCACCGCCCGAAAGGAGAATGCGAATGAAAGGCAAGGTCAAGAGAAACCCCGGCAGGACTACCACCATCAGATCCGGCATCACCCGCACTGTGATAATCTTAAATGCGATCATTCTGCTGCTTCTTGCATCAGTTCTTACGACGATCGCGAATTTTTCCAAGGCATCGATTTTCAAGAAAGAAGTGAGACTTCAGGCTGAGTACAGCGGTTCCAGGCTGGAGGCTCTTATAGACAGCCAGAAGACCTTTGTAAAGGGTATCGCCAGGAGTGCCGAAGCCTATGGTCTGATAAATGACAAGGATATGATGAAGACCGTCATCCGTGGCTACAACGGAGAGCTTGATGACGTTATCACCGATCTCTACATTGCCTATTCTGATAATACCGTCTTCATGATGACCGGAAACGAATCAAAGCTCCCGTCCGATTTCAAGGTCGTGGACAGGCCGTGGTATCAGGATGCCGTTAAGAGCAAGACCGATGTCGCTGTCTCTGATCCCTATGTGGACGCTGCGACCGGAGCGCTTCTGATCACCATTTCCTCTCCTGTCAATGATAAGTCTGGAAATACTGTCGGGGTCATCGCTGAAGACTTCGACTTAAGCCATCAGGAGAATGTGCTTGAGAGCATCAATTTCAAGGACGGGCAGGATGCCTTCCTGCTTGACAAGGGCAATCATTACATGTGCCGTTATGAGGACGGACGCATCAGCGTCCCTAAGGAGCTTACCGAAAAGGTACCGGCTGACATCGCAAAGCTCATCGGGCAAAAAAGCGTTTCATCCTACAGAACCGATTCCGGCAACAGCTTCCTTTACTCTCATCCTTTGAAGGATGAGGGATTCATCTTCTGTATCACCCAGTCTAAAAGGACTCTGTTCATCTCTGTTATGGAGCTCATCATAATCGCTGTACTCATCCTGCTTATCTCGATCATCATTACTGTCGTTGTGATGAACATCGTGATCAGGAAGAATCTGCAGCCGGTCAGCGAATTCAAGTCCTTCGTCAAGGACTCGATCATCGGAGGCCGCAGCATGCCTCATATGAACACCGAGACCGAGGAGATCAGCTATCTCACCAATGAGATGAAGACCAGGTTCATAGGAACTATCCGCGAGACCTCTTCTATCGCAAAAGATATCGGCGGAAGCGTCGCTGATACCACAAGCCAGATCAGCCGGATGAATGACAGCATCACCGAGATCTCCGCCACTATGGAAGAGACTGCCGCAAGCGTGGACGAGCAGACCGCAAAGATCCAGGCTATCGACTCCGCCTGCCGCGAGGTGGAGTCCGGCGTTGACGACCTGGCACAGAAGGCGAGCGATATGGCAGCGAACTCTGCGAAAGTCATCGACAAGGTGGACAAGGTCGTCGCCGAGCTCATGAAGAGCCGTGACAACACCATCTCCATTACCGAGACCAGCCGCAGGGAGCTCTCTGATGCGATAGAAGGTGCTAAGAGCATCAATGATATCGTTGCCATCAGTGAAAGCATCAGCGACATTTCAGATCAGACCAGCCTCCTGTCACTTAACGCGTCCATTGAGGCAGCCCGGGCCGGCGAGGCCGGACTCGGATTCGCCGTCGTGGCAGAGCAGATTCAGCGTCTCGCTTCGAATACCAGTACACAGATCGATCACATAAACGAGATCATAGACCGTGTACTCTCCGGCGTGAATACCCTCTCCGAGAAGAGTCAGTCGATCATTGATTTCATCAATAACAATGTCCTGCCTGACTACAGCAAGTTCTCTGATCTCGCGGATTCATACACCAGTGACGCCCATTACTACAGCGACGTTTCCGGAACTCTCGGAGCCACAAGCGAAGAGCTCTCAGCCAGCATCACGAATATCACGAATTCGATCGGAACTATATCTGAGATCCAGACTCAGCTATCAAAGGGCATCGAGAATATCAATGAGAATCTCCAGTCCATGTCTGCCGGCAGTGCCACTGTTGTATCCGCTGCCAACAGCATGAAGGATCAGACCGGACACCTGAGCCGGACTGTTGACAGCTTCAATATCTGATGATAATACTAAGCCCTGCAGGAGCATTTCTTCTGCTGGGTGTTGATCTCATCCTCCATGACGAGGAGAGCACCGTCGAAGCGGAGCTTGTCCACCTCACCGGAGAGGATGCAGTAGGAAGTATAGATGCTTATGCCCTCGGCGAGACAGCCGTTTGTGATATCGCTTATCACGGCTCTGATGCCGGCATCGTCCATATCTTCCTCGATGATGAGGAAAGAATCTCCGTCGATACGGGATACGTGATCAGGGTCTGCGACGCGCTTTAAGACAGCAGCCACGCGGGTCAGAGTCCGGTCTCCCGCGTCATAGCCGCTCGTATTGTTGATATTCTTAAGCCCCTTGATGTCACAGGTGATGAGACCGACCTTCCCGATGGAAGTTCTTTGCTCGAAGTAATAGGCGAGACCGGTTCTGTTCAGGGTGCCTGTGAGCTGATCTCTCCTTGACTTTTCCGTCTCGGCGACCAGGATATTCTTGTTACTTACCAGGGCGGCGAGGAAATTGGTGAGGGTCGAGAGCATATAGCCGTTGGCATTCAGCCTCTCCTTAGCGGAGTTTATCACCATGGTAAACCCGATCGGCTCTCCGTTCACAGAGAGTCTGCCTGAAATGATATTGGTGATTCCGGCCACAGGAAGCTTCATCTGCGGGTGCTCTTCGATGAAAGAAGCAAAATCCCTTATGATGGCGACCTTATGATCCGCGAACATCTCGTAGAGAGGCGAGAGATCCTTCCTCGGGATGCCTGAAAGCTCTTCCTTGAGCGGAGGCACGCCTCTGGCGTTCCACTCATAGGTGCAGGAGACAGTCCCGTCGTCTCTTTCCTCAAAGATGAAGAATCTCTGTGCCATCAGGTTCTCGGAGATGCTTGCGATCGCTGTCTTAATACCCTCATCAGGATTCTTCTCTGCAAGACCCATCGTGATCGCGTCATCGCACCACGCTTCGATACCGAGCAGTGCCTCATTCGACTCCGAAAGGGCGATGTCAGAGGCTCTCCTGTACGATACCCTCCGGTCCGGAGTCACTCCCTCCTTGTATGGTATCTTCTCGCTCTCCTTCTTCACATCAGAGACATCGGTTCGTACTGATACGGAGAAAGATGAGGCGAAGACAGGCAGGAGTCCCGCTCTCTCCTTCTTGTGCTCCCAGAGATCCTCGTGCTCACAGATCAGAATGAAGTCATTACCCTTGGACTCCCTGATCACGACAGCCGCCATCACCACCCAGTGATACTTGCCGGATGAGGTCTTCATGCGGAAAATATCGACTGCCCTGCCGTTTCCTGACTCACGGGCAGTCTTCATGATACCGTCAGGTCTGATGAAGCTTATGAATCTCTCCCTGTCGTCAGGATGAACCCATTCATTCGCGAAGCGGGTATTGAACTGCCCGATGCCCTTTATCGTCTCGCCGATGCTCATGTTGATATGCATCGGTTCGATCACCTCGATCTGATCATTCGCGAGATCGAGATAGTAATAACCGTCAAAGAAATCACTGATGTGCCTCGTCAGTGCCTCGAGCCTGCTGCTGGCTCTCTTCTGTCTGTCAGTCGAAAGAGCGAAAAGAGAAGCCTCGCCGACCCAGCCGTCCACATCACCCGCGATACGGCTGGCGTGAAGGCTCATATAGATGTCATTCTTCAGATAGACGTAGGTGTCCGGGGCATTGTAGACCCTCTGCATGAAGGTCCTGATATGAGCCACCTGCATATTGCAGTCGTCACTGAGATACTCATTCTCCGCGTCAACGCTGTCCATGCCTTCCTTCTGCAGCTCTGATCTGTAGACATCATTGGCCGCAAGGATCTGCATGTACTTCCCGTTGAAATAGAAGATGGACGTAGGCGCCTTGTCCGCGAGATTGACCATACCGGCTTCCTCCAGGATCCTGCCGGATCGTTCTGTCTCGAACGTAAGACCCTTCCTGTCGAACTCCATCAGATCGTTCTCAAACTTCTCCGGCTTGCCGTAGTAGTACCCCTGGATCCTTTCGCAGCCGATCTTCTTCAGAAACTCCATCTGCTCCCTGGTCTCCACTCCCTCTGCAAGGGTATGGATACCAAGCTGCTTTGCCATATATACTACGCTTGTGATGATGTTCTTCCCCTTCTCATTGTAATTCCTGAAGAAGCCCATATCAATCTTCAGCATATCGAAATCGAAGTTATGCAGCGCGTTGAGAGAAGAATACTCCGAGCCGAAGTCATCGAGCCAGACCTCGTAGCCTGCCTCCCTGAAGCCCACTATCGCTTTCTCCAGCTCGCCGCTGCTCTTCGCTACGGCAGTCTCGGTGATCTCGACATGGATGTATCTCTTCGGGATATCATACTTCCTGACCGCCTCTTCGACTCTCTCGAGAGGATTCATAAGCGAGAAATCGAGCCTTGAGAGATTGACCGAGACAGGCAGCATCTCACAGCCGTTTGATATCCTGTCGTGAATCAGGCGGGCTGCATTCTCTATGATATAGGCATCGAGCCTTCCGATCATCCTGGCTTCCTCAAGCACCGGGATGAAAAGCCCCGGAGAGAGCATCCCCTCGACCGGATCCTCCCAGCGGGCAAGAGCCTCAAAGCTGCATACCTTTTCGGTCAGTGTACGCACCACAGGCTGATAGTAAACCTTGATGTAGCCGTTCTTCAAAGCCTCATCGAAGCTGTCTAAGATATAGTATTTCTTGGCGAGGGCCTTGTCCATCTCCTCTGTGTAGACGGCATAGCAATCTCCGGAGCCAGTCATTGCCGCCCTGCAGGCAGTCTCGGCCCTGTCAAAGGTATGGATGAGCTCTCCCGGATTCATCGTTTTGTCGAAGATCACTATTCCGGCCTTAAGCCTTATAAGCCCGTTTGCGAAATAGGAATCAACCTTATCTGCCACTTCCCTGATCTTATCGAAAAGGTCTTCCCTTGGCAGGATGCCTGCGAAGTGATCGGCAGTGAAATGTCCTATCAACGCCCCCGGAAACTCCTCATTCAGAGTTTTTGCTATATAAACAAGAGCTCTGTCTCCGCCCTCTATCCCGCAGTTTCTGTTGTAAGCTCTGAAATTAGTGACGTTAAAAAAGCATGGACAAAATGCCGTGAAATCTCCGCCCTCCGACTTTTCCCTAGCCTCCTTCAATGCAGACTGATAGAACTCCTTCTTTCCCGGGAGCCCCGTTATATCAGTTGTTGCTGACTGCAATACGCTGTCATCACGTTCAACAATACCAGCCATAAATCCTCCAAAACTTCCAAAGAGAATCCTGCCGTTTCCCGTCTGCCGCACCATTGCGACATCTCTTTTCCGGCTATGCTTTTCATGATAATTATACTATATCCCATTGCCGGCAAAAAGTAAACGATGTTAAAATCCTGTGGCAAACCCATCGTTACCATTCACAGTTAAATGAATAGAAAAAATAAGTTTTAAACTTCTTGAAAAAGCTCAAAACCTACAGGCTCTGTTTACCAACAGCAGAGCTTGCTGAATGTAACGAGAAAAACGAAAGGATAAAGCATATTTAGCATGACCTAAAATACTGTGAATAGTAACGAATTTTTAGAAACTCTATATGTAGATATAAGACAGGACCTGGCAGTGCCAGGTCCTTTTGTAATATCCAGTGGTCGATTAGTCCTTCAAACATCCTACAGGGACTATCTTTACCCCATTTTCTGTGGTATAACCTATAGGGGCATTCGCACAGATGACAATCAGGGCGGATGGTTCTCTGTATGCTGCTCTCGGATGAGCTGAATCTTCTGTAGCCTTCTCATTGTGCTCACGAATTACTTCTTTGAATTTGATAAGGGATTTCTCAGCCTCTGGTATTTTATTTGCACCGGTTTTTATCTCAATCAGGGCATACCTGCCATCCTCCATCTGATAAACAGCATCGGCCTCAAGTCCTGAATCATCAGTATAATGCATAATCCGCGCGTTATGTGCATCAGCAAAAACCAGTAGATCTCTCAGCACCAGATTTTCAAAAATATGCCCGAAGGTATCCAGATCATTGTAAAAATAATCCGGATTAAGTCCAAGAGCCGCCGTTCCTATGGAAGGATCAATAAAGATATGTTTTTTTCCATTTCGAATGGCAGTTTTTGATCTGATCTGTGGAGTCCACGCATCAATATCCTTTAGAACGAAAAGCTCCTCTAATTTCTCTACATACGTGTTCAGAGTAGCATCTGTCACATTCTGTGTAGCCTGAACATCAGCAAAAATGCTTGTTTTCTTTGCCTTTGTTGCCATATTGCGGGCGTAGGACCACAGCAGAGTTCTGGCCCATTCAGGGTTACGCTTTACACCATCTATGGCACTGATATCCGTTTCATATATCTGTCTATAGTAATCTCTTGCAATCAAAAGCCTGGCTGAATCACTTTTTAAAGCAAGACACCTCGGCCATCCACCGCGACATACGGCAAAAAACAGCTCCTCCAGCGTTAAATCTGATGAGGCGCCATCGAAATCATAGGACTCATCCTCGATTATTCTAGATAAGGATATGCTGCCATTTGACTCTCCGGTTTCCCATAAGGTCATGGGATACATCTGTATCTCTGTAATCCTTCCAGTCCCTGTATGAGGTGTTTTTACCTTTTTGCTAGATGAACCCGTGAGAAAATACTCTCCTGTATTTTCTGGATGATCATCGCAGTCCTTGCGGATCATTCCCCAGATTTTTGGTGCATCCTGCCATTCGTCAAAAAGTATAGGCTTCGGATTTTTCAAAAACAGGCTCGGCGATGTCTCAGCAACAGCCAGATAGCCATCTCTTTTTTCTTCATCCTGAAATTCGATTACTGTTTTGCATCGTTCCTTTGCTGTTCTTGTCTTGCCACAGCCTTTTGGCCCCAAAATATTTACCGCGTTAAAAGCCGTCATCAGAGTATTCAGCTCATCATCAACTACTCTTCTAATATATTCCATAAAATTCTGTCTCCTTATATCTTCGATTATAGCTGATTTTAAGGCAATTGCCAAGCTCTGTTTTGTGTTTTTCGGCAGTTTTGTTTTGAATTTTTCGGCTATTTCATTTTATATTTTTCGACAGTTTTATTTTGACTTTTTCGGCAGTTTTGTTTTGGGTTTTTCGGAACTTTTGTTCTGAAATACCAAATGAACAGGGATTTGCGCTATAATGAGGCCCGAAGCGTTGATATATGCCAAATTCAGCCAACGAAATGACAAATATCCCGGAGCTGCTCAGCTCGCTCAACATAACAGACAGTATGATAACCATTGACGCGATAGGGACGACAGCTCCGATAATAAGCCGCATCATGGAGCTGGGAGCACATTTCCTACTTCAGGTTAAAAAGAATAACGCTGTGCTGTATAAAGAGATCACGGAATTCTTTGATCTTCTTGATGAAGAAAAGAAAAAGGACGAGGCTGTTTTTGAAAGGAAATATGCCAATATTTATGACATATACAGCAGGAGTGAGCGGAACCGGGACCGTGATGAATACAGATACAATGGTGAAGAGATAAGGGGCTTCCGCGATATCAAGGCTGGCATAAGCTGTGTCGGCCAGATAAGACAGACAAGGATACTCGTCTGCCGTGACAATGAAAGAAATGATTTCAGTCAGCATATGACAAGGTGACATTCAACTGGGAAGCTGCAATGAAGTATATTTTTGAACCGGTACCTGCAGTTTAACCTGAAAAAATCAGTCAAGGCGCAGGCTCTGGTTAAAATGCGCATTTTTAAGAAAAAATGAACAGAATCCGACAAAAAGTCACATTTCAAATCGACTACATATATATACCAGATGTTACCCGCCCACAATATATAGAAAGCGTCGGCGAAGAGCATTCGTGAACAGCCCTAGATATGTAAAAATATATATTTACAAAAGGCGGCAGTGAGTATATACTACAATATATACGGAGGTACTTTTATGAATGTTAAAGTAAGACCTGTTGGAAACAGTTTAACAATCACTATACCTGTTGAAATAGCAAAATTACTATCAATAAAAGCAGGTGATATGATGGATATAGAAGCCAAAAATGATCATATAGAGTTATCAGAGAAATATTGTTATAAAGGACTTGATGATCTGTATAGGAAAAGTAATTCTTCTGAAAAAATTGAAGACATTGATTGGGGTAAACCAACCGGAGGAGAGTTATGGTAAAACAAGGTGATATAATCGAAATCAACTTTGAACCATCTGTAGGACACGAAGAACGAAAAACAAGGCCAGCCCTTGTAATCAGTTCAAACTCGTATAACAAATACTGCAAAGGATTTGCTATAGTCTGCCCTATTTCGCATGCTAATGATTTTTTCTTAAACATTGATTTACCTGATGAAATTCACACTACTGGAAAGGTGCTTTGTGCTCATCTCAGATATTTTGATATAGAAGCACGTGGTTACAAATATATAGAATCAGTCCCTAAAGATTATATGTCCTACATAGAAAAAATCATTCGTGATTTACTATAAATCATTTACATCAGAATTCAAATAAACTAAAATAATAATTCCCATGAAAAACGATTATGAACTCATCGCCCTTGACATGGACGATACTCTTTTAAGAAGCGATAAAACTATATCAGAAGAGACCATTGCGTCATTCAAAAAGGTCCGCGATGCTGGAAAAAAAGCGCAGGACAATAAAGTCCTGCGTTTATTTTTTACAGATTATTCTTCAGATAGACCTTATCCTTGTCGTCCTGCTCGATACCCAGATAGCGCTTCGTTATAGAAAAGGAGCTGTGGTTGTAAATGCTCATCAGCACTGCCGGCTGGACGCCGCGCTTCCACGCATAGTAGCCGAAGGTCTTCCTGAGAGAGTGACAGCTGACATCTGAGCTGAGGCCCACGGAGGCAGCCGCTTTTTTTACAATGCGATATGCCGTGCTTCGATTCATAGGAGTTTTTCCACGGCCAGTGAAGACATAGCTCTCAGAATCAGGCGTCCCGAGCTCAGACATGACATTTTTTATTGCCTCCCTTAAGCTCCTGTTTATTGCAACATTCGCAGTTTTCCCAGTCTTCATTTCCTTTAACTTTATCCTGCTTTTTACAGTATGTGTACTGCAGTCATATATGTCGCCCCACTTCAGAGAAAGGATGTCGCTGATTCTTAAAGCAGTGTTGAGTCCAATGACGATCAGCAGGTAGTTTCTTTTGTTTGGAACCACATTTCTGTAGTAGTTCCTGAATTTTTCCAGTTTCCATTTATTCCTAATCGGTTCTGTGGTACTCATGACATTTCCTCCTTGAAATTATTGCTCCACACTATTAGTTTCTGATAGTACCACAGTAGTCTCAAATACTTCATTTTTCAAAGAAAAATAGAAAATAGTTCAGAAAAAATCCTTAATATCCGAATCAAAGGTCACGATTTGAGCACTTGTGATAAAAAACAGAATTCACGAGGAAAAGAAATTCGACAATAAAAAAAGTCCTTTAGCATACCGCCAAAAGACCGTCACAGAATAAAAGTATAAAGCAAACTGTAATATACTGTTGCATTTTTCTTATCTACACTTCCTATATCGGAGCACATTCCGATTCCTTAACCCTTTTTGAAAAATTTTTAAAAAAATATTTCAAGTCTACGCCAACCCCCTATTTTTAAAGCTTTTTACGATTCACGACTTGCATCATTTTATTACAGATTGTTGCATCGCAGGCAAGGAAGTCAATCAAGCTTCAAGGAGGTAGACATATGCTGAAACTAGGTATGAAACCAGGTGAGTACATCACAATTGGTGATGATGTAAGAATCATTTTCTCAGGCGGCACAGGCAGACATATTCATCTGCTCGTGGACGCTCCAAGGGATATGAGGGTTCTCCGCAGCAGTTATCGGGAGGAAGAAGACAAGGCCCCGTACTACGAGGAGGAGAACTACTTCTCATCGAGAAAAAATGACACCAGATCTCATCGGGATCAGGACTAGAAGCATAACGCTGGCAGCTCATAAATCAATACTCCACACTATTCAGCTGTCAGGTCAGTCTTCTACCTTAAAGCAGGATTGGTTTTTTAACTGATTATCTGCACGTAACACGATAATATTCTCCTTCTACTGCTCTCAGTGCACTAGGGTTTTTGAGAAGGCGATTATTAGAATCCGCGGGAACGGATTTCCCGCATCACAACTACGACTGAACCGCTAAAAAACAAAAAAGCGGCAGTCAACTAATTACACGGAGGTAATTATTATGGTAGTACAGCACAACATGCAGGCAGCCAATGCAAACAGAATGCTTGGCATCACAACAGGCGCTCAGGCCAAGAGCACAGAGAAGCTTTCTTCCGGTTACAAGATCAATCGTGCAGCAGATGATGCAGCAGGACTCGCTATTTCAGAGAAGATGAGATCTCAGATTCGTGGTCTCGACAAGGCTTCTACAAACGCTCAGGATGGTATCTCAGTCGTGCAGACAGCTGAAGGTGCTTTAAACGAAGTTCACTCAATGCTTCAGCGTATGAACGAGCTTGCTACACAGGCTGCTAATGATACCAACACAAGTCTGGATAGAAGCCAGATTCAGCTCGAGATGGATCAGCTTACATCTGAAATCGACCGTGTATCATCAACCACACAGTTCAACACCATGAATCTTCTCGATGGCTCATTCAGCAAGAAGAATCTTCAGGTTGGTTCTCTCTCAGGTCAGAAGATTGAGCTGAACATTGATGCTATGAGCGCAAAGGGACTTGGACTTGTAAAAGATGTAGAAAGCCAGAAAGAAGCACATGCTACTATAAAATCAATAGGTGGTACAGCAAAGACTGCTGGAGCTAATGCAGCAGCTGGAGATTTTGATAAAACTAAGACTAAAGCTATTGCAGATGCTACTGGTGCAGGTACATATGAATATGACGCAAGCAGCAAGACATGGCATAATGGTAATCTGAGTGCTACAATAAAACTGACTGATATTGCAGCTAGTGGTAAGACTTTAAGCTTTTCGTCAGATGTAGAGTCTGGTAAAGAAAATGCTTCTATTAAGATTGATACTGATGGTACCGTTACACCTGGATCAGGAATAGTTTCAGGCGGTTTAAAGATCGTTACTGGGTTATTATCTGCCGTGTCAAATGGTGAAGTTGTAGCAGATAATAAGGGTGAAGTTAATGAAAGCCCTGATGGCACATACACAGCAGATGCAAATGGTGTATTTTCAGATGGAAAAGGTCATAGCTTCACACTTACATTCAGTGGAAAAGATGCTAACGGCGGCGATGTTTCCGGTTTAAAAGCTGCTGAGGGCACTACTGTTGAAATTTCAGGACACAAGGATGAGATTGAAGGCGGCAAAGAAGGCTTAAAAGTTGATTCTTATGCTGATGCAGGAACAGCAATGAAGACTATTCAGGACGCTATCGACAAGGTTTCTACTCAGAGAGCTACTCTTGGTGCCGTTCAGAACAGACTTGAGCATACCATCGCTAACCTCGATAACGTATCTGAGAATACTCAGGCTGCTGAGTCACGTATCCGTGATACAGATATGGCTAAGGAGATGGTTACCTACAGCAAGAACAACATCCTCGCTCAGGCAGGTCAGTCAATGCTTGCTCAGGCTAACCAGAGCAACCAGGGAGTTCTTTCTCTCCTTCAGTAATAAAACTGAATCAAAAGCCTTTCCCTTAAGGCAAAAACAGTGCACATTGGGAGTCCGGAAATCCGGGCTCCTTTTTATTAAAACATTTTCCCAAGTCTTGAATAGGGGTGTTTCATGAATGTATAAGTGAACAATATTAAATTTTGACATTAGTCAAGTTTGAAGATTGTACTCTACAATCTTCAAACTTGGCTCTTTTTTATTGCCTCCAAGTATAGTACACTCTATGTATGAGTATATTATATTCATACAGAAAGGAGGCGCCTATGCCTAACAAAATTTATCCTGATTGGGTTCAGAGTTTCAAGACAAAGGGGACTACCATCAAACGTGTAAGAGACAATTATTATCTCTACAAACACACATCGAAGCGCGTTCCCGGGAAAAAGAATCCGGTACCTGTCGACACCTACATTGGCAAGATAACACCTGAAGGTATCATTAAGAGCGATCAGAAAAAAATCCCTGTGAGCAATGGAGAAGTCATAGTCAGGGAATTCGGCTATTCCAGGGCGGTAGAGCTCTTGTGCCCTCCCGGCTGGAAGGAACCACTGGGTGAATGCTGGAAAGAGGTGCTGGACTTCATCATTCTTAAGGAATCACCTGAAAGCTATATACGTGACGAGAGACAGGTGGCCGATAGCATTGATAAGCACATACAGCCATGGACTCAGAAAAACATGCTGTCCAGAAGGATTGCAAGAGAATACCATATCGGACTTGATGATCTGAAGATCCTGTCTACGATCTATCTTGTTACGATAGGCAAAAACAGGATGATATCAAGGATATCAGGTGATCAGCAGAAGCTGATCGAACAACTCGGCATAGAACTGGAGGTGCCTTAAGGCTGTTTTCAAAGTCCCATCCCTTTATGAGTGGCTGAAAACCATCCCTGAATGCAGATGTGGGAGGAAAACAAGACATGACCAGACAGATGTTGTTGTGCTTGTTATTGTTGGCACCCTGGCAGGGATGAACAGTTACAGAAAGATACACAGATGGGCAGAATACAACTACGACAGACTTAAAAATATCTCAGGCTCAAAGGAGGTATCCCATCTCTTTCAACGATCTCAAGGATCATGTGGAGCATCGATCAGGAAATGCTTGTTGACATTTTTATATCATGGATGTCATCGATCATAGATACAAGGGGAAGGCACATAGCGATAGATGGAAAAGGAGTCCGTGCTGCTGCCCTTAAGGTAAGCGGTGAAAAGACAAAATATATCCTGAATGTAACGAGAAAAATGCAAGGATAAAAGAGCTTGAACAGGATAACAGGAAGCTCCGTTTCTGCCTGCAGCGTTTAAGGGATGCTGCAGACGCGATGATAAGAGATGAACAAGACCAGGAGTAAAGCCTATGGCATTCAGTCTTCGCAACAATGATCTGTTTGAAGAATGCATGACGCAGAAATACCGGATAAAGCATATTTAGCATGACCTAAAATACTGTGAATAGTAACGCGCGTTCTTCCATCTTTTCAAGTGCGCGAGCCGCATCTGCGAGCTTTTCCTGATATTCAGCATCAAGGTCATCAACAATCCCTGACCAGATCTCGCGGACCCTCTTTGTCTCTGCGTGGGCAGCCTCAGCCTTTCTTTTTTCGTCTTTTATGGCACGATTATAATACGCGGCGTCCTTCTGACGCAGCGTCTGGAGCTCCCGGTACTTTTCACCGGATTCAAGCTCACTTATCCTTTTCTTTGCAGCCTTCAGGCGGCATTCCAGCGTATTATAATCGCAGTGATCCATAGGTCAGCCCTTCTCCTTCAGCTCTTTGATCTGTTTCTTGAGAGAAGCTATAAGTGTTTCCTGAGCCTCACATTTACTGACGAGCTTTTCATAGAGCTTCTTGTAATCCGAAGCAGAAGAGACTTCAGTGTTCTTCTTTCTGCGGTTTCTGCCATCAGTTGGTATGATCTCGCCGGTTTCAGGGTTGACCCTGCCTATGAGCTTTCTTTTTGCCCTTGTCATTTTCTTTTCCGGATCCCAGTAGGAATGGGATTCGTAGGCATATGTTATGCCTGAGCGTTTGTCATACTGCTTGATTATTGCCATGCCTGACTCCTTTCACAGTTGACCGGTTTTATATGGTTATGTGTATATTGTATCGCATAACCATATATCTGTCAAGCAAAAAATCCAAGAAAACATTGATTTTTCAACGTTTTCTTGGATTTTGATAGCAATATTTTTAGTGTTAAATCTGGTTATGATAATCAGAGTTTAGAACTTATAGATGGGTTTGAACAGTAACCTCGGGACGGTCTGTATCAGGAAACGTAACATGGTTGATTATTTCTGGCTGCCCTTGAGGAGCGGTGAGATGTGCTTGTAGATCAGAGTCCATCATGCTGATGAAGAGCCGTCATTTATCGTCATCGGGTTCTGGTACATCCTTGCCTCCTGACAGAATGAAGTCCATCAGGAATTCGTTCACACGGTTATTGACACGGAACATAGGCATCGTCTTTCCATCTATCTCAGAAAAATAATGTGCAGCCTTTTCCTTTACTACT
>Ga0256404_1008556_pt1 | contig 15286 bp, 16 predicted proteins | sample RumenRJG_01DNA_FD_185990 | JGI IMG/M metagenome (GOLD analysis project Ga0256404, IMG submission 185990) | Bovine rumen microbial communities from Lethbridge, Alberta, Canada - RJG_01 | ecosystem: Host-associated > Mammals > Digestive system > Stomach > Rumen | place: Canada: Alberta | collected...
CTCAAACTTATGGATATATCCTTCGATTGTTTCACAGTCGATTTTTGCCATTCTTGCAATCGCATGGATATCGCCAATGGCTTCATCTGGGATTCCTTCTGGCACTAAAGCTGCTTCATGTGCTAAATTCTTAAATCTTTCTACGCCCTGCTTTGCTTCTAAGATATATTCGTTCTTAATGTCCTCAGATAATCCTTCAAAGCTTGCTCGTTCCTCAAACTTTTTAAGTGTGCTCTTTACACCATCTACTTTTACTACAAACGCCTTGATAGCATAATCTTTCGCGAGGCTGCATTCCGCTGAGTTGCCATATGCAGAATTCATGCGAACCATCGCTCCTAATGTCTGGTTCTCGATTGCTACTACTTCATTCATTAAGTCTCTAAATACTGTCATTTCTTGGTTTCCTTTCCCGTTTAATAATCTATGGATTTTTGTATCCTTGTTTTGTTTACAAGATACATTATAACACGGCATCGTATTCAGTTTGTTGTAAATTAAGCAAAAAATTATAAAAAAATATTAAAAAGTAGCAAAACCTCTTGCGTGAACGTGTCCGCCCGTATAAAATAGTTCTTGTAATGAAATAAATCACGCTTATTTAGGAGGTTTGAAAAATGAATAAGTCCGAATTAGTATCAGCTATTGCTGACAAGTCCTCTGTATCCAAGAAGGATGTTGAAAAGTTCCTTGCTTGTTTTACAGATGTCGTAGCGGAGGAATTGAAGAAGGGTGAGAAGATCCAGCTTGTTGGATTCGGAACCTTTGAGGTAGGCCATCGTGCAGAGCGTACAGGTCGCAACCCAAAGACAGGAGAAATTCTTACGATTGCTGCAAGCAAGACACCTAAGTTTAAGGCAGGCAAAGCCTTAAAAGATGCTGTGCAGTAATTTGGGTTCGCAAAATATCCTAAAAGTTTTTAGAACCAAAGAGGGTAGGTGTTCAGCATGGTCGAATATAGCATGGATGCCTTCCCACTTTTTTCTAAAATAATATGTTACTTGTTAATTGTGTAAAACTAAGTTGAATTGTTACTCTAGGGCAGCTGCGAAGCTGCTCTTTTTTCAAAAAAAATACCACCAGAATTCTTCTCTGGTGGTATTGTTTTACAACATTCTTCGGTATCTTACTTACGAAGGCTGCATTATACACACCCTCCGCAACAGCCAGGACGAATGTTTTCGTTGATACATTCCTCGATTTCCTTTCGGAATGGCTCTAACTTTTCCTCTAACTCTTCTGGAAAGTCGATTGACCATTTCCCAGTTTCAACGTGTTCGCTCCAATCATCATCGAAGCGAACGCATCCGCCAGAATGTAAACAACCTTCAGGAAACTTTTGTTCCTGTCCGTTGATTTTCAAAATCAACTGTCCATAACATAAACTCGGGAATGCGCCATCATAGGAAACAAATTCTACGATTTTATTGTTCTTTTTCATATTCTTCCTCTCTTTCAAAGATTTATGATCTGCCAGTAAGCAACCATTATGTATCCTATTGGGAATACAAATGTTAAGACTGACATTAGTTTCGATTCTTGCCATGCGACCTTTACTGTGTAGATGCACATGGAAAGGAATAGGATTGCTGATGCAATATCACATACCAGCACAAATCTGTTTGTGAATTCACAGTTCAAGACTGCAACGATGAACATCCATACAAAAATAGATGTGTTAATTAGATCACTTCTCTTAATCATACTTTTCTCCCTATAAGACAATAAATAAGATCCCGTTCACGAGATAATGCCCGATGAACAAAACTTTCTTTTCCCATAGTAATAATCCCATTATTACCTCCTTTCTATCCGCATAGCGGAAGTATTGCTCCCCTGTCATAAGAGCACACTTTTTTCGCAAGGCGTGTGACAGTCACACCTCGGCAAACACAAAAAAGACAAAGCCGAAGAGCCACAATCGGCCCTCTCACTTTGTCTTTTTAATAAAACCTATAAATGTATTTACAATATCTTTATATCATTTTTTTCAAATGATTATCCGCATTTATCTAATTGTTTTAGAATTATAGAAATTTGTCTGTCAACTACCCACGACCTAAAGGTCATGGGCTTGTAACTGCCCAGTCGTACTAACGACTTACGTCTCCGACCTTTAACCCCATTAGATATTACTATCTAAAGTGGCGTTACATCATGGGGTGGCTGACAGCACCCCTTGTAACAAAGTTTACTTTGCTACAACTGTATTAGGTACTTGACTATCAGCAAGATAGTTTATTCCCATACGATACAGATTCATAGCTCCAATACGGTCATCGTTTGATTTATAGCCACAGTTTTTGCAAGTAAACAAATGTATCTTCTTGTTACGGTTAGCCTTTTCAGTATGTCCACACAAAGGACAGCACTGACTCGTATAACGAGGGTCAACCTTTATTACAGAAGATTGATTCTGTTTTGCCTTGTAAATTAATTTTTGCTCGAGGTCATAAAACGCCCACGATACAGAGACATAGCGATCTTTTGTTCTCACACGTTCTGTGGCATTACGAACACCTGTCAAATCTTCAAGTACGAAAAGAGTATGCTTTGGATTATTCTCAACGAGTGCCTTTGATACACAATGGTTCACATCCTGCATCCAACGGTTTTCTCGCTGACCGATAGCTTTCAATCTTCTTCTTGCTGAAGGTGTTTGTCGCATTTGGAGTTCTTTACGAAGCTTGGAATAGCTAGCGCGTCTCTGTTTGATAGCTTTCCCGCTTACAAAACCAGACTTGTGCTTACTGTCATAGGTCGCTACAACAAAATTTATACCTCTGTCTATGCCCACAACATTACAAATGTCAGAAATATTACTTTCTTCGACATCATAAGTTACCGGTATGTGAAGATAATACTTGCCATGTTTATTTACAAGTTTAGCTGTACCAAACTTATAAATCGTATGGTCGAAATACTTAGACATTCCATCTGCAAAATAAGATAACTTCACACGACCGTTTAGCGTATTGATCGAAAAGCAGTTTTGTGTTAAAGAATAATCTCTGTTCCAAACCAAATCATACTGAGGCTTTTTGAACGAGGGTTTAATCCATTCATTTTGATTTTCAAGAATGGTCTTAAATCTGGCGATAACGGTCTTTAAAACAGACTGAGCCATTTGCGATTTAAGGTGAAACTTCTCTCGCAAAGTAGAATACAAAATCTTATTAAGTGAAAACTGCTTTAAGTCATGAGTACGGAATACATAGTCTGAAACATAATTACAGGCATCACGATAAACAGACATCGTTTCATCGAGCAAAACTTTATCGGTATCAGTGGCAACTATTTGAACTTTTGCTGTTATTGTCATCTGTTCCATAGATGTACTCCTTTCATTGATATTTCACTAAATACATTATATAATAGAAATTAGTGAAAATCAATAAATATCAGAGGGAAACTATGGACAATAGATATAATCGTCGCAACAGACGAAAATACAGCCTAAAAGTACATATAGTTCTTGTCATTAAATATCGTAAGCAACTACTAAAAGGTTCTATTTCTGACGATGTTAAGCAAAAGATTTTTGATATAGTCAATACTCGGGGCTACGAAATAATTGCTATGGAAACAGACAAAGACCACATACATTTATTGATAAGTTATGATACGACTGATAGGGTTTGCGACATTGTTAAGATTGTAAAACAAGAAACAACGTATTACCTATGGCAAACGAAAGGATTTAATTTATGAAATGGAAGATATTTACGGAAGACAATGCTTTATAAAGTCCTGATCGACTAAGCCATGCGGAAACCCCGTTAAAGATAGTGAAGTATGGTAGGGAAAGCATCCAGTTTATGAGCCATACTATAAATACTGCCTTAACGAAGGCTGTTCCTAATCCCAGGATCCCATCCATCATACTTACCTGTCCGCCTGTCGAACGTGGCATGAATTTAGCAAGAATCGCATAAGCAACCACTAATACAAGCAAGAATGGCAATAATTTCATAGCTGTACTTGTGACTTCATTTAGAATCCCCGTGCTACTCATTACAGCCCTACTTGCAGGATAAAATGCTGGGATTGCGATTGTTGCTAATCCCAATGCAATAAGGGCTTTTATGTCAGCCATTCCACCTCTTAAAAACCCTACGGTTAGCATCACCAAAAACATGATTACAATAAATACATCTGGACTCCATGCTGCAACATCTGGTATAGACATAATTCCCTCCTAGTCTCTCTCTACTTCAATTCCGTTAACTGTTACTATATCTCCTGCTGGAATGAGAATGTATTTCTCTCCATCTACCACCGTATAATGGATTTGCTTCGCAATGTCTTTTGATGTTGTAATCTTCGTTGCTCCAGCCTGTACCTTAATTGTTTTCTCAAATAATGCGTTCGATGATACGGACTGGTTTTCTCCGAATGTTTCGTCATAGAATTTCACTACGTTTTTTGGATCTATCTCAGCTTCTTCTAATGCTTCAATTAGAGTTTCCTTTGTTAGTTCCCCATTTTCATCAGCTTTCTCTTCCAGTTTTTCTGATACCTCTGCTGCCGCATGGATAGTTATATCTGCTTCATTAAGTAAATCCGAAAAGAAGTTATGCTGATGTGAAGGTTCTGCCACTTCTTTACATCCTAAAACCTCTTTGATCAGTTCTTGGTGTATTTCCTTCTTGCTCATATACAAAACCTCGTTAAGGGTTGCTGTACGTTCTGTAAAGGAAGGATACAGGAAGCCTGCAATCGGTTTTCCAAGAACAAATTCTCTGTCAATATTAGAGAAATCCTGTTCATTACGTCTATAACCCAGACTAGGCTTTGTTAGTGTCACATTAAGAACGGATACGAGTGCGTATGAATATGTTGTTTCACTTCCATCTTCTAAGTCATTCTGATCTAGTGTAATAGTAGGAACATCATACTTATTTGTTACAATCAATATACAGAAGTTTTCCGTGTACTGAATAGTATCAATGATCTTTTGGAATAACGCATCAATAGCATCCTCATTATTGTTTACGACTGCGAGCAACTCCTTATCGTTACCATCTGTTTTTTCTAGGTTATATAGTGATACTCCTATTTTTCCGTTGAGTGTGGATTTTAAGGCATCAGAGTATTTATGTATTTCTTCCTCTTCCAGAACAATGCTTTTCTTTTTCCACTTGCACACTATGTTTTTTTGACCGTTTACGAAGCACCCATAAATCGTTCCGAGCAATCCTTCAGGGCAAAGGGTGTTCTTTTTTATTTCCCGTATTTCTCTTTCGTTCATAAACAGAATCCTTTCGTTTGCTACAGGCTCTTTCCACCTGCTAAAGCAAGTTGGAGTTGACCTAAAACATCCTCTTAAAAAAAATAGCGACTCAATTTAATAATTGAATCGCTCTTATCATGTATCTAATATTGTTATACCATTATTGAAATAAAATTATTCGCATCGTTCATTAGATTGGTGTCGGACAAGTAGACACTAAAGCCTAAACTTACACCGACCGCATTCAGGTCTAACAAGTAGACATTTTTGTTTTTGCAAGGTTCCCCCTGGTTTACTTTATCATCAATTAGTCTCCGCCTAACAAGTAGACATTTTTATAGGGTTCCAAACCTCTCACAATCCGAAACAATGATGTCCTTCAGTCTAACAAGTAGACATTTTTATAGGGTTCCAAACCTCTGTTCCAGAGGTGTTACATCGCTGATTGGTCTAACAAGTAGACATTTTCATAGGGTTCCAAACCCTGCACCGTCATCTAATAATGAAGTAGCTCGTCTAACAAGTAGACATTTTCATAGGGTTCCAAACCCTCAAATTGATACTTTTATTATATGCTAAATTCCTGAAAAAGTAAAACCGCCTATTTCTTGAAATGAGAAATAGACGGTTTTTGTATTACTTTCCTTCCAGAAGGAGGAGGTTTGAGGTGTTTAGAATATATTTATTCGGACAACTCATAACTTTTTTGTATGACTCCTTTCCTTCAAAATTGTCGATAACCGCCTTTTCTTCTGCGTTCATACTTTCGTAGTCCTTCTTTCCATAAGAAGGAGGCAGCCATCCTTTTTGCTGCGATCCAAAGATATTTAGCTTCTTTAGAAGTTCCAGATCCTTGAATACAATATGACAAGTACCCTTTTTGTAAAATGTGAGTGTAAGAAACTTTGTGTCGATATTTTTCGTGCAATTTTGTTTCTCTGCGTCTTTTAGTCGATTAGATACATCTTCCCCATCTGTCAGACCGCCATCAAGATAGTTTAATGCCTTTTCGATATCGGCAATTTGCTGTTTAACATGGTAATCGGGGCTAAACTTGCCAGAATAAGGCGAGTATGCGTTACATGGTAGGATTACTTTTTTATTGATATACCATGAACGATTGGTGCTCCATCCATTGTAATAATGGATATTCTCACTACCCTCATTCCATGAATATTTATAGGATAGTGTGTCGAAGAGATTGATAATACACTCTTCTATTCCACCTATAAGCTCTTTGCTCATTTTCATCCTAAGATTATAGATGTTATGAGTAGAGAAGTCGTAGTTTGATAACTCGTCTACCTGACTTTGATAACTCTCTCGTAGCTTACTTGTCATTGTTCCTGTGATTCGTTTGTCAGCGAATAGTGTATGCCAGTATTTGGCTCTCACTTTCTTGACAAAAGAATTAACATTTAACTCGCCATCGCAGGTTAATTCCAGCATTGGGTGAGCGTAGGTATTTTCCTGCTTGTCTATGTTCGGCATAAGTCTTGGCTGCAATGCCTTATACTCTTCTATCAGGCGAATTCCTGCTTCTACATCAAGTTCGTATGATTTAACAATCATTTCGATAAAATCGGTTGTAGCCAGATCTGTTTGCTGCGACTCTTCGCATTCCTTGTAATACTTTCGCTTCAATCCATCGAAAATATCACTCTTGTACTCAGGTCGCTCATAAAAAACTTTAATCAGAGCAATTTCTACATCCGTTTTTCTTTCTGCTGATTTGAACTCGTCTGTGTGATATTCAATCGTAGCATTTGCTTTTTTAAGCTCCATCATTAGTGTCTTTCGGATAGACGAATATGGATTCTTTATTGTTTCAGCATTCAAAATGCAAAAAACAGCACCACCATGTTCTTTCTGCATTGATATTGCCTTCATTAGGTGTTCTGCACCTTTTGAAAACGGTGGGTTCATTACAATCAAGTCGTATTGCTTGAATGTTCTAAACGTCAGAAAATCGTCATGCACAAGGCGGTATCCTGCACCAAGTAGTGTGTTCTGCAAGGTTGGATCTAACTCAATACAGTCTATATCTGGCTTATTGCAACTGTTCTGTGCTAGTTCCTCTATATATTTTACAATATCCCCTTTTCCTGCTGAAGGCTCTAGTATGGTATGCACCTTATACAGGTTAACACCTTCGAACATTTTATTGAGCAGTTTTCTTGGGGTTGGATAAAATTCTAATAGTTCCATTGTTTTCTCCATTCTGGCAGCCCCTCCGTATGGGCCGCCCAACTTTGTTAGTCAGCCCTTTGGAGGACTATCAAGATACGGAGTGTCTTGATAATAAAAGCCTACTCCCCCTAAGTAGGAAGAGTAGACGATTATTTTATTTTAATCTTGTTCAAGTAACTTTGTGGCTTCTAAGTCTGCTTCATGCAAGGCTAGTACCAACGGATGCTTCTCCATTGCATATCCAAGGTCATTCCAGATGTCTTTTGGCTCTGTAAAGCCCATGTGCCATCTGATGGCCATTACTTCATTCAAGGTCAACTGAATATAGCCCTGAACCAGTAAAGCACTCTTTTCACCATGCCCTAAAGGAACACGATTCTCAGAGATTTTATAAGATGGAACGGTATGCCATATAAAGGAACCTTTTTCATCTTTTTTTACCTGCCATTTCTCCGCAGCTGCTACAATCTTTTCATCATAGGTCTTTTCATTGCGAAAATCCTTTTCATAAAGGTCGGCTTTGCATAGATCGTGTAGAAGTGCCACGATAGCAATGCTATCCTCTCCGATCCCTTCTAAGGCTTTCGCCCAGACTGGATTCTGCTTTTTTGCACGAAGGCAGTTGTATACGTTTAGGCTGTGCTGACACAAGCCACCTTCTACTGCCATGTGAAACCTTGTAGAGGCAGGTGCTTTGTAAAAGTCCGTTGACTCTACAAATTCTAATAAATTCTCCATGCCTGGTCTTTTTGTACTGGTAAGGAGAGCCTTAAAATCTTCTTTGTTTTTTTCTAATTCAATAGCCATTTTAATACCTCTTTCTCTGTATTTTGGTTATTTTTGCCATCTTTGCTCCACAGTTTGGACAATAACGCATATAGGAATACCTATCGTCCTTATGAAACCACGCGTGACAACAACTACAAGAGATGGTCCCGTTGTGATTATCAATCCAATGCGCACGTTCTGATTTCTTCTGTGCAGACGTTACAGACGGCAATGCCTTAATGAATTCCCACAATTTGTAGTTTTCTTCATTCGACATTTTTCCATGCAAGTATTCCTGATAATCCAGCATTTCCTTTCTGCTTACCGCATCCTCGCAAGATTGCTCTGGTTTCGATGCAGGTGTTACAGATGGTAATGCCTTAATATCATCAACGTCCACGACTTTCATGATTTCATTCCCGCTAAAATCATCTGTCTCAATAACAGTTGCCATATCAAGCACCGCCTGTCTGCTCACGCAATCAAGCACCGCCTGTCTGCTCACGCATTCGGTTTCGGTTACAAGAAAATCAAATTCATCTGGGTTATAACTAAAATCTTGAACAAACTCTCTTGCTATACTCTCTGCTTCTTCTGGGCTTTCTGCTTCGATAAACGGATCATTGTAATACTCGTTGGACCATTCATCTGAAGGAATTTCCCAATCCGCTACTTTTTTTCTGATACTCACGTTATATTTCATTTTTTTGCCCCTCCTTCTGGCTTTACCATGCTCCCTGCGTTTTCATAATGTTAAGCACGGTATTTTTGATTTTCTGTGAGCAATCTTCACTGTTCACCGAGTATCCTTTCCAAGTTCCCTTGGTTCCATTGATTCCGTTATACACTTTGATACCAATATTCCAAGGACACCTAGAAGAGGATTCCCATTCTTTAAGGTTTTCGGAGTAATCATCTAGTAATACTCCACCCTTCACGTAATCCTCTTTACATTCCTCGTAAGGAACAATGATTACAGGTACGGATTTTAGCCCATGCTCCCGTAACCATAATCGTTTGTCTGCTGCTGCCTGTTTGGATGGACTCTTCGTAAGAATACGAACATCATATCCTTCCTCAGCTAAACTCTGTATGGCCTTCAGCATATTTTCCATCCCTTGAAGAGAACGAAAATAGCGGTTTTTTGGATCACTAACGTAGTTTAAGTCCACGCTGGAATTCCACTTGGCTAGTGTTCCATCCATATCAACGTATAGAGTGGCACGTCTGTGATTCCATAGGTAGTAGTCTAAGACGCATAGACATGCAGCTAGTCCAATTAGAATAGCGGTTATATGGCTGCACCATATATCCCATTCTGTTTGCTTTTCATAGGATATCTTCTCAATCACGTACAGGAAAACTGTATAGATTTCAAACAGGATCCCTTCAACTGCTAATACTTTCCATAAGAAGTCCACAACCTTGTGAATTTCTTTTTTGTAAAGAACTTTTTTACCTCTACTCATAATATTTTTTCCTTTCCTTTCCCCGCTGTAACGGGGAAAAACAAATTTTTCCCACCCGTTACAGCGAGCGAAAGTTTCACTAGACAAACAGAATATTGCTTGTCAATGGCTTGTCTACGCAAATCATTTTTGCGTGACTTGCCCTTCCAGATAGAACGGTTAGAAGCCCCTTGTTGCCTACCTTCTGGATCCAGAAGGTGAGGTCTTCCATTGGTAACGTAAATCCCTCTGAATTTTCAAGGTCTGCATTTGCTTCTGCTGGAATCTTGTACACTTTCCACTCAGGATGATTCAGATCCCGTCTCACGTTCTTTTCTATGAACAACTCTACAATACGTGTTAGTCGTTCCTTTTCTGTTTGGCTCATTTTTCTACCTCCTTCGTAGAGCACAAAAAAACGCCCAAAGATTAACTTTGAACGTTTTTCATTTACCAATATATATGTGTTTACTCTATATTTTTATCGCTTTGAAAAATAAATTATCCATGTATTTTATGGCTTCATCTAAGCTATCGCAGGATTTCTGTTTTCTCGGCTCAATATAGTTAAGCAAAGTTTTTGCCAGGGAAATCTAATCGCCCTTCGTGAATACCCGCTTCTTTTGCCTGTTTGATAATCTCGGCTTTGAGTTCATCGTATCCAAAATCGTCATCGTCTACATTCGTGTCAAGATCTAATACTTCTGTATGGAACTTTTGTTCATCACCTTCATCGTCTACATATCGCCCAAGCATGTATACACAACCATCTTCCGTGTCAAAATTTAATACTTCTGCATATAACTCTTGTTCATCACCGTCATTGTCTACGTATCGCCCAAGCATGTATACACAACCATGAATGCCATCCATTGATTGACCGCCCTCGAAGATGATATTGATTTCGTCTCCGACTCCATCATCAATGACATCTAATATATCATCGGCCTTCTCTCCATGAACATCGTTTTCGGCTGCTTCATCATTCAATCCAAGGTAGCAATCGACAACACCATCATCGGGGCGATAAATATAATACCAGTCCGAGTTAGAGTTTAGTTCGTCAAGAATTTCCTCGATAGAATTTCCCTTTGCGAAAACTCCTGTTGCACCCATTAGCTTTATCATGACTTCTCTCCTTCTAAGAATGAAATAGTGCTGCAAGATTTTCTCACAGCACTATTTTTTCTAGCATCAAAAACCTTTTTGCTTGATGTGATTATCCGAACGGTTTAGTTAAATGGCAGATCCTCTTCTACACCGCCCATTGTAAGAAAATCATCCCCTAATGGCTCGTTTGGAGTAGGTGCTGCTGCCTGTCCGCCTGCATTATAGTTGTTGTTCTGGGCGCTCTTACTTTCAGCGAACTCGATGCTATTTGTTACGAACTCGAAACCATACACTTTCTGGCCTTCCTTGTTGGTGTAGTTATTGTTACGAACTTCGCAGTCACATACAATTTTCGTGCCCTTGTGCAGGTACTTCTCTACGAATTCTCCCTGCTTACCTAGGGCTGTCATATTAAAGAAGTCGGCAGTTGGCTCTCCGTCTCGCTTGAATCTTCTGTCTACTGCAAGAGAGAACCTTGCGATGCAGATGTTGTTTGCACCGCCATAACGAACCTCTGGATCCTTTGTCAGTCTACCCATAACTATAAATTTGTTCATTGCTTTTTCTCCTTCCACTCTTGGGAAATCGGTTAATTTGTTATATGCTTATTATACTACATCATTGCTTAAATTTGTTGTAAAAATGTATTTTTTTGATATTTTTCTTTAACTTCTCAGCTTGTTTAGTCTATGCTGTGAACTACTCCGACTTAATACTTCGTATTTGAAGTCGGAGCTTCCTGCTTCAACCACTACTGTGTTCCTAACAAGTTACCTTGTCGGCTCGTCTTACACGATGTCCGCAGGCGTAAATTCGGATAGTTCCTACCCTATTGTTTGTAGTTACGCTGATTCTAAAATTCTCAATCCCTCTACCTTGATGTTGATAGCAGCGTTCCAATCCCTATCTATTTCTTTGTGACCGCAATGAAGGCAATCCCATTTACGGATTCTAAGATCTTTGAGATTTTCATTCCTATATCCGCACCAATGACAGAGTTGAGAACTTGGAAACCATTTATCTACCTTTATCAGATAACCACCTCGGTCTTTTAGTTTGTATTCCAAGAAGTTTACAAATATTCCGTAGCCATTATCTAAAGTAGCTTTTCCATTTCCGAAGCCTTTATTTGCCATAGACCTCATATTCAGATTTTCTACGCATACACAGGTGTACTGATTGGCTATCTCAGTTGACCTCTTATGTAGAAAATTTTTTCTTTGATTAGCTATGTGTCTATGTATCTTGGCTATTTTCTTTTGTTGTTTACGATAATTATTACTACCAATCGTCTTGTGTCTCAGCTTACGCTGTGACTTTGCTAACTTATCTTGCGACAACTTGTAGTAATGTGGCATATCGCAGACATTACCATTGCTATCTGCATATAACCCATCTGATTTATAATCCAAGCCTAATGTACTCTTTGATGTTACAGGAGCATATAACTCTTCGGTTTCATACTCAAATAAAATAGATACTTGGTATGTATTATCCCTATTTTGAGTGATGGTAGCTGATTTAAGTTTCCAATCTTTATTAGGTTTTCTGTGTATTTTAGCTTTTACTTTACCTAACTTGGGCAGTTTGACATAATCATCACCAATTTCTATGTTGTTATTCGTAAAGTTCGTTGTGTATGTTTTCTTCGCTTTATGTTTATTCTTATACTTAGGATAACCACCTTGTTTTTTGAAAAATCTGTCAAAGCCATCAGCCAAATGGAAAATTGTATTGTTTAGGGCAAACTTATCAACTTCCTTTAGAAATAAAAAATCTTTCTTTAGATGTTGGGTGCAGTAATTATTCGCTGCCAGTTTGGATAGGTGTTTTTCTCCATGCTTATATCGTTCTTGTTGTACACTAAGCATCTGATTATATACAAACCTGCAACAACCAAAAGTCTTTTGACATAATTCAGCTTGTTCTTTATTTGGGTATATAGCGTAAACATAGGCTTTATTTGCCATAAGACTTCTCCTTTCCGTAAGATTATAGTTGTTGACGGTGCTAACCCCTCCCTACTTCGTTGAGGAAGGGGATTGCACACGCTTTCCTTTCTATATATTGGAATTAAAAGAATTTCAACTTACCTGTATTTACATAGATTTTTTCTGATCTCTTTTCCATTTCTTCAATCAGAACCTTATCCGAACCATTCCTTACCATTATTTCAGCAAATTCTTTGGCTTTCGCAAACATACCAGGATATTCCATTGCCTCATACATGAATCGGTTTGTACCAGACTGTTCCGTGCCGATTAGGTTGCCTGCTCCTCTTTGCATTAAGTCGGCCTCTGCAACCTTAAATCCATCTGTTGTTTCCGTTAGAATTTGAAGTCGGCTAGTGTCTGCCTCTTCATCTGTCTGTAAAATACAATATCCTTGCTTGTTTCCTCTTCCTACTCGACCTCTTAATTGGTGTAACTGTGAAAGTCCAAACATCCAAGCATCATTTATAACGATTACGGTGGCATTCGGTACATTTACACCAACTTCGATTACTGTTGTGGCAACGAGGATCTGCAACTTTCCTTCCTTGAATTGAGCAATAGTCGATTGGTTGTCTTTCTCTTTTCCTGTTACAACTCCCACATTGATTCCTAATTGCTCTGTATACAGGGTTGCCACTTCTTTTACAGTCTTTTTCTCAGATTCTCCATCAATCAAAGGACAAACCACATAAATTTGCTCTCCTGCAATGAGCCTTTGCTTGATAAAGTTCATGGTTGCTTTTTCACTTTTACAGATACAGGTCTTTACAGGCTTTCGACCACTCGGCACAGTCTTGATCTCGTAGATGTCTGTATCTCCGTAAATAGATGTCGCCATTGTTCTAGGAATTGGTGTTGCTGAGAAAGATATTGTATGAACTCCCTCTTTTGCTTTCTGGGCGAGTGCTGTTCTTTGCTCTACACCAAACCTATGCTCTTCATCAATTAGTGCAGCTCCTAGATTCTTAAAAACTACCCTGCTTCCAAGAACAGCGTGTGTACCGATTACTAACTTAATAGAACCGTTCTTAATGCCCTCTAAATCCTTGCTATTTGTTTTCTTGCCACCAAGGAATGCCACCTTGAATCCTAGTGGCTCTGCCATTTCTCTCAATTCCTTAAAGTGCTGTTGGGCCAGTACTAAAGTCGGTGCCATGAGTGCTGCCTGGTACCCGCTATCTGCCATTGCAAGCATGATTAAGAAGGCTACGATCGTCTTGCCACATCCTACATCACCTTGAATAAGGGCATTGACACGTTTTCCTGTCACCATGCTCTCTAGGACAGCATTTACAACCTTTGCCTGGTCCTCTGTTAATTTGAATGGCAGGGTGGAAATTGCTTTCTTTACTGCATCACTTTTTTTCATTATGAATGGAGAAGTCGTGGAACGTTCTTTCTTTCCGTGTTCCAATACACAGGCAAAGTATAATAGATCCTCAAACACCTGTCTCTGCACTGCTTTTCTAAGAACCTTCATGTTCTGAGGGTGGTGAAGGCTATACAGAGAATCTTTTCGACTTGGCAATTTTGTTTTTTGCAGGACAGCGGATGGGAATGTTTCTGGTAACTGTTCCTTCCGCATAGCACTGTGAATAGCATCCTCTAATCTCTCCGCACTAATCCCTGTATACTTCGGGTAGATTTTTACCCAACGTAATGGTGCGTCTGCCATGCGTAGCTGCATAGGATTCAGCATAGAGAAAGAATCCCATTGACAGGAGTATTGCAATTTACCGCTTACAACTACATCCTTGTCTTTATACAACTTTAATATTTCGTACATATATGCCTGTCCTAGGTACGTTATGGTTAATTTCATATGTTCATTGATATACAATTTACATACAATAATGGTTCTGCCACTTCCACTCTTTTTATTGATCTCTTTCAAGGTTCCTGCAACAGACACATACTTCCCATCGTGCTCAATGCCAGGGTATGTGATTTTTGTAAAATCGTAGAATTTGTATGGTGTGAGATAACAAAGGTCAAGGTCACTCATTATCCCTCTTTTTTCGAGAATGCCTTTCATTCTCTTATCCATCTTAAATCCTTCGTCTATTGCTTTTGCACCCATTTCTCTTTTTATTCCTTCCGCATTATTTGACTCTATCAGTTTTGCATCCTTACCATTTCTGCACCGCAGTGAGGACAGTATTTGGAATTCTCAAACCCATTATTTTTGTGACAAATGCTGCATTCATAAACTGACGCGGTTTTGTCATATTTTGCTCTATGAGGAATCCATCATTTTATTCCCTTCTGTTTCAGTTCGACTTCGATGAAGCCGCCCGTGTACTCATTTCGCCCGCTCAAAAACGCTACCGATGAAACACTGCCCCAGTGAAATTCGTAGTACAGGACAGATTCGCTCTCTTTGGAAGGATTACCCAGTCTGGCACGCAAAAAAGAATCTGCCACTTTCTTCTTTTCTTTCTGATATTCTTTATCGGGATACCCCGGATCTTTCCTTTCAAGAACAGGAATCAACTGTATTTTGTGAAGTCGATGATTGATAACAAATACTTTGACCGTAAAGG
>Ga0256404_1008560_pt1 | contig 15276 bp, 6 predicted proteins | sample RumenRJG_01DNA_FD_185990 | JGI IMG/M metagenome (GOLD analysis project Ga0256404, IMG submission 185990) | Bovine rumen microbial communities from Lethbridge, Alberta, Canada - RJG_01 | ecosystem: Host-associated > Mammals > Digestive system > Stomach > Rumen | place: Canada: Alberta | collected...
AAATTTGCTGACGAAGATTCAACTCCAAAATGGTTCCTAAGTTGTAGGCCACCCTTCCAAACGTTACCTCCAAGAGATAAGAACAATGTTTTTGGAAGGTCTGTTGGTGACAATCAGTGGATGAATGCAACGGCAGGCTCGGCTGCAGACAATACTCCATAGCCGTCTTCTTTTTCAATAACTGGATATTTCTTTTCTTCCATGTGGCGATTGAGCAAATAAAAATGTGCGTGCATCGGAATGCACGGGACAAAGATAGACAAAAAATCCGAACCGCCAAGCGATTCGGAGAAAAGTTGCTGTTTTAGTCTTCGCTTTTCATTCGATTTTTTTCATTCCGTTATGACTGGTTGCGGGAATCGGCTTATGTGTGATGGGCTATGGTGATTTGCACGCTCATACGAGGCTGTTGGGCTTCAGTTTGAAGGAATGCTCAATGCTGTTCATCTCCTCAAGGAAAGCCTTGTCGACCTTCAGACGCTGCTCGATGGTGGTGCAGCTGTGGATGACGGTGGAATGGTCGCGCCCGCCGATGAGCTTTCCAATGCGCGCACTGGGCATCTTCGTGTACTTCTGTGCCAGATACATCGACACCTGACGGGCTTGCACATATTCGCGCTTGCGGCTCTTGCTGAACACGTTCTGCTGGGTGACACCGAAGTGGCTGCATACTTTCTCGAGGATGTCGTCGATGGTGAGCGGGTGGTTGTCTGTCTTCACGGCACGCTTGATGACGCGCTCGGCCAGATGCATGTCAATATGGGTGTTGTAGACGATGCTGTGGGCCATGAGCGAGTTGACGACGCCCTCTAAGTCGCGCACGGAGCCGTTGGCGGTCTGGGCAATGAACTGGATGACGTCAGCGGGAATCTTCAGGCCGTCGCGGCGGCACTTCGAGTTTAGGATGTCGATACACAACTGCACGTTGGGCTTCTCGAGCTCGGCAATGAGTCCACAGGAGAAACGCGTAAGCAGGCGTTCCTTCACACTGACGAGGTCGACAGGCGGGCGGTCGCTGGCCAGCACAATCTGCTTGCCAAGACGGAACAAATGGTCGAAGATATAGAAGAAGGTGTCGAGCGTCTTCTCCGTTGTCCACTCCTGAATATCGTCGACAATCAGTACGTCGATGGTCTGATAGAAGTTGATGAAATCGTTGAGCGTATTCTGGCGGACTGCGTCGGTGTACTGTACTTGGAACAGGCGGGCCGACACGTAGAGCACGCGCTTGCGCGGATACATCTTCTTAGTCAGCACACCGATGGCATTGATCAGATGGGTCTTGCCGCAGCCAGAGGGACCATAGATAAAGAAAGGGTTGAAAGTCGACTTGCCTGGATGCTGGGCAATGGATATTCCTACGGTTCGCGGCAGCTTGTTGGCGTCGCCTTCGATATAGTTGTCGAAAGTTTTTTTCTTGTCTAACTGGGGATCGAGGTCCTGTGGAACGGCAGCGTCGAGCAACGTGGGTGACAAGTTGATTCGTGTTGTCTGCAGTGGCGTTTCGAGGTCGGAAGCAACCTCGCCCTCGTTCTCCTGTGTGATGCCGTGCTCCTTGTCGGTGACGATGCGATAGGTAAGCTGCACCTTGGCCTTGAAGCTGTTGGCAAGTGCCCACCCCATGAGTCTGACGAAGTTCTGCTCCAGATATTCGTAGAAGAACATGCTGGGCAACTGAACCAGCACAGTCTTCTTGAGTTCGTCGTACGACTCGAAGACGATGGGCTCAAACCACGTTTTATATGTCTGCTCCTCGACGTTCTGCCTGATCAGATGGAGGCAGTTGTCCCAGAGCGCCTGATGACTCTGTTGCATGTAGGCGGTAATATTTTTTTTGTTCTAAAGAATTGAGTGTTTATGACAAGATTATGTCTTGCTTTCAGCTTTTCAAGTGCAAAGGTCGGAAAAAAAAATGAAACGAGCAAATTGCTCAAAAACACAAATGAATTGTACAATCAACGTAACTCGCTCGAATAAGGCTTATTATATTGTTTCACGATTTTTTATGCGTATATGCTCTTGCAAATATAGAACCCCCTGTAGGACAGATAGATATAAAACAAGAAATGAGTTTTTCAACCCATTTCTTATTTAGACAAAATAAATTTTACTTATCTTTTTTACCAAACACGGAGAAGTGGACGTACCGCTTAGGATGCCTTTTCAGGTCAATGACCAGCGAGTCGGCGTCACGCATGGTGTTGGAGAGGTGGGTGTAGAGCGACGGGTCTCTCATCAAGAGTCCCAAGGTGCCTTCCTTGCTGTTCAGTGCGGTAGTCATCTGCTGCACGTTGGCCAGCGTAGCGTCGACCTTCTGCATGGTGGCAGCCACGTCTACCTGATTGAGTTGCTGCGTCAGTCCTTCGGTGTTGGTGAGCACGCCGTTGGCCTTTTCCATCATCTGTGGCATTTCGCGGTTCAACGAAACTGTCAGGGCGTTAAGCTGCTGTGAGGTGCTTGTAAGGCTTGCAGTGATGTTCTCTACGTTATGGAGTGACTGGGCGATGGTGGGGTCGGCCAACAGGGCATTGACGCTCGCGAGGATGGAGTCGATCTTCGGTAGCATCTGCTGTATCTGGGGCACCATTTCGGCAGCCTTGCCCATGGCTCCTTGCTGCATGCCACCACTGATAGTGTCGCCTACGGACAATACGTCAGAGGGGTTGTCGCCAAACTTCAGCTCCAGCTTCACGTTGCCAAGCAGGTCGCTCGAGATCTCTGCACGCGTACCCTTGGTCAGTCGGAGCTGCTTGTCGAGTCCTACGACGGCTACGATATGGTCGGGCTGACTGTAATCGTAGTCGATAGCCTCGACCACTCCCACCTTAAAGCCGTTGGCATAGACGGGACTCGAAGCTGAAAGTCCGCTGACATCACTGAACACGGCATAGTACTTGTTTCCGCTCCCTACCAAGGTCAGGCCTTTGAGAAACTGCATGCCGAAGTAGAGCAGGACAATACCAAGTACTGCTACGATGGCTATCTTCACCTCGTTCTTTACACTTTTCATATCTCAAAATCTTTATTTCTTACGCTTTCTATATTCCTGCCGGGCCTTCTCAATATCCATCCTTGCACCGTCCTTGAAGGCAATGACAAATGCCTGCGGGAACTTGGCGGACACTTCCTTGCGGAGCCGGCATATTTCATCATAGTCGGTCGAGGAGCCTACGGTGTACTTCCAGATGCCCCCTTCCTTGTAGTTACCTACGTCCGTGAGACCCTTGAATTCTTTGGAACCTGCCTTCAGCTTTGTTCCACTGGTCAGGAACTGTACCTTGAAAACAGGAGCATCGTCCTGAGGCGACTGAGTTGTCTGGGGTATCTGAGTCGTCTGAGGCAGCTGGGGCGTTTGGTCTTGCTGAGGTTGCTGGACTGGCTTCTCCTCTTGAACCTTTTTCTCCTCTTGAACCTTCTTCTCCTCTTGAACCTTCTTCTCCTCTTGAACCTTCTTCTCCTCCTGAACCTTCTTCTCCTCCTTTGGTCTCTCTATGGTCTGTGGCACATTCCCAATCTTACGTTGGTAGTCTTGAAAAGCCTTCAGCATGCCGCGGGCATATTTTTCCGTAGAGCTATCGGCATTCATGAACTGCTCTTCGTCGGTCGTTGAGATGAACCCCAGTTCCAGCAGGCAACCAGGCATCGATGTTAGACGCAGCACGGCGAGGTTGTCCTGATGGGCACCTTGGTCTTGTCGGCCTGTTGCAGCGCAGACGTGCTTCTGCATGAGCTTGGCCAGTTCTACGCTGTTTAACATGTTGTCGTCCTGCATAAACTCGAACAAGATGTCGCTTTCAGGCGAACGCGGGTCATAGCCCTGATAGGTCTGAAGATAATTGTCCTCCAGCAATATGGCTTCATTCTCGCGCTTTGCCACCTCTAGGTTTTCAATAAAGCCGGCCTTACCGGTGTTCCGCCCTCGACCTAAGGTATAGGTTTGGAACCCACGTGCAATCCTTCCCTTTGGTAGCGCGTTGATGTGGACAGAGATGAACAAGTCGGCTTTGTTCTTGTTGGCAATCTCTGCCCGCTGCCATAGCTCCAGAAAGCGGTCGGTTTTACGGGTGTAGATAACCTTTACGTCAGGACAGTTCTGCTCAACCATCTTTCCAAAAGCCAACGCATATCGTAATGTCAAGGTCTTTTCCTTGGACATCTTTCCACAGGCACCAGTATCCTTGCCGCCGTGTCCGGCGTCAATGACGAGCGTAAACTTCTTTGCCCCGATACTTTCCAAAGGTATCAGGCAAAGAATGAGAAATACTATTGAAACAATCTTTTTATACAACATTCGTCTGCAAAATTACCAATTATCGATGAGAAAACCGACGTATGCTATTCAGTTTTATCATTTATTAAGTGTAACTCAACCCCCGCTCCGGCACAGTCGGCACCCATAGGCGGGTTCATCTTCGTAAGCTTGATGTCGACAGCTATAGTTTCTGGATAGGCATGGAAGACTGCGTGGGCAATACGTCCGGCCACGTGTTCTAACAGTTGAGACGGCAAAACCATCTCTCGTTCTATCAGGTGGCAAAGCTCGGCGTAGTTCACCGTGTCGGCCACGTCGTCGGTGATTAGCGCGCGTGATATATTATAATGTACGCGAAGGCTGACAAGATACTCGCCTCCCACCCTGCGCTCCTGCGGCAGCACACCGTGATAGGCATACAGCCGCAGGTCTTTGATATAGATACAACTTTGAACTTTCAATTATCAATTATCAATTGTCAATTATCAATTCTTGTCATCCACACCGACTGGCTCCGCAGTTCTTGCAGATAAGGCAGCCCTCCTGATAGACCAGAGGCTCATGTCCACATACGGGACACTTTTGTCCGCGGGCCTCGGTACCGTCGGTGACGTACTTCTTCAGGGCACGCTCGACGCCGTTCTTCCACGTGTTGATGCTCTCGCTCTTCAGCTGTAGCGAGCTCACCAACTTGATGACGTGGTCAATGGGCATTCGATAGCGTAGCACACCACTGATGAGCTTCGCATAGTTCCAGTACTCGGGGTTGAACTTCTCCGACAGTCCCTCGACGGTGGTCTTGTAGCCACGTTTGTTCTCGAACTGGAAGTCGTAGCGCTTTGTACCGTCGGGATTCATCTGTTTGATAATCTTTCCCTTAGTGACCGACTTCGGTAGCATGATACCTTCTTCCTCGTCCTGTAAACCAGTGAAGATTTCGTAGGGATAGCCGTCAAGCAGACCGACGAAGGCCACCCACTTCTCCTTGTTGTTCTGGAAGCGCACCACATCGCACTCCAGCACCTGTGGCCTGACCTCGGTTACGGTGGGATGCTTGCAGGGGGCTTCCTTCTTCGGAGCTACTTCCATGTTGTTGTCCTTTACCTGCTCGTCGTCGTTTTTCTTCTTGTCTTTCTTCGACACCGAGATCATCACGCCGGCACGCGAACCGTCACGATAGATGGTACAACCTTTACAGCCCGAACGCCAAGCCTCGACGTAGAGGCGGTTTACCAGTTCTTCATCGACATCGTTGGGTAGGTTCACGGTGACGCTGATAGAATGGTCTACCCACTTTTGGATAGCACCTTGCATGCGCACCTTCATCAGCCAGTCAACATCGTTGGCTGTAGCCTTGAAGTAGGGCGAACGGGCTACCAGTTCGTCAATTTCCTCCTGCGTGTAGCGGTTGTCAGGATCAAGTCCCTGTACCTTCATCCATTCCAAGAACTTCGGGTGGTAGACGATATACTCCTCGAAGGCATCGCCCACCTCGTCGACGAAATCCACGTGTACGTTGGTATCGTTGGCGTTCACCTTACGGCGACGCTTATAGAAGGGCATGAACACTGGCTCAATGCCACTCGTTGTCTGTGTCATCAGACTGGTGGTACCCGTAGGAGCGATGGTCAGACACGCAATGTTACGACGCCCGCACTTCACCATCTCTTCGTACAGCTTTCCGTCGGCTTCCTTCAGGCGCAGAATGAACGGGTTCTGCTGCTCGCGCTTGGCGTCGTAGATCTCGAAGGCACCACGTTCGCGGGCCATCTCGACACTGGCTCCGTAGGCAGAAAGTGCCAGCGTGCGGTGCACCGACACCGCGAAGTCGGTAGCCTCCTGCGTGCCATAACGAAGGCCCATGGCGGCAATCATGTCACCCTCTGCAGTGATGCCCACACCGGTACGACGTCCTTTTGAGCTCTTCGCCTTGATCTTTTCCCATAGATGATACTCGGCACCCTTCACCTCCATCGACTGCGGATCCTGCATGATCTTCTCCATGATGAGGTCTATCTTCTCCAGCTCCAAGTCCACGATGTCGTCCATGATGCGCTGGGCAGCACGCACGTGCTCACGGAACTTGTCAAAGTTGAATGAAGCTTCCTGCGTAAAGGGATTCTCCACATACGAGTAGAGGTTGATACTGAGCAGTCGACATGAGTCGTAGGGACAGAGGGGAATCTCGCCGCAGGGGTTCGTTGACACCGTGCGGAAGCCCAGGTCGGCATAGCAGTCGGGAATGCTCTCGCGCAGGATGGTATCCCAGAACAGCACACCTGGCTCGGCACTCTTCCATGCGTTGTGCACAATCTTTCCCCACAGTTCCTTGGCATCTACCTCGCGCACGAATTGCGGTTCGTCGCTATCGATGGGGAACTGCTGCTGGTAGGTCTTACCAGCAACGGCTGCCTCCATGAATGCATCGTCAATCTTCACCGAGACGTTGGCACCAGTCACCTTGCCTTCGGTCATCTTCGCGTCGATGAACGCCTCACTGTCAGGATGCTTGATGCTCACCGAGAGCATCAGTGCACCGCGTCGGCCGTCCTGTGCCACTTCGCGCGTACTATTACTATAACGTTCCATGAAGGGCACGAGGCCTGTCGATGTCAGTGCCGAATTGTTCACGGGCGACCCCTTCGGACGGATATGGCTCAGGTCGTGGCCCACGCCGCCGCGCCGCTTCATCAGCTGCACCTGCTCCTCGTCGATGCGCATAATGGCACCGTAGCTGTCGGCATCACCGTCCAGACCGATGACGAAGCAGTTGCTCAATGATGCCACCTGATGGTTATTGCCGATACCCGTCATCGGACTACCGGCAGGCACGATGTAACGGAAATGGTCGAGCAACTCGAAAATCTGCTCGTCGCTCATCGGGTTCTGGTATTTCCGTTCCATACGGGCAATCTCACGGGCCAGACGCCAGTGCATATCAGTAGGCGACAGCTCGTAGATATTGCCCGCTGAATCTTTCATTGCATACTTGTTCACCCAGACACGGGCGGCCAGCTCATCGCCGGCAAAATAGGCAAGAGAGGCTTGCAAAGCCTCTTCATAGCTATAGGTTTTCTGTGGTTCCATAAGGTTTATTGAAATTATGTCTGCAAAGTTACTCACTTTCCTCGACATGACAAACTCTTTTGACCGAAATATTTTCATCAAGTGGAACAATCCATGCTTCGGACAATAAATGAATCATTTTTCTCAGAAATCGTAGCTTCCTTCATCGGATTATTCGTACTTTTGCAGCCAACATTCGCTACAATTCATAACTAAATACTAAAACATGATGACGAAGAGACTATTAATTGCGGCTGTCGTCTGCCTTCTTTCGGCAGGTATAGCCCATGCACAGCGTTTCACCGACAAGATCGATCGTGGCCTCGTAGCCGTGCCCACCAATGGAATGTTCCTATCGTGGCGCAAGTTCGGTAACGAGTACTATGACACGAAGTACAACCTCTATCGCAACGGGTCGAAGATTGCTTCGAACCTGGATGTCACAAACTATCAGGATGCTTCAGGCAATGCTTCGTCGACCTATCAGGTTGAGGCCATCGTCAATGGCCAGAGCACTGGCCTTTGCGAGGGCGTTAAGCCCTGGGGCGATGCCTACTTCGACGTGAAGGTCAAGCCTGTGGTGAACCGTTCCGGCAAGACCATTGGCAATTCGACCACCGATGGCGCCTCGACCACCAGTGGCTACACGTTGAACGACGTGAGCCTGGCCGATGTCGATGGCGATGGAATCACCGAGTTCATCGTGAAGCGCAACAATTCACAAGGCAACCTGCGTCAGACTTCAAATACGACCGACTTCAACCTCTACGAGTGCTATAAGCTTGATGGCACCCGTCTGTGGTGGATTGACCTTGGTCCCAACCTCATGGCAGGCCCCGACGAGCAGTGGGATATGATTGGCTGCGACTGGAATATGGATGGCAAGGCCGAGGTGGTGATGCGCGGTGCCGACAACATGATTATCCATACTGCCACGGGCAAAACCATTAACGTAGGTGACATGAGCTACGACAATGGTGCTGGCAGGAGCGAACGCGAGGAGTACACCCATCATGGTAAGGAATATCTGCTCTACCTGAACGGAGAGACCGGCGAGCCTATGTACGGCTGGGACGGTTCTGGCAGTTGGACGCCCGAAGAGTATCCGCTGCCACGCTTCGAGCAGGGCGAGGCTGCCGATGTCTACAACTCCACTTCAGCCGAATATGCTGCCGTCTGGGGAGAGCAGGACACGGGTCACCGTTCCTGCAAGCATTACTTCGGTGCTCCCTATATCGACGGTGAGCGCCCCTACCTGTTCTTGGGCCGTGGTGCCTATACACGCCATAAGATGTGCGTACTCGACCTTTCGAGCGGTACACCGGTGCAGCTGTGGCGCTGGAATTGCTACGACAAGAACTCTGCTTGGTACGGCAACGGCTTCCATAACTATCAGATTGCAGATGTCGACATGGACGGACGCGACGAGATTGTCTTTGGTTCAATGATTATCGACGACAACGGCATGGGACTCTGCACTACTGGATTGGGACACGGTGATGCACAGCATGTGGGCGACCTCGATCCCTATCGCTGGGGACTGGAGCAGTTTACCTGTCAGGAAGGTTCCGAAGGCAACAGCTATTGGAACGCCACCACTGGCGACATGTACTACCGCAAGGCCGACGGTGGTGACGATGGCCGCGCTTTGGCAGGCAATTTCACCAATGACGTGCCTGGCGGTCAGGGCCGTAGCGTCTCGTCGGGTGTCATCGGACTGTCGAGCGACAAGGTCATCAACACCAACGGCGATGCCATGTCGGGCACGTATGCCAACCTGAACATGCGCATTTTCTGGGACGGCGATTTGCTTGACGAGATTTTGAACTCGACAGGTGGTGAAGGCCGTCCTGCAGCCATCTTCAAATGGGGTGGCAGCCGTATCTGGTCTTCTACGGGTGCTGTCCACAACAACTCGTCGAAGTGTAATCCTTCAGCACAGGGCGATATCCTTGGCGACTGGCGCGAGGAGTTAGTGCTGCGCACCAGCAACAACTCTGCCCTGCGCATCTTCACTACTACGACCAAGACCAACTACGGCATCTACACCCTCTGGCACGACCATCAGTACCGCAATGCTATGGTGTGGCAGTGCGTGGGTTACAATCAGCCGCCACGTCCCAGCTTTTTCCTTGGCGAGCTTGAAGACATCACCATTGCTCCCCCGCCACTCATGAACGAGGGACGCACGTTGACCACTAACATCTCGACCACTGACGAGCACCTGCTCGTTGCGGGCTATCAAAACCAGACTGTCAGCGTCGACAATGGCGCTTCGCCTTGGATTGTTACTGTCAACACTCCTGCCGTTGTAGCAGGCACAGGAAGTAATCAGGCTACACGCAGCACGCCAAAACAGCCCGAGCGCGAGATAACAACCTATACCACCACCTTTACCGGAGGCGCACTCTCTGGTGCTACTCGTTTGGTGAAGCAAGGCGAAGGCGTACTGGTGTTGAACAACGTCGAGCACCAGCACACTGGCGAAACCAATATCTGGCAAGGCACCCTGCAGTTCGACGGCAAGATGGCCTCGTCGCCCGTATGGCTGAACCGTCACACCACTTTAATAAGTAATGGAGGCCAGTTTCTGGGCGGACTGAAGGCCGACTACAATGCCACCATCTATCCTGGCGGCAAGGACAATGTGGGCAGCCTCACTGCCTCGACCCTGAAGCTGGGCTTCGGTTCGCGTGTTGTCTTCGACGTGCAAGGCACGACAGCCGATCAGCTGAATGCCACTACCTTGACCATTGAGACGAAGGCCTGGGCGAACGGCCCGAAGTACAAGGCACCCGTGTTTGAGTTTACCAATGCCTCTTCTCTGGCCGAGGGTAGCTATATGTTAGGTACAGTGGGAACCCTCAATGGCAATCTCGACGAAGTGATACTCGAGGGTATCAACGAGAGCGTGACAGCTCGCCTGAGCAATAATGGTGGACAGCTCATGCTTGTCATCGGTGACATGCGCGACGCAACTACCGTCGTTTGGAACGGCACTGCCAACGAAAATACTTGGGATCTGGCTCAGACTCAGAACTTCCTGAACAACGGCCAGCCCGACTATGCTGCCGTAGGAGATGATGTCGTGTTCGATGACAATGCCGCCTCGACCAACGTTGTGGTGAAGGGTGCCGTACGTCCCCACAGCGTTACTTTCAACAACGAGACCAAGGCCTATACCATCAGCGGTGACAGCATCGTGGGTGGAGGTACCATCACTAAGAACGGGGCTGCCACTGTAACCTTCAACAACTGGAACCACACTGGTGCAACCATCATCAACGGTGGTACGATGGTGGTCAGTATGCTGGCCAACAATAGCGGTCAGGACTGGGGCTCGTTAGGTAATGCACAGCAGTCCATCACTGTCAATGATGCTGCCACCCTGCGTACCAACGGCGTGATTATCACCGACCAGCAGCTCAACGTGAGCGGTGAAGCTACCGTCGACGTGCCCAACAACATGTCGTTCACTATGAACAAAGGCACCAAGGGTAGCGGAGCCACGCTCGTCAAGACTGGCAACGGCACTATGTCGCTCGGCCCGAACAACACCATCGCCAAGCTCGTCATCAAGGCTGGCAGGGTGAATTCCGACGGTTCAAGCAACAAAGACCAGCTACCTGCCAACGTCGAGTTCCAAGGCGGCACACTCTGGGGAGCCAATATGGAAGACACGCCAGGCATCACCAATAACGCCAACTTCGAGGTGCCCCAAGGTAAGACCGGCACGTTCTATGCCAGTTTCCGTGGTGTCTATAATGGTAAGTTGACCGGTGCCGGCACGTTCAATGTCTACACTGGCGGTGTGCGTTGCTACTTCGACGGTGACTGGAGCGAGTTCACCGGCACCATCGTTGCCGACAAGAACAACCGACAGAATAAAAAGGCATACGACCCCATTTGGTCATTCCGCAACACGAAAGGCCTGCCCAATGCCATGCTCAATGTGTCTGAGAACGTGCGTGTGAGCAACGAGGGAAAGAACATCGAGTTGGGCAAACTGGGTGGTAAGGGCACGCTGATTGGCAAGGGACAATGGATTTTGGGTTCTAACAATCAGGACTTCTTCCTTACCACTGAAATCGGTGTCACTTCCGAGCGCACCGACCCCTACGGAGGTACGATTTCCAAGGAACCTTCTAATCTGACCAAGCGCGGCACAGGCAAGATGACCATTATGACGTTGGGTAAGCTCAATGCAACGATGACTATTGAAGGTGGTACAGTTTCGTTTAACCAGAATTCGCTCGAGACGCTTGTTTGCGGCACCAACGCCACGACCGTCAAGGATGGTGGACGTATTGTGGGTCAGGGACGACTGAACACCCTACAGCTTCAGAGTGGAGGTACGTTGGTGCCTTGCGGATCCACCTCCAACGAGACTACACCCGGTACTATCAAGACCAATGCACTGCTGAATGTGCAGCAGGGAGCTGTAGTGAACTTCCTTATTAGTAATGGGAAAAACTCGCAGTTGCAGCCGCAAATGATGACTTTTAATGGCACGCTGAAGGTGACCCTTGTCGACGGCTACAGCCCGAAGAGTGGCGACGAGTTCACCCTCTGGACGGTGACGAACACGCTCTCGGGCACTCCTGTATTCGAACTGCCCCAGCTGCCCGACGGGCTCTACTGGAATACCGACGGACTGAAAGACAAGACCGGCGTGCTGCGCATCACGGGCAATGCCTCTGACGGCATCGGACGCATAGGCACTAACGAGACGGTCGAGGCACAGGTGTTCACTACTGGTGGCATGCAGGTGGGCACGATCCAGGCTCGTCGTGCTGACCTGCGACAGGCCGTTCGCCAGCTTGGCGTGCAGTCTGGCATCTACATCGTGAAGATGCAATGCGGGCGCAACTGCCAGAGTGAGACGGTCGTTATCAGATAAGGATTCATCTTCAATAGGTAGCGTTACTGACCCCATCCCTGCAACCACAGGGATGGGGTCAGTTTCTATTTACGATTGTTCAAATATCGGTATATTTGTGCGCCCTTCTCAATAATTACAGGAAAAAACCAAAAAATGATGTACCCTTTTCTTGCGCTATATCAAGAAATGTCGTAACTTTGCACCCGAAACTACAGCAAATCATTCAATTACTATTTCATTAATAACTAACAAAATCAAATCATTATGAAGAAAAGACTACTTTTATCTGTCTTTGCTGCGATGACTGCCGTGTTTACATACGCACACGAAGTGGGCGATTATGTCTACACCTATTCGCAGAGAATGTGTGTAAGCAGTGCCAACCTGCTTACTAACGGCAACTTTGCCGATGCCACCAACGGCTGGACCAGCGCAGAGGGCGGTGCTATCGATGCTAATGCTTGGTCGTCTGAGGCCGGTACGGGTCCTAACGGCGAGAATGTGCTCACCAGCATGGGCGCTGCAGCCAACGGTTCGCTCTGCCAGACGCTGGCTGTTGAGGTCGGTAAGACCTATGTGGTGTCCTTCTGGGTGAAGGGCGAGACATCTGCCAACACCGCTACTGCACAGGCATTCATCAACATGGACGGTTCGCTGACCAAGGTGACCACACCCGATGTGTTCGCTCCCGTCAATGTAATTTCGAGTATCACCTATGCTGCCGACTGGACCGAGGTAGTTGGCGTGGTTGCCGTGAGCGACACGCTGTCGACCCATGAGGGTGTGCCTACGCTCGTCATCAACCTCACCGCTATGCCTGAGAATGTCTCAGTGACCAACTTTGCTGTGAACGAGGCCAATGAGGTTTTCGACGTGCGCAAGCTCCAGCGTATTGTTGACCAGGCCAAGGTTTTGATGAACGAACCGGTTTTCTCTGGCGACCAGTCAGAACTGCAGGGTGCTATCGAAGTTGCTGAGGGTGGTATGTCACAGAATGCCTTTGACGACTTCAGTACCGGTGAGAGTGTTTACGAGGCCTTGAAGCTGGCTTTCGATGCATTCCTTGACCAGTCGTCTGTCGACCTGAAGGGCCTTATCCCCGGCCTCGATATTCCTTCGCTTGCCGGTTGGGGACGTGGTGGCGCCTACAAAGCCGAATACAAACTGAACCTGCAGGGCGGCAACTGGGGCCATCTGACCGACGATGCCAATATCGACGCACTGCGTTCTGCCATCCAGTTACAGTATGCCAACACGGCTACCTACAATGCTTTCCACGAGGATCTGCCCGCAGGCAAGTATTTCTTTGCTGCTGAGATTCGCAATGCCAACACGACCAAAACGTCGTGGCCCACTGAACCCGTCTTCAACCTGGAGACTACTTGCACCATGGGTATTGGCGACGTGACAAAGGAAGTAGGTCCTATCGCCGGCGAGTACTACCAGTGGTACTACATGATTGCCGACGTGGCTGAGGACGGAAAGGTCAACTTCAGCATGGCTTGGCCGGGCAATGGTGCCACAGGCGGTGCCTTCTTCATCAGGAACACGGTAGCCCGCGCATTCGACATGAACATCAACAGTAGCGTGGAGCACCTGCAGGCATGGAAAAAGTATATCGCTCAGTGGAATGCTGCCGTCGGCGGACGCAATGCAGTGCTTGCCGCATGGCGCAATGGTAACTATCCTTGGGATCGTCAGAAGCTCGACGATGCCTTGACCACATGGGATCCCTATTTCACTGCACAGGCTGCTAAGGGTTGGGCTACCGACGATGGCAAAGATGCCGGCGTCGCTTCGACCGACGATCTGAACGACTGGGCACTCTATCAGGGTGTAGAGCTCTATAGCGAGCCCGACGAAGAGGGCAACACCAAGCGACTCGAGTATCAGGTGGTGCGTGGCTATCAGAATGCTTTGAATGCTGTGAAAGAGGCCAACAAGCCCTTCACGGATCTGGCCACGGCTATCGATGCTGCTAAGGCTACTCGCAACCAGGGTGCTAACCTGACGGGCGACCGTGATCTCTACAAGGATGCCATCCTCGATGCTATTAACACGCTGAAGACTGTTCGCGACAATACTTCCGACGAAAAGCGTGAGGCTGATACTGCTACCCTTGAGGCTGCTCTTCAGGCGCTGAATCAGGCCACTGCCGACTTCCTCGCTTCAGTAACCAATGCTCCTATCGTCGACATCGACTTCTCGAACAACTTTGAGGAGGTGGTGCCCGGGGAAGGCGAGGGCTACTATAAGATTGCAGGTGTTGCAGGCGAAATGCATTTCGGACTGGCCAATGTGCAGCTTGACAACACCGTGGCCGACTGGAATTTTGCTCTTGGCTTCAATGGTGAGCTGAATGATGTGCTCCATGTGGGCGGCTCTTCCTACGGCACCGTGACACTGCCTGCCGAACTGACCGACGACGATGCGCTGAAAGTGTCCTTCGACCTGTGGTATGGTCAGCTGGGCAAGGGCTTCTTGGACATCGACCTCTTGAATGCCGCTGGTGTGCGTGTGGCTGGATTCAGCTACGACTGCTACAACAAAAGTATGTCTTACAACGACTTCGACAATGCTTCGGGTGAGGGTATGAACTTCAAGGGCAAGGAAAAGAGCAACCACGACAAGAGTGGTGGTGCCGCTTCTATCTGTACTACCGCTCTGACCAACTCGTTCCAACTCAACATTGACTACAAGTCTGGTACTGTTCAGGGTAAGATGGTGAATGCCTCTAATACGGTTGAGGGTGCTGCCATTCCCATGCCGATACCCGCAGACGGTGACAACAAGATTACCAGTTTCCGTGTGGGTAGTTCTACTTATCAGAAGGCTAACAATGGAGCATCTGGCCGTCGTTGCTGGTTCGACAACCTGAAGATTTCGAAGTTCAGTTCTGTTGCCGACATCGAGGAGGACATCACTGAGACTCCTTGGGCTTCTGAGACTGCATTCCCCGAGCATCAGAATGCCGACGGCATTGAGAACGTGAATGCCAACGTGATGACGAATGCCATCTACAACTTGAATGGTATGCGTGTCAACAAGGTTCAGAAGGGCCTGTACATCATGAACG
>Ga0256404_1008561_pt1 | contig 15276 bp, 14 predicted proteins | sample RumenRJG_01DNA_FD_185990 | JGI IMG/M metagenome (GOLD analysis project Ga0256404, IMG submission 185990) | Bovine rumen microbial communities from Lethbridge, Alberta, Canada - RJG_01 | ecosystem: Host-associated > Mammals > Digestive system > Stomach > Rumen | place: Canada: Alberta | collected...
CGAAAAAAATAAGCCGAACGGCTTATTTCTTCTCCTTATGTAATGTCTTCTTCCGGCACACCGGGCAGTACTTCTGGATTTCCATCTTCTCCGTATGCTTGCGCTTATTGCGGGTACCGATATAGTTTTCTTCGCCGCAGACGCTGCACTTGAAGATGATATTCTCTCTTGCCATGCAAACATTCCTCCTGCTTCAAATTACGCAGAAGAAGTATAGCATACCTTTCATTTGATTTGGGAAGGAATTTATATCCCCTGTTAAATCGTATCGTCGGACCGCACGATGCCATAATCCTGATCCGGCTCAATCGTAATCGAATCCACGGCGTGATCACCTGCAGGATCAAAGACAACCAGCGAAATACCCGCCTGATTGTTCGTATATTCCTGCCCGTCAATCATAATGTCGGCGTAGGAAGGATCTTGGGAAGAACTTGCATAGCTGTAATGCCCCGCCAGTCCGCCCTCCTCATAGACTTCGCCGCTGATCACGGTTCCATCCGCCAGACAATAGCCTGTGAGATACCCATCACTGACTTCAAAGCCGTAGCTTTCCAGCATCTGAGCATACGGCTGCAGTTCGTCGGTCATCTTCGTGCTTGCGGCAATGATCGTATATCCCTTCTGCTTGCACAGGGAAAGATATTCCTCCAGATCGGAAAGATCGATGATGTTCATCAGATCCACATCGCCATTCTGGTAAATGCGCTGATACTTTTCCATCGATACGCCGACAATCGTATTGACGCCATAGTACTGCGCCATTGCCTTGTTGACCCAGAGATTCTGATACCGCGTCACATCCACCAGACCATCCAGAGGATTGTAGATACTGAGGAATTCGCTCGTAATCGGGAAAGCGACCATATTCACCAGTCCCCGCTCCTTCTGAGCAGCGATGGCACTTTCACGCAGAGAGTTCAAATGATGCGTATAGAAGAGATCCAGCCCCGCTTCCCCATAGCTGCAGAAACAGCAGAAGGCAAGCACCGCCAGAGAGCACTTCTTCACAGTCTCAAAGCCGGCTTCCCTGACACCGTGCAGTCCGATCACGATCGCCACCAGCAGCAGCGTCGAAGATCCAAACATCGTACGGTCATAAAGCACCTGAACATCCAGCGCAACAATGACAAACACACACAGGAACGCGGCCGTCATATAGGCAGCCATTCTTTTTCTGCGCTCACGGTCCGAAAAGCACAGCACCAGAAGAATGACTGCAATCACCCAGAGAACCGCCTGATTCTTCGGCTGCCCAATGACATGGAACGCATCATTGAGATCATGCACAAGGCTGTAAAAACCGCCCTGGCTGAGATCTACGGTTACATCCTGCGCCGCCCGCACCGCATTGCCCGGTGCCAGCACCAGCATACCGAAACCAATCAACGATCCGACAAAGCCGGCTGCCTTGTCCCGGTTCTTAAGCAGATTCTTTCCAATGAGAACAAGCTCCAGAAAGATCATCGCTCCGCCCGTATTCTCATTGGTCCATCCCGCAAGCACGCCCAGCACAAACAGGCCGGCACACCTGCACCAGCCCGGCACGGAAGGTTTCTGCATCTGAAGCAGAAACAGCAGAATCAATACCGCCGTAAACAGATAGTTGCATGCGCCGCTGACCCAGAGCACCGTCTGCCCGAATACCGGCATAAAAAGAAAATGAAGACCGGCCGCAATGAGAAAATCGGATGCCCTGACTTCCGGTGCCGCCAGACGGCAGATCAGATACAGATACAGAACATAAATACCGCTGGCGATCACATCATAGACAGGCTTCGGCAGCACCACCATGTGCCTGACCAGAATGCCCGCCACCGAGCGGCCGCTCCACGTAAACCAGTAATTGAACTCCCTCTTCCAAAGATCCAGATAGCCCGAATGTTCCATGAACGAAAAATCATCCGCCGTATACGGTGCCAGGATATTCAGGATCAGAATCAGGATGAATACAACAATGATCGCCTTCTGCAGGTATGAGAACTGCTTATGTCTTTTCATAGGTGTATTATAAGCCAGAAGACTTTATGCGATAATAAGGAAAAGAATCGAGGTATCTATGAAACGAACAGAAACCCGGCCCGTCATGGTCGGAAATGTACAGATCGGCCACCAGAACAAGGTCATTCTGCAGTCCATGACCAATATCCCGTCCAAGCGCGTCGACGAAACGATTCAACAAGTGCTGGACCTGGAACGCGACGGCTGTCAGATCATCCGCTTTGCGGTTCTCGATGAAGAGGATGCCGAAGCCATTGCCAAGATCAAGCCGCAGATCCATATTCCGATCGTTGCGGATATTCATTTCAACTATCTTTTCGCTCTCAAGGCAGCCGATGCCGGCGCCGATGCAATCCGCATCAATCCCGGCAATATCGGAGATGAAGCGCATACCCGTGCCGTCGTCGAAAAATGCCGCGAAAAGCATCTTCCGATCCGGATCGGAATCAACAGCGGATCCCTGGAAAAGCAGTTTCTGGACGCCTATGGCTACAGTGCAAAAGCCATGGTCGAAAGTGCCCGCCGCCATGTTGAGATTCTTGAAAACCTTAACTTCCATGACATCGTGCTCTCCTTCAAGAGCTCCAATGTTCCACTGACGATTGATGCCTATGAAGCTGCCAGTGAAACGTTCCCCTATCCGCTGCATCTCGGTGTAACCGAAGCGGGCGGACTGCTGGAATCATCCGTCAAGAGTTCGGCAGCCCTCGGGACGCTGCTTCATGAAGGGCTCGGCGATACGATCCGTGTCTCCGTATCGGGACCTCCGAGTGACGAGCTGCCCGTTGCCAAACAGCTGCTGCGCTGCTTCAATCTGATCGACGGCGTTCCGGATCTGATCGCATGTCCGACCTGCGGCCGCATTCAGTACGACATGCTGCCGGTGGTAAAGGAAATCGAGCAGTATCTTGCCAGCATCCATGCCAACATCACGGTTGCCGTCATGGGCTGCCCGGTCAACGGCATGCAGGAAGCGGGTCGTGCCGACATCGGCATCGCCGGCTCCTATCAGAAAGGCATCCTCTTCCGCAAAGGAAAATTCCTCCGCGAAGTTCCGCAGGACCAGCTCGTCAATGAACTGAAGAAAGAAATTCAGAACATTCTCGAAGAGCAGAGATAAAAAACAGAATGCCCGCCGGCCTGGTCAAGTATTGATCACGCCCGCGGGCTTTTTCTTTTCTCTTGTTATCTTAGTTCGGATCAAGACATCCCCTGCGGATCTCCGCAATCTCTTCCCTGTAGGGAGGCTTACCGTCAATGTATGGCGTCTCAAGAATCTTGACCACCGACGACGTTAGCGGATGATGCGCAATCGCGTCCAAAGCCGCAAAGCCGATCATTCCCCTGCCAAGGTTGGCGTGGCGGTCCTTGTGCGAATTGAACGGCTCCTTACTGTCATTCAGATGAATGACATGCAGAAGCTTCAAACCAAGCACATGATCAAACCCGGCCAATAGACGATCCGCATCCAACACATCATAGCCCGCCGCAAACATGTGGCAGGTATCAAGACATACCGCAAAATGTTCCGGCGCCGTCACTCCATCAAGAATGCCGGCAAGTTCCTCGAGCGTCCGACCGATCTGCGAACCGGAGCCGGCCATCGTTTCCAGCGCAATCACAATGCTCTCCGGAATTTCCAGACGGTTCAGCGTCCCGATCACATTGCGGATGCCGGTTTCAGGATCACCCGTCGTATACGAACCCGGATGCAGCACAACATCACGAACCCCGAGCGCAGCCGCCCGTTTCATCTCTTCACTCAGAAAGGAAACCGCAAAATCGCGCTTCTCAGCATCAAGGCTGCCCGGATTGATGATATACGGCGCATGGACGACAATGTTCTTCAAAGGAATCTGATGAGCCCGTAGAAGTTCCTTACCTTCCTCGATCCGCATCCGTTCCATCGGAACGCGTACCGAATTCTGCGGCGCACCCGTATACAGCATCCCCGCATTGGCATCATAGGACAGCAGCTCCTGCACCGCGCCTTCAAAGTATCCCGGCGCCGTCATCCGGACATGGCTGCCGATCAGAAGATCAGTCTTTCTTTCCATTGGCTTCCCGCAGTTCCCTTGCCCGCTGCTTGTACATGGCTGTGCGTTCTTCCCGGATCTTTCCGCGGATGAATTCGCGGCGCTTCTTCTGCTTTAAATCCGCAATCGCCTGCTGCCGCTTCTTCTTGTACCCGGGCTTGACCCGTGTATTCTTCTTCGTCATCATCTTAGCGATTTCAATTTCCATCGCATCATCCTTCTGCGGATGTTTCTCGCCATACGGACGCAGCTTCTGCCATGCCCCGTTATGGAAACGCATATGGTCAAAATGAATGCCCTGCTTCATCAGCGAACGGATCGCACTGTCATCGCTGTCCTTATACAGCGCATAGCAGATACCGGTCTGATCCATCCGCCCCGTACGACCCGCACGATGAATGTAGAAGCTCAGATCCTTCGGGAAGCCGCAGCTGATGACATGCGTCACTTCCTCAACATCGATGCCTCTTGAGGCAAGGTCGGTTGCCACGACAAACGTATTTGTCGCAGCCTGCAGAGATTTCATCGCCTGTTTGCGCTTGCGCGGTTCGAGATCCCCGTGCAGCTCCGTAACACTGAGATGATGAGCCCGCAGCTCGCCGGCAAGATCTGCCGCCTCCTGCCGCGTATTGGTGAAGATCAGACATACATACGGCTGAAAGCCCGGCAGAATTGAAAGAATCGTCTCTGCATACGTATGGTGGTAGCACGGCACCAGAATGTGCTGCACCGCTTTTTTCCTGGCCTCCTGATCCTCAATGCGAATCAGAACCGGATGATGCATGTAATGCTTGAGGAACGGCTTCAACTGATCCGGAATCGTCGCCGAAAACGCGAGCATCTGCAGCTTCTCGCCCATCCGTCCCGCAAACGCGTCGATATCATCCAGGAAACCGTATTCCAGCGTCATGTCAGCTTCATCCACGACCAGCATATCCGCCTTGTCAATCCGCAGTGCACCTTCCGTCAGAAACAGATCCTTAATGCGTCCGGGAGTCCCGATCACGATCTGCGGCTGCTTGTTTTCAAGAGCTTCGATTTCCCGCTGCCGATCGCTTCCACCGACATACAGACGGATCCGAAGATCCGGTTTCACCTTGTTCATTACTTTCGCCTTTTCATAGATCTGTGCGGCCAGCTCACGGGTTGGCGCCGTGATGACCGCCTGCACCTGATCCAGCGAAGCATCGACCTTTTCAAAGATCGGAATCAGATAGGCATGCGTCTTTCCCGAACCTGTCCGGGAAAGGCCGACAACATCCTGTCCCTTGAGAATGGCCGGAACCGCTTCCTGCTGAATCGGCGTCGGCTGTGTAAAATGGTTGAGCTGAATGAATTTCAGCGTATCTTCACTAAGTGAAAACTGATTGAATGTTTTGTTCATAAGTCACCTGCTATACTGAAAACAAAGGCATTATACATGATTTTTCAATGATTCTATCAAGGAGGACGCATGGAGATTATCAGTGTCGTACCAAGAGGCTACTGTCAGGGCGTCGTACGCGCCATCAATACAGTCAAGGACATCATACACCAGCAGCCATCGGAACCCGTAACAATGCTTGGCATGATTGTCCATAACCAGTACGTTGTTCAGGCATGCGCCGACCACGGCATCCGCATCCTCGACGATCCCCGCAAGACCCGGCTCGAGCTGCTCGACGAAGTGGATTCGGGCATCGTCATCTTCACCGCCCATGGCGTTTCCGACGCTGTGTATGAAAAGGCAAAGGCAAAGGGGCTCCAGATTGTCGATGCGACCTGTCCCGATGTAAGGCGCACTCATGATCTGGTCCGTGAACACTGCAAAAAGGGAGATGTCCTCTATATCGGCAAACCCTTTCATCCCGAAGCAGAAGGGGTTCTCGGCATCAGTCCCCGCGTCCATCTGATTGCAAAAGCGGAAGATCTCAACGGCTTGGGACCTTTGGAGTACCCGCTGATCACCAATCAGACGACCCTGTCCTTACTGGATACCAGCGCCCTGATGCAGGCATGCAAGGCCGCCTATCCCGATGCCGTTCAGGTACCGGAAATCTGCAACGCTACGACGATCCGCCAGCAGGCCGTCATGAAGCTGAAGGATGTTGACTGCCTGATCGTCGTCGGCGATCCGCGCTCCAACAATTCCAACCAGTTGGAGGAAATCGGCCGCGCTACGGGCATTGCAAACTGCATTCTTATCGAAAATGCGATGCAGCTGAAGGAAGAAGAACTTGCCGGCATGAACCGCATCGCTGTTACCAGCGGCTCCTCCACGCCGACGGAACTGACGGCCCAGGTACTCGACGTACTGAACCGCTACGCAAAAGAAGGCATTTTCAGCCTTCCTTCTTCCCTTCCAGTACTGTTTTAAGATCCGTTTCCTCTTCTTCACTCAGGGCCCGATAGCCCCCTGCTTCCAGATTTGGATCCAGAACCAGATTTTTAATCTGAATCCGCTTCAGATAGACTACTTCATTGTCACACATCGCAAACATGCGCTTCACCTGATGATACTTGCCTTCATGGATCGTCAGATGAACCCTGTTCGGCGCCAGAACATCCACTTTCGCTGGAGCGCATACCTCTTCGTCATTGAGACGGATGCCTGCCTCCAGTTTTTTGATCGCTTCCTCCGTCACCGGATCCCGCAGCGTCACTTCATACACCTTGTCCACATGTCTTCTCGGGGCAAGAAGTGCGTGTGCCAGCTGCCCGTCATTGGTAATCAACAGAAGACCTTCCGTATCCTTATCCAGCCTGCCGACGCAGAAAAGATCCTTATAGGGCTCTGCAATCAGATTCAGCACCGACAGCGGCGATCCCGAAATGCACAGCGTCCCCGCCGGCTTGTTCATCATGAAATAAAAATGCTGGCGATAGTGAATCGGCTGGTCCCCGTAAGTAATGACAGCCGTCTTTTCATCGACGATCATCCCTGCCTGATAAACGGTTTCGCCATTGACCTTGACCAGACCGTTGCGGATATCCTTTTTCAGAGCGTTCCGGGTACCCGCACCCATATCGCTCAACAGTTTATCGAGCCGCATGATGATGCCTCGAAAGCTGCGAAAGCAGACGGCGGATCATCGTCCGCAACGGCATATGGAAGATCGACTGCGGCAGCTTCATCCGCGACGTCGTCCATACATAGATCGCAATCCCGACAATGCCATACACTGCAAACTGCAGCACCGCCATTCCACGGGAGCTTTCCGTAACAACAAAGCCCGCCAGACGCAGCAGCGAGAAGCCGCCCTGCATGCACAGGCAGCAAAGCAGAATCTTCATCATCCGCTTCAACGTACGGCCATACGTCACTTTGAAAGTTGAATTGATCCGTGACAGCGCAAGGAAAATGAACGCACCGTCGCAAAGGCACGAACTCGTGATTGCACCGATATAGCCCGTATATTTGATTAATGGATAGAACGAGAGGCACTTGATCGCAAAGCCGATCGCAAGATAGTAGAACGACTGGCGACGCTGATGAAGCGTCATCAGCATCGTGTTGCAGATGGGAGAGATCGTCGTGATCAAAGCCAGCAAAGCCTCCCAGCGCAATGCCCCTTCGCCCGCATCCAGATTGGCTCCGCCATACATGATGTAGTAAATCGGCCTGGCAAGCGCAAAGATGCAGTAGCACACGGGAAGCGCAATGTAGAGCACCGTATCAAGCGCTTCCCGCACATTCTTCTGCAGCTGAACCCAGTCCCTGCGCTCATAGGAAATCGTCAGATACGGCACAATGCCCGCACAGAAGCCGACCGACAGCACCTGCGGAATCGATGAAATCTTGTCGCACTGCAGCTGAATGATGCTGAGCATCAGACGCGCGTCCTCATACTTCATGCCGAACTTCGTTGCCGTCGGAATGAAAAACTGGGCATTGACAAGAGCCTGCGAATTGCCGAGCACACCCGTAATGACATACGGGATGCCGAAGGCAAGCAGTTCCTTGATCAGACTGTTGCGCTCCACCGGCTGCTGCACCTGGTTTCTTGCCGCACGGTTGACAGCTCCGATATGAGCCCGATCAAACCTCACAAAGTATAGAATGCCGGCGATTGCCGCAATTGAAGTCGCAAGCACGCCCATGTACACAGCCCAGATCCGATCCAGATGAAACACATAGACAAATACCCAGCTCGCTGCCAGCAGAAACAAAACACGCACAATCTGCTCAATGACCTGCGAATCGGCATAGGCCTTCATTTCCTTGAAGCCCTGATAGAAGCCGCGGTAGCTGTACAGCAGCGGCACCAGAAACAGAGCCATGGAGAGAATCCGGTAGGTTGTCTGCATGCGGTGAATATCGATTTCCGTCGCCTGCGGTCCAAGCGCCGATTTTGCCAGCGGCCCGGAAAGCAGAGCGAACATCATCATCATGAAGAAGCCGAACACCGACAGCATTCCGGTTCCCAGCTTACGCACCAGCAGTGCTGTCCTGTAATCGTCCTTGTCAATGTACTTTGAAACAAGAGCCGCAATCGCAAACGGAAGACCGGCGGAACATACCTGCAGCAGCGAGTTATAGAGCGAATAGGCATTGGAATAGAACACCATGTTCTCTTCTGTCGCAATGCTGGTATAGGGAATAACATAAAACAGACCGATCAGCTTCGATACGAAAACGCCGGCCGATGACGTCAAAGAGCCGGCGATAAATGATTTTTTGATGCTTGAATTTCTGTTCTCACTCATTACTCTGTATCTGCACTTCCTGCGGCGTCGAGCTGGAAACCCAGCCATCCGTTGTCAATGTGAAGCCGATGAAGGCACGCTGCACATTTTCAAGATCCTTGTCACGCCATTCGACCAGGACCTTTAAGATAATGGAATCGTCCTGCGTCTCCCCGGAAATAACCAGTCCCTTCACGAAGCCGCGGTCCGGATTGTACTGATTGGGAATCATCGTATACGCGCCGCTGCCCATGATGCCGATGTTCGGCATCATTTTCGCATTGGCATCGTAGGCCGTATCATTCTCAACCGCAATCATTGCAATATCATACATCGCAATGCGGGCATCATCCAGAAACACATAGTAGCGGTAGCTTCCGTCTTTCACCTGCGCCATTTCACCGCTCAGAGTGAAATAGTACGAGCCGTCCATCCAGTCTTCATTGGAACTGACAGTCCGGTAATATGTTTCATAATTTGCAGCATCTGTGTTGGTTTCCCTGGAGGAAGCCGTACCGCAGCCGCACAGAAGCGAAACCGCAAGCATCGCAGCAATCAGTTGTTTTTCAGGCATGGTAAACCTCGACAAAAGTATACCATGCCGTGAACTTATGCGGCGAACTGCAGCAGAACATAGTTCCGCCGGCCTTTGCGAAGAATCGAGAACTCGCCCTCCACGCCTTCGGACTTCCGGCATACAGCCGCGAGATCTGTAACCTTCTGGCCGTTGAGTGTTACCGCACCCTGCTGGATCAGCTTGCGGGCATCACCTTTGGAGCGGGCAATGCCGCCGGCAATCAACGCATCGATCACCGTCGTGCCATCGGTAATCTCAGCCTTTGGAGCATCGGCCAGCGCCTCCTTGATCTCGTCGGGAGACAGGGTCATGATATCGCCATGGAAGAAGGTATCCGTAATGCGCTGCGCACTGGCAAGACCTTCGCTGCCATGAACCGTCGCGGTCAGCTCTTCAGCAAGAGCCTTCTGGGCCTCACGCTTCTCCGGCGCATTCTTGACGCTTTCCGCAAGCGCCTCAATTTCTTCCGGCGTCCGCATGGAAAGACGCTTCAGGTAGTCGACAATGTCCGCATCCGGCGTATTCAGCCAGAACTGATAGAACTCATAGGCCGATGTACGCTTCGGATCGAGCCAGATGTTCCTGCCTTCCGACTTTCCGAACTTACTGCCATCGCTCTTGGTAATTAACGGCGACGTAATGCCCCAGACTCTGGCATCTTCGCCCTTGACCTTGCGGATCAGCTCCATGCCGCTGGTCAGGTTGCCCCACTGATCGGAGCCGCCGATCTGAATGCGACAGTTGTACTTCTCAAACAGCTTCAGGAAGTCCATTGCCTGCAGAATCGTGTAGCTGAATTCCGTGTAGCTCAGGCCAGTGTCGAGACGCTTCTTGATCGTATCTTTCTGCAGCATGTAGGAAACGTTGAACAGTTTTCCGTACTCGCGCAGGAAATCCAGCAGACTCATCGAACCGAGCCAGTTGTTGTTGTTTTCCATGATGGCCGCATTTTCGCCTTCAAAGGAAAGGAACCTGGAAAGCTGGCCCTTGATGCATTCCGCATTGTGCAGCACCTCTTCATGGCTGAGAAGCTTGCGTTCCGTCGTTGGACGGGGATCGCCGATCATGCCTGTAAATCCGCCGCACAGCGCAATGGGACGGTGACCTGCCTGCTGATAGCGGCGAAGCAGAATGATCTGCTGCAGATGGCCGACATGCAGAGAATCCGCCGTCGGATCAAAGCCGCAGTATACGGTCGTCGGAGTCTTCAGCTGCTCGACAAGACCATCGTAATCCGTCACATCCTTGACAAGTCCACGCCACTTCAATTCTTCGATAAAATTCATCTTTCTCTCCCCGGGCATCAAAAAAGACGCCCTCATACTCTAAGGACGCCTGTTATGCGCGGTACCACCTTAGTTCACGTTTCCGTGCCCTCAATCCGTTAACGCCGGTATGCGTTCCACCATTTCCTGCGGAAGGCTCACGGAGGTAATTCCCGGATCCCCTTCAATGATTCCTTTCACCCGCCGGAATCTCTCTCTTAAAATCAGGAGTCGGTACTTGTTCCGATCAATGCCGATAGCAGTATCCTAATGCCAGTAATGCCGATTGTCAAACTCAATCCCTGGTTGTCTGACGCGGCGTAAAGAGGTAGCTCAGTTCGATGTTGCGCTCCACATCCTCCTGATTCTGCAGCATCTTGGTCATCATACGCATGCTGACGGCACCAAGATCATAGCTAGGAATCGAGAAGGAGGAAATTGTCGGACGGAACATGGAGTTGTACTTCGTATCAATGACGCAGACGACTTCCATTTCATCCGGAATCGAAATGCCGTTTTCATGGGCGGCGTTGACGATGGCCATGGCCTGGGAGTCACGGTTGCCGATCACAAGATCATATTTATGATCCTTGAACAGCGTACTCAGATAGGCATAGGACGTACGGGTCTCCGGCGGAATGCGCAGGCAGCCGTCAAACTTCAGCCCCTTCTTGGCAAAGGCAGCCTCTGCGCCGGCAATCATCTGATTGGTCGCCGAAATGTTCTTGCGGTCCTCAACAATCGCAATCGATTTCTTGTCTTCTTCGAGATACTTCATCGTCAGCTCGAAGATCGCCTTTTCAATGTCGACAAAGACGCAGCACACATTGTCCATCTTTACCTTGTTGCCGATGAGGACAATTGGAATGCTGTAGTTGTTCAGCTCCTGCATCTCCTGCCCCGACAGCTTGTCATTATAGATGACAGCACCGTCAACGCGGCTCTTGATCAGATCATCAATGATCTCATTAAGATCCGTGATGCCGGAAGTTGCCGTATGAAGCTGGATGCTGTAGTTGTAGATCTTGGCCACATCGAGAAGGCCGTTGATAATCTGCCCCGTATAGGTAAAGCTCGCTTCCGGAACGACGAGGCCGATGGTTGTCGTCTTCTGCAGCGCCAGCCCCTGGGCAATCGCATTGGGCTTGTAGCCAAGCTTCTCGATCGCCGCTTCGACTCTCTGACGGGTCGGTTCCTTGACAACGTTGGATCCGTTGATGACACGTGAAACGGTTGCCAGCGATACCTGCGCCTCCTTGGCGACATCATAAATAGTTACACGCTTCATATCGTTTTCCCCCTGTCAATGAGAATCCTTGAATACATCCTTCAGTGCTTCCGATCCCTTCTGAACCAGTTCGCTTGCCTTTTCCTTTACATCGGCGATCTTGTCCTGAACATCCGGGCGTGACATGTATTCCTGTACCTTCTGACCTGCATCCGCGGCACCCTGCTTCAATGCCTCCGTTGCGTTTTTCAGATTCTCCTTTGTTTCGTCATTCAAAAGGCCGCCTGCCTTCTGCTTCAGAGAATCCACGGCACCGGCCGCGCTGTCAAAAACGCCTTTGGTTTCGGGACGGGAAGAGAATTCGTCGATCGATGAACATGCCGAATCCACCGCCTTGGAGGCGTTGTTCTTCAGATAGTTCAGTGTCTTCTGAAGGTCGGCATTGCTGAAAACGTCGTTTGCTTTTTCCCTGGCCGAAGTGAAGGTGCGGTTCAGTGTCTCGGCCGTATCCTGCTTCATCTCCTCAATCTTCTGATCATCAATCTTGAAATCAGTAATTGTCTTCAGCGGAGAAGCAGGCTCCTGCCTGGTTTCAGCTTCCTTTTCTTCACTCAGCTGCTGGATCTTTCGCTTCAGATCCGCAACCGTTTCCTCCACCTTCTGATTGGCGGATAAATCCTTTTCTTCGTCACTCATGTGCCTGACCCTCCTTATCTTCGCCCGGCTGCTGGATTACTGTACTGCCTGCGTTATCTGCTTCCGATTGGGCGGGAGATTTTTCTTCGCCTGCCGTCCTTGAAGCGACAAAGTCTGCGGCCTTGCCAAGCAGCTCATCGGTCTTGTCCTGAACCTTGTCAACGGAACGGCTCAGACGCACAACCGTATCCAGCGGTTTCTGAATCTTATCGAGAGACTGATTGACACCTGCAATGGTCGGATCCAGGTTCTTTACCGTTTCCTTTGCCGTATCGATCAGCTGCCACAGATGCTTCAGCAGAATACAGAGATAAATCAAAGCCGCCGCACCCAGAATCGGCAGCAGCGTAACACACAGATCCTTTAACGCAACCAGAAAAGCATCGAGCATGGACACACCCCTCACATTGAATTTCTGTTTTTATTATACGGGCTCTGAAAAATTTTACAAGAAAATGAGAGCGATTTCAGGCTTCCCTTTTCATAAAAACAGGAATAATATCAGCGAAAACTGTCCGAAAACCGTCTCTTCTGTGCAGAGTCCATCAGAAGATGCGGACCATTCCTCTCCCTTCATGGACCGAAGCAGCTTTCTCATTGCCGCCAGTGCTTCGGTGAGTGCTGCCGAATGCATGCAGTGCTTTCGTGAAGGCATCGGTATGCCGCCGGTTCAATATCTGAAGAATTACCGGCTGCTCATGGCTTCCACCTATCTGAAAACCACGGACTGGCCGGTCGGTGAAATCGGCAGACGCGGCGCTTTCGGGAAATGGGCTGCTTTGGGCAGCAGTTCAAAAACCAGTTCAGCCTCACCCTACGCAATACCGGAAACAGAAGGAACAGGAACAATGACTGCTGACAATGACGAAAAATTCCTGCAGGAACCGTGTTTCCTGCAGGAGTTCATTACTATTCGGCCTCAACAATCGATTCAAGCCCGTAAATGTCCTTGCTGGACATGAACAGGAAGACAGCGGGACGCTCCCGGATCAGAATCTTTGCGCCTTCTTCATTCTCCGGAATTACCGTCGATCCCGGCAAGCGGTCCGCAAGATACTGAATATTGATGTCCGTACCATCCTGCTTATCGTCGATGCTCGTAAATTCGCAGAGATAAACCTTATCGGCCTTTTCAAGAGCCTTTACGAAGTCATTCGCAAAGTACTTGACGCGGCTGGCCCGGTGCGGCTTGAAGATGACAACCAGCTTGCGGCCCGGAAACCGCTTCCTTGCCGTATCAATTGTCACGGAGACTTCCGTCGGATGATGCGCATAGTCATCGATGTAGACGTTTTCGCCGATTTCCGTGACGGCAAAGCGGCGCTTCACGCCCTTGAACCGGCTGAGACCCGCTTCCATGGCGGCCGCATCCATTCCTTCCAGAATTCCCGCCCCGATACATCCAAGGGCATTGAGCAGAAGATGATGACCGACAAACGGAAGTTCAAAATGACCGACAGGATTCTTTAGAAACAGAACATCAAATGACATGCCGTCGGAACGCTCATCAACATTCACCGCCTGCAGATCATCATTATCCTGCAGACCGTACCAGTAATGCGGAACATTTGTACTCAGATTCAGCTTCCGGGCTTCACTGTCTTCGCCATAGATCAGAATGCCCCTGGTCACATTGGCACTGAACTGTTCATAGGCAAGCCGGTAGTCCGCATCATCATGAAAATAATCCACATGATCGAGATCCACATTGGTAATGATCGCAACCGCCGGATGATAGGCAAGAAAATGACGGCGGAACTCATCCGCCTCCAGGGCAAAGTACCTGGTGTCCCTGGTTACGTGTCCTTCCCCATCGCCGATCAGCCAGCCTGTTTCGCCGGCCTCCTGAAACATGCTCGCAAGCATGCCTGTGGTTGTCGTCTTGCCGTGTGAACCGGCTGCCGCGATCGTCTCGTAGTTTTTGACAAAACCGCCGACAAATTCATGGTAGCGGGCACAGACACAGGTCGGGTTGTTTCTTGCCGCAATCACTTCCGGAAAATCTTCCAGGAAGGCATTGCCGATGATCACATGCATGCCGTCGTGAATGTTCGACGGATTAAACGGATAGACCGGAATATGCCGCTGAATCAGCGGTTCTTCCGTAAAGAAATGCTTCTCAAGATCGCTGCCGCTGACCTCGTTGCCCAGATCCATTAACATGCATGCAAGCGAAGCCATGCCGGTTCCCTTGATGCCAATCAGATAATAGTTCATAACAAGGAAAGATTCCGCTTATTTGGCGGAATCCTTAATAGACTTCGAATCAATGACAACGGTCTCGTCGATGGTGTCGTTCGTACGGCCGGCAGCCTTTGTTTCGCGGGCAAACTCTTCATCACGCGCATTCAGGATGTCATCCAGCGAAAAGTCCGGAAGATCATCTTCGGCACTCTTCTCCACATGTTTGCGGGCAACCGTATCAATATCGTTCTGCGCACCAGCCGGCTTCGTATTGCGCGGGGAGGCATTGGCTGCCATCGCCGCATACGAATCCTGAACACCGTTGAGATTTGTACCATAGATCGGCGAAATGATCTCACTCACATTGGAGTTATCTTCCGTCTCCTCAAGACGCTTTGCCGTATTGGCAATGGCATCCATATCCGTCTCATCGACGCCGAACATCGGAGAAATCACCGGACGGAACTCATAGGCAGCCGGATGCGAAGATGATGCCGGCTTCCTGGCGGCAGACTTTGCCGGTTCCGCCTTGGCAGGAGCAGCTTTCGGCGTATCGATTGTCAGACCGAACCCGCTCTTGCCGGTATCAGCAGTCTCCTTCTTCGTATCCTCGGAAGGAAGCGG
>Ga0256404_1008562_pt1 | contig 15271 bp, 10 predicted proteins | sample RumenRJG_01DNA_FD_185990 | JGI IMG/M metagenome (GOLD analysis project Ga0256404, IMG submission 185990) | Bovine rumen microbial communities from Lethbridge, Alberta, Canada - RJG_01 | ecosystem: Host-associated > Mammals > Digestive system > Stomach > Rumen | place: Canada: Alberta | collected...
GGGTTGGACGGTTTCACCCATTCTCCCTCGACGGGCAGCGTATTTACTGCCCGGCAAGTGGAAGATAAGGTCAGCATGGCAATGATTGCGAATAGTATTTTCTTCATAGATGTTTGGTATTATTAGTTGGTCAGTATGTCTTATATATAATAAGGTATACCCTATATAAAATAAGGTGTACCTTATATATAATAATGTGTAGTTCCTTAGAACGTCAACCTCATCATCAGTCTTACGCCATTCTTGTGCGCTGTCGGCAACTCGTTGTAGTTGCAGCGATGGACAAACTCCACGTGCAGGAGTTTGAAGATGTTGTGCACACCAGCGATGAGCTCCACGTAAGGTTTATGCGGGTCCATGACGTAGCAGCCCTCGGGGAACTGCATGAGTACGGAAGAGTTTTCGTTCTGCGCCAGATAAGGATTGTTCTTGTCGGTGAGCTTACCCCATAGTGCTTTCACGCCGAGATACTCGCGCCACTTGAGCTTCTTTAGCAATGGTATGCGGTTGAAGATCTTACCGTTGAGGTCCCAACTGGCATCGAGACTGGCGTAGCGGTCGTTGAGGAACTCCATGTTGTTGATCAAGTTAAACGTCTCGTCCTCGATGATATAGCTCAGGTTGGCAGCCGGCATGATCAGCAACGGATAGGGCACACGGTTCCACTGTGCGCCAGCCTTGACGTTGACATCGATCTTTCCCCAGCTGTTCATCCAGAAGCGCTTGTAGATACCGGCTTCCGTGAAGTTGTATTTATAGTCTCCACCAAGCACGTTCTTCAGTCCCATCGTATGTCCGAGTGTGAACACGGGAGCGTCGAGGTTGATAGGCAGACGGCGCTGTTTAGTGTTGATATACGTGCGACCGGGAGCCAACTGGAACTGCAGGCTGAGCTCGGTAGTGCGAATCTTACCATTGTGGATGAGGTCTCCGACGGGCGTACCTTCCGGTGCCGTGTAGTTGAAACCACTATTGAGCGGATTGAAGAAAAGCGCGCCGGCAGCCTCGTTCTCCTCAGTCTTCAGTCCGAATGTGGTCTTCAGTCCCCATTCCTGCTCGTATTCAAATTTCAGTTGCTGGCGGTTGTAGAACATCATCTTGTCCACCTTCGCCCATTTGAAAGCTGTGAACACATTGTCCTTATCAGTCATCACGAACTTATCCGACGGTGACATGATGTCGTAGGTCGATTCGAAGGAGATTGTGCGCTTGGGGAACTCGCGTGGCAGATAGTCTTTCTTGTTCAGCGAATAGGTCAGCATCGCGTCATAGTAGTTCTTCTTCGAGTGGAAGCCGTGAGCATAGTAGCCCTGGAAGAACCAGTGCTTGTTGAGGTTGGCAGTGGTCTGTCCACTGACACGTGTGCGGTATCCGTCGATAAAGTTCTTGGTGATGAGCGTGTTCACCGGTCCGAAGTCAAACTTACTTGGATGGTTCTCGTCGCCGGTCTCCACGAAGTTCTCGATGAACGCCTTGGCGCCGAAGATGATATACTTAAAGCCTTTGATCTGTTCGATGCGGTGCACGAAAGCACTCATGGAACTCTCGCTCTTGGTGAGTTCCACCGTTCGGTATTTGTTCCAGAAGGCCTCGTCGCGCATCTGCGAGTCCGCTTCCCGTTTTATCTTCGCCTTACCCTTGAAGAGCTGCTTGGCCAGTGGCTGGAAATCGTAATCGCTCAGTCGTGTCGTGCGCGTGATGAGCACCTTGCTCAGGAACTTTGCCACCTTCATCTCTACGATCATGTCGTCGACGCTCAGTGCCCACTCTCCGTTGGGCAGCTTGCGGTATTCCTGTTGGATTTGCAGGTTCTCCACAAAGTTGACGTCGCTACGCTTCGGAATGGTGAGGTTGCATCGCTTGACGTGAAGCGACGAGTCAGCGAGGATATACAGTTCACCGCGGAAGCCAAAGTCCTGCTGGTTGTTGGGGATGAACTGCAGGTGATAGCAAAGATCGTGGTCGACATACACCGTATCTTCGATGTAGAAGCGGTAGAAGGCAATAGCATCCTTGCCGATCGGCGAGGTGAACGGATATTGCAACAGACGTACCTGGTCGTCGTAGATATCCACATCGGTAAACACATCCTTCATGGCCACCGTCATGATATCACCTGTCTGTATGAGCTGGTTGACGCCCGACGAACTCTGACCCATGACGATGTCCTTCGTATCCTTCGGGTCTTTGCGGTAGAGATGTTGCGTGACGGTCTCGTCGACGGTGAGCGGCAGGATCAGCTTGCCGTTGTAGGAGCTTGTCTCCACCTGGTCGAGGAGCCACTTGTGCTTACCGATGAATCCCGAGTCCATGTCGGCCGGTGTGATGTCATTGATGGCCATGGTGAGCTTTTGGTATTTGGTGTAGCTCAGATAGTCATGGTTCTCGAGGTTGGTGCGTTTCTTGGCTGCGATGACGCGTTTCATCAGTTCCACGGCGGGGTTGTTCTTGCGCGAGTATTTCGCACGTTTCGACTTCACGACGACTTCAGCGAGCTGTCGTGTGTCGGGTTTCAGCTTCACGTTGAGCACCTCAGGCGTAGAAGCGTTGATGGTGATCGTCTTCGGCTTATAACCCACGGCGGTGAAGGTAAGCTGCCAGCCATTGTGACGCTCGATGGTGTATTCACCCATGGCGTTGCCGCTTACCGCGATGTGATGGCCGCGGTAGGTGGCGCTGGGATAGAGGATGGTGTCGCCCTTCTCGGCGTCGACGACCACACCACGGAGCTGAGCGTGGGTGGTGAGGGAGAAGAAGAGGAGAAGCAGTAAAGAAATAAAAGCCTCACCCCCTCGCCCCTCTCCGAGGGAGAGGGGAGTGAAATGTCTGCTCCATCCGATGGCATTTTGCCAAGCGTGTATGATGTTGCTATGTCGTTTCATGGTCTTCTTGTCTGTTAATACCTATATGTTCTTAATTGTTATCCTTGCAATCTTCAAGTATCCGTCATGCGCATCATAGTTCTTTGCGCATGTTTTTCGTTGTACACTGTGCAGTATGTCTTATCTATGTATATTATTATATGTGTGCCAATTATTTATTATTATTTATACATTCTACACTATACATTATTCATTAACCAGTTCTTCCAAGTCCGTGATGACTTTGTCGGGAATGCTTTCGTCGTATTCTTTCTTTGTCCATCCCTCACCCTTCATCCAGATGGCGTGGCAGCCGGCGGCCAGTGCGGGCTCTATGTCCTTGTAGAAGCTGTCGCCCACGACGACGACCTCCTCGGGCTTCAGTCCCAGCCGCTCCACGCCGATAGCGAAGATGCGTGGGTCGGGCTTGCGAATGCCCACCTCGGCCGACTCCACGATGCTCTTGAAGAAAATGTCGAGGCCAAACTCCTTGAGCACCGTGGCGATGTTGCCATAGAAGTTGCTCACGAGCACCATCGGATAGCGCTTGTGAAGCACGGCGAGCACCTCACGGCTATGTGCGGTGATCGTTTTCACCTTGGCATAGACATCTTCCAACACGGCATCGTGCTTCTCGCGGAACATCTCCTCGTCGGCATCCCAGGCGCCGGACGTGCAGAGCTGTTCCATCTCCAGGCGTATCTTCACTTGCAGCGTCTTGTAGAATGTATAGTCGGGTTGTATGATCGGGTTGTTGCCCAGTGTGCGCTCGCCATAGACATAAGCGTCGCGAAACTGCTGTTCGGTCACAGGCACCTGCTGCCGCTGGTAGGCGTGCCAGAGCATTTGGCCCCAGTGGCAACCGGCGGTGTCGAGGGTTGCACCGTAGTCGAAGATATATCCTTTAATCATTGTCGTTGTTCTTAATACCTATTGTTTGAATACGTAGCTTGCTTATAGCTTTTCTGTCAGTTGCTCGCAAAGCGTCTCGTGGCGTTTGTGCATGTGGATATAGAGCATGTTGAGCGGAATGATCTCCACCAAGAGATAGATCCACGGCATGTTGATCAGACAACATATATATAAGGTGATGGCGCGCACGTTGAACGTCAGCGCGTTGGTCATCGGCATGAGTGGGCGACTGCCGTTGAGGAACTCCGTCTTCAGCGCATCCCGTTTCTGTGAGTCGATAGTGGCCTGCACCTCTTTCCATTTCTTGAAGAACTGTTGGAACTTCGGTGTACGCTGCTCTTGGCTCTTACAGTAGTTGGCGTAGGTGCGATAGAAAATGCGGGCGAAGAGCTTGTTCTTCGGTGTGCTCTCATAGACGGCACGCTGCTGGGCATAGTTGTCGAGTTCCGATCCTTCCTTGCCTTTAAGGAAGAAAAGATGGATCTGGCGGTAGTAGTCTGCCAGGGAGCTCTGTGGCGAGTGGCTCATGAAACCGGCGATGATTGCCATCGCCCAGATCCAGATGCCCCAATGCAGATGTGTGCCGGGGATATACTGTCCCATCATGCGGAAGCAGAGGGCAAAGTAGATAAAGAGAAACCACACGTCGCCCGACGCACCGTCGAGCACACGTCCCACGAGCGTCTTCTTTCCCGTCAGGCGTGCCATCTGCCCATCGGTGGAGTCGCAGAAGTTGGCCAGCATCAACAGTACTACGCCAAGAATGTTGTGCGGAAGGTCGGTGTAGTAGAACATACATCCGGCGGCAGCGCCGAGGAAGATGCTCAGGATGGTGATGGCGTTGGGGTGCACGCCGAGCTTATTCCAGAAGAGTGCGAACACCAGTCCGACGGGACGTGTGAAGTGCACATCGAGCCATTCTTCTGTATCATTGGATTTAAAAGATGCTTGTAATAGTTCCTTAAATGTAGACATGTATCGTGATTTCTTTATGATTCTTAATGGTGTGAATATCTTATGTTTGCTTATCGTTTGCCTTTGCGATGATCTCCTCGGCAATAGCTCTTGCCGCCTCTTCCCTGCAGCGTGAGAAGCTCGGCCAGTCATTGAAGTCGATGAAGAAGTACTGCCCCCGCTCGTCGACGATCGCGTCACCGCCGTAGGCTGTCACTCCCGTGATCTCGGCCAATCGGAAAGCATCCTTGCGCAGGGCATCCTCGTCGAAGGGATAGTGCTGTGCCGTGCCGTTGCGCTGCTCGTCGCCGAACTTGCTGAAGCCGTCGTCAGTGGGGTAGTAGTAGCGGAAGAAGCGACGGCCTACGCCGTAGAACTTCACGAGGTCGCCCTCGACATGGGCGCTGGTCACGTATTCATTGATGCCACGCTTCGTGAAACCGATAATCGCTTTCAAAAGAGCTTCATGGTCAGGGCAGAACACCACGTCGCCTTTGCTCTGTGCGGCAGCGTCGCCACGTTTCAGCCAAGTGCCGTTCTTGCCTTCTTCGGCCGGCATGGGGATGTGGTGATAGCGCATGAGTTCCGTCAGCAGTGCCCGTTGGCAGTAGGTGATGCCCGCCACGCTGTTGACGCACAGTGCTCCCGCTTTCGTTTTTTGTCCTAAGGCTTTCAGGGCTGCCGCGGACCGCGCCATGGTCACATAGACCTTTGCCTTAGCCGGAGCCTTCGCAAAGTCGTCCTCGTCGATGACGGGAATGGGAGCCGTGAGTGACAGCCTCTGTTTCAACTCATCGCAGACAGCGTGCAAGATGGCGTCGTCGCGGTCCACCGAGTTGGGCGAGAAGCGTGGTGCCCGCCTCACGGCGATGATTTCTTCTTGCTCACTCATGTTTGCCGCTGATGAAGTCTTCTGCTTTTTTGATGTCCGTGGCGTGGTCGATGTCGAGCACCTTCGAGAAGGCAAAAGCCTTCAGCTGCCGTCCGTCACGGATGAGTCCCCGTTGGAAGTTGCGCATACGGCTTTCGCCGAGATCCATGCAACGGTGGAGCGTGTCGATGGCGTTGGGTGCCAGGCCATAGATGCCGCCGCTGATATAGGTGCAGTGCTGGCTGTTGTCGTCGTAGAATCCGGTGACGCGCATCTTCGCGTCGGTGCCGACATAGAGCGGCTTCTCGTCGTCGATGTAGCTTGTGACGCCCATCAGTCCGTCGCCGCCCTGCTGGAGATAGGCCTGAAACTGCCGGATGTATTCACCGAACTCCTCTTCGCGGAAGATCGTGTCCACCGTCGTCAGCACGAAAGGCTGGTCGGCGAGCATCGGACTCAACTCGAAGAAGGAGTGCATACTGCTCGGTGTACTCTTCACCTTCAACCGCAGGGGGATGGCACGTCCTTCCAAGCCATTGTCGATGATCCCGTGCAGATGTTGCTGTACGGCGGTCATCTGCTCGTTGCAGATCACGCAGATCTCTTCCGCGTCGTGCTCCATGAAGATGCGCAGCAGACGGTCGATGAGGCGCTCACCATGGATGCGTACCAAAGGCTTCGGGTCTTTGACGCCCTCGGCTGCCAGTCGTGAGCCTTCGCCGGCTGCTATAATTGCATATCTCATAACAAATACTATTCTTGTCTCTACGTTAAGCGTCAATGTCTCTCTCAGTAACAAACATAGCAAAGAACAACAAGACGCTTGTTATCTAATTTATCTACAAAGGTATAGACTTCTTGGGAGACATAGAAAACTTTTTAGCTTTATTTTGGTTTTCAGCGAGTTTTTGGTTATATTTGCAGCAAAAATAGACGATTACACACTTATGAACAGACTCTTTTCGCTCTTGCTATTCTTTTCGTTAGCCTGCGGCCAACTGTTGGCCTCGCCGTTGTCTCCCTCACGCTCTGACAGCGTTGCGGACACGTTCCCTCAAGTGGCGTCGCGTCAACGGCCCCGCGTGGCAGTGGTGCTCTCCGGTGGCGGCGCGAAGGGCATGGCGCACATTGGGGTGCTGAAAGTGTTGGAACGGGCGGGCATACCGGTCGATATTGTCACGGGAACGTCGATGGGCAGCATTGTCGGCGGACTCTATTCTGTGGGACTCTCGGCGACACAACTCGACTCACTGGTGCGCTGTCAGGACTGGCCTTTCCTCTTGAGCGACCGTGCCGTCTATTCTTCCGAGGACTTGGAGGGTCGGCGTGTGCAGTCGACCTATTTCTTCTCCAAGACATTGCGGTTGCATAAGGGCCATCTCTCCGGTGCGACGGGTGTCATCGAAGGTAAGAACCTGATGCGGCTCTTCCGGCATCTCACGACGGGCTACACCGACTCGATGAGCTTCGACAGCTTGCCGCGGCGCTTCGCCTGCGTGGCAACCAATATCGTCGACAATACGGAGTACGACTTCCATAGCGGCGTGCTGGCTGAGGCGATGCGCACGAGCATGTCAATCCCCGGTGTGTTCACGCCCGTGAGAAAGGGCGATCGCTTGCTAGTCGACGGCGGACTGCGCAACAACTATCCGGCCGACCTGGCCCGTGCGATGGGTGCAGACTATGTTATCGGTGCCACGGTGCAGGGACCGCCCAAGACCGCTGACGACTTGGCTAAAGGCTCTGCGGCCTTGGGGCAGATCGTCGACGTGAACTGTAAGAACAAATACGATGACAACCTCAAACTGACCGACATCGCCATCCGCGTGGATACACGGGGCTACAATGCGGCTTCGTTCACGCCTGCTGCCATCGACACGCTCATCCGGCGCGGTGAGGAGGAGGCTATGCGCCACTGGGACGAGATCATCGCTTTGAAGCATCGCCTGGGGATGACCGACGGCGAACAGGCACCTCGCCTCTGTCCTCATGCTGAGGCTCTGACGCCCCTGATTTTCTCAGAGCCGGAAGTCCGGCCGACCGACCCGTCCGATGAGTTGCAGGGAAGCCTCGGCGTGCGCTTCGACACTGAGGAAAAGGTGGCCATGCAGATTGCTGGTACGTGGAACTCGGGTCAGAAGCCATTCCGACTGGCTGCTGTCGTCCGGCTCGGGCGCAACTACAAAGGTTCGCTCTACGGCGGTTGGCGTCTGCCACGTGGCACGGAGCTCGGCGTGGGCTACACTTATGCTTACCACGACTTGGACTTCTACCAAAACGGGGACAAGAGTTTCAACGCTACCTTCGGCCATCATCAGGCTCGGGTGAGCATGATGAACATCAACGTGCGCAACATGACCATGGATGTGGCGCTGCGCTTCGATGGCTATGACTACCATAATGTGCTCTTCGCCGCTTCCAATGACGACAGCGGTAAACCGTCCGATGATCATTTCTTCAGTTACCATGCCGCGCTCCACTACAACAGTGAGAATGCGGGACTCTTCCCCGTGCGTGGTGCCCGCTTCGTGGCGGAGTATGCTTATTTCACCGATAACTTCACGGGATTCAACGACCACAAGGGCTTCAGCGAGGTCAATGCCAACTGGCGCATCTCCTTACCACTGTCCTCTCAGCTCACCCTTCAGCCACTGCTCTACGGACGTCTGCTCTTTGGCAAGGAGATTCCTTATATCCGTCGCACATTCCTTGGCGGTCCGTGGTTCTCGCACTATCTCGAGGCGCAGCTCCCCTTTGCCGGTTCGCACCACATCGAGATGACCGATCTCCACTTCGTTGCCGCTCAGCTGCAACTGCAATATCAGCTCACCACCAACAACTTCATCCTGCTTCAGGGTGCATGGTCGCAACACAACGACCGCCTTGCCGACATTCTGCGCTACAAAGGGGACTGGGGCGTGCAGGCCGCTTACTACTATCGCACGATGTTCGGTCCCCTCGGTGCCAGCCTGGGATGGGCCAGCGAGCAGCGCGACCTGAGGCTGATGGTTAACTTGGGATTTGAGTTCTAAGCTACAAGCGCCTCGCCCGGCATCTTCTGGGTCTCTTGCTGCCTCTTGCTTGCTCGGGGTGCTCCTCGTTTACTCTTGGCTGCTCCTTACTTGCTCTTCCTGTCTTCGTCACTTTTTAGAAATAGGCTTGTAACGCATTGATAATCAATATTAGTGTACTTTGATATGGGTGTCCCCAAAAACTTGAAAAACACTCTGTACCTCTAAGAGGGAATTCTCGAGAATGCGATTCTCACGAGGTGTTTTTGTAGGGCTCACACAAAGCCACAGAGACTCACTCGTGACTCAGAGCACAGAGAAGGCTTCGCCTTTAAGAGAATATAGAAGCTCCTAAGATGTGCTCGCTTCGTGAACTCTTTACGTCAAAGCCGTCTCTGTGAACTCTATATATAATAAGGTACCCGTCTCTGATACTCTGTGTCTCCGTGTCTCTGTGTGAGTATTACTTCACGGATATTGGTTAATGTTATTATTACCACCAAGAGATGAAAGTGTAGGAGGTGACGCGTCCCGCGTCACAAAGCCATATAAAATCGCAAGAGATCATCTCGACGCGAGACGCGTCGCCTCCTATATGGCTTTGTAAGACGGGAGTCTCTATGTCGAATACAGGAGTTGTAGCCTTAATATTCACTATTTTCTTTTAATCAAGAATTTGAGAATGAGAGAATTTCCCGCGCATCATTGATAATGGATAAGAATTGGAGAGAATAAGCAGCTTTGCTGCTTTCTTTCTGAGAATTCTCTTTTGTTCTTATCGATAGAAGAATTCTCTCATTCTCAAATTCTTGAAAAAAAGAAGCACAGAAGTCTCCTGTCTTTTTTCGATTGCTCCTATTTCATTTTATTTCATTTCTCAGTCTGATGTCAATTCTTCTTGTTGTTTCTCATTAGTATGCATAGTTCTGAAACTGGTTATGAGGTAAAGAGATCTGTTCGGTACGTTCAGCCTTGAATACGTGAGTTATGGACAGATGTACACGTCGCAGTGGTGCTTGGGGATGCGTATGAGCACAGTATCGGACACTCTTTCTTGATATTCTTTATAAAAGATTGCTGTTTCCTTTGCGTTTTTAATTATTATTGTTACTTTTGCACTGAAAAGTAAGCATAAGGTAAAAGAAATAAGATAACGGAGAGAAGAGCAATGGAAATCATTTTGGCTGACCCGCAGGGCATCACACGCATGGGACTGATGTACCTGCTCCACGAAATGGGGCAGGACGATTCACGTTATGTAGAAGACAAAGCAGGACTGATCGAAAGGCTGAAGGAGAGCCCTGCAGAGATCGTTGTACTTGACTACAACCTCTTTGACTTCAACGATGCCAGTGAGATGTTCATCCTCAGCCAGCGCTTCCCCAAGACTCTCTGGCTGCTCTTCAGCGAGGAGCTTAGTGCGGATTTCATGAAGATGGTGATGCTCAACGGACAGCAGTTCAGCATCATCATGAAGGACTCGCTGCTGTCCGAGATCCGTGAGGCACTGCGCTTCGTCATGCACGGCAAGCGCTTCATCTGTCAGCATGCCATGGAGTTGCTCATTGAGGAGCAGTCCACTGAAAGCAATCCCGAGACCTTCAACCTCACCAAGACCGAGCAGGAGATCCTCAAAGACATTGCCCTCGGCATGACCACCAAGGAGATAGCTGCCAAGCGCTTCTCCAGTTTCCATACCGTCAACACCCATCGCAAGAACATCTTCCGCAAGCTTGGCGTCAACAACGTCCATGAGGCCACGAAGTATGCCTTGCGTGCCGGCCTCGTCGATGCGGCGGAGTATTACATATAGAATTACTACATATAGAATTTGCTAGTAGACACAAGTCGTTTCTCACACAATGACTTCGTGTTCCTTTTGAGCACCAAAGCCAATAATACCCTCTCTTTCGGGTATTGCCATTCCCTCCCCTTGGGGAGGTAGGGAAGGGCTTCATTCCCTCCCCTTGGGGAGGGCTAGGGAAGGGCTTCATTCCCTCCCCTTGGGGAGGTAGGGAAGGGCTTCATTCCCTCCCCTTGGGGAGGTAGGGAAGGGCTTCATTCCCTCCCCTTGGGGAGGGCTAGGGAAGGGCTTCATTCCCTCCCCTTGGGGAGGGCTAGGGAAGGGCTATGGTTAGGGTAGGGCCTAATATCTTTCCATCAAGATTATATACAGCGACACGTCCTTGATCCATGAGCGCCATGGTCGGCTCGTTACCACCTTTGGGGAAGGTGATGGAGCCTGTGTTGCAGATCAGCGTGCCGTCTTCCTTGTTCTCGAGTTGCCAGAGGTGGGTGTGACCATAGAAAACAGCATCATAGCGTCCTGCGGGCAGGTGCTCGGGGTTGTAGACATGGCCATGGGTGAGCAGGATGCGGCGGCCTTCGTCGACAAGCAGCACATAGTCGCTCATCATCGGGAAGCGGAGCAGCATCTGGTCGACCTCGGCATCGCAGTTGCCGCGTACGGCGACGATGTCATCGGCCAGCGGGTTTAGTGCCGCGACGATGCCCTTGGCATCGATACCCTCGGGGATGCTGTTGCGAGGCCCGTAGTTGAGGATGTCGCCGAGGATGAGAAGCATGTCGCACTGCTGTTGACGGTAGAAGTCCAGTGCACGTTGCAGCCGTGGCAGACTGCCGTGGATATCGGAGATGATCAGATAGCGCATGGTGATGTCAGCGTTGTGTTATTTGAGGAGGAATGACTTGATGTTTTTGTTCTTCGAGAGCTTGCAGAGCTTTCTGACGGCTTGGTTGCGGATCTGTCTGACGCGTTCACGCTTCAGTCCCATCTCTTGTGCCGTCTCGGCGAGCGTGCGGTGCTCGGCGCCGATGCCGTAGAAGCGCTGTATCACCTGACGGCTGCGGCTGTCGAGCTTGCCGATGATCTGCAGCAGTTCGGCTGTCGCTGTCTCGTCCTCCAGCGCGTTGTCGGGTTGCGTGGCGTCTTTGTCCGGTATGACGTGGCCCAGGCTCAGCTCGTTGCTACCGCCGATGGGTGCGTCGATCGACAGTGGATGGCTGCGCTTTTTCTCCCATGCCGGATCCTTGGCATTGCGCGGCACACGGTACAGACCGGCCTGCTGTTCGATAGCCTGCTCGATAGCCTCACGGATGTAAGGCGCAGCATAGGTGACAAAGCGCTTGCCGTGCTTACCGTCGAAATGTGTGGCAGCTTTCAGCATGCCGATGTTGCCCTCGCTGACCAGGTCGTCCATGCTGAGTCCGCGGTTTTTATATTGGTTGGCCACGCTGATGACATAGCTCAGGTTGGCCGCCACCAGCTTGTCCAAAGCCCGTTTGTCGCCTTGGGCAATCTTCTCGGCAAGCTGCTGTTCCTCGGCGTCACTGAGAATTTTTTGCTTTCCTACTTCCTGTATGTAAGCGTCGTTGAGTTCTTCGTTCATATCTTTTTCTTTCTTTTACGATGTGTACGGCCCGGCTTCTCAGGCGAGTCCGCTGTCGACCAACAGTTCTGCTACCTCTTCCGGCGTGTTGAAGTCCATGCCGAAGGCAAGGTCCTCGTCGGAGAGTTCCTGCGAGAGATCTCTTGCCTCCTCTTCGTTGTATCTTGCGTTGCCGTCCTTGTCTTTAGTCTGACAGATGGCAGCGACGATGCGCTCGCGATAGGCGGCGATGCTCTCTTTGCCGTTGGCGGATGTGTTGTCTGTTGTCTGCTCCATAATTGTGACGTTTCTATTTCGTACAAAGATATGAATTATTTGGGATATATCGCGTCCGTTTCAGGATAAAAAAGCAAAAAAAATAATTCTGCGGTGAAAACGTAATAGTTTTTTAGTAACTTTGCATATATAAAGAAATATAGGAATACGCCAATAAAGATATGGAAAAAGAATACAGAGCCGGACTGGATGTCGGATCCACGACGGCCAAGATTGTTGTTCTTGATGACGAAGATCACATCGTCTATTCACAGTATCGGCGGCACAACGCCCAAGTGCGTGAACTGACCACGACCTATCTCAACGAGATCAAGCATCAGCTCGGCAATCCGGCACTGCGTCTCTGCGTGACCGGATCGGTGGGTATGGCCACGGCCGACGAGCTCCGCTCGGAGTTTGTCCAGGAGGTTGTGGCTGCCACGGTGTTTGCCCGTAACCGTTATCCCGAGGCCCGAGCACTCGTGGACATCGGCGGCGAGGATGCCAAGGTGGTCTTCTTCAATGGTCAGAGCACGGAGTTGCGCATGAACGGCAACTGCGCGGGCGGTACCGGTGCGTTTATCGATCAGATGGCTTTGCTCCTCGGCTGCGACAACCAGCGCATGAGCGAGTTGGCCATGACCTCCACCCATGTCTATCCGATGGCCGCGCGCTGTGGTGTCTTTGCCAAGACCGACGTGCAGAACCTCATGTCGCGCAACCTGCCGGAAAGCGACATCGCCGCCAGCATCTTCCACAGCATTGCTGTGCAGACCGTCACCACGCTGAGCCACGGCATCGACTTCACGCCGCCAATCCTCCTTTGCGGCGGTCCGCTGACCTTCCTTCCTGCCCTGCGCAAGGCGTTTTCCGACTATCTTCATCTCGAAGCTAAAGACTTCATCGTACTCAAAGAGGGCAACCTCATACCTGCGCTCGGCTGTGCCATCCGTGCCGGGAAGGAAGCCGAAGCGGTGGACATCGACGAACTCCTCGACCGTATCGCCTATCCGGAAGCCTGTCGTCGTCAACAGCGTTGCGAAAGCTCTTCTGCCGTTGCTGCCGACGAGTTGCAGCCGCTCTTCCGCTCTGAGGCTGAATATACAGCGTGGTTGCACGACAAGCAGCGCTATGCCACTCCGCTCTATCCCATGCATGGCGGACGCGAAGAGGTGGTCATCGGCATCGACTCGGGTTCCACGACGACAAAGCTCATCGTGGTGCGTGCTGACAAAGACCATCAGGGCGAGATCATCTTCAGCGACTACAGCATGAACCTCGGCAATCCGATACATGCTGTGGAGGAAGCTCTGAAACGCTTGAAGCAAAAGGCTGAGGAAAGCGAAACCACACTCGACATCGTGGGCTCGTGTTCTACAGGCTATGGCGAGGAACTGATCAAGGCTGCTTTCAACCTCGACGATGGCATTATCGAGACAATGGCGCATGAGCGGGCTGCCGCACGGCTGTTGCCCGACGTGTCGTTTATCCTCGACATCGGCGGCCAGGACATGAAGGCAATCTTCGTCGATCATGGTGCAGTGGTGCGCATGGAACTCAACGAGGCCTGTTCGTCAGGTTGTGGAACGTTTATCCAGACCTTTGCCCAAAGCCTGGGCTACCGTGTGCAGGACTTTGCTGCCTTGGCTTGTCAGGCCGACCGTCCCTGTGATCTCGGTACGCGCTGTACGGTGTTTATGAATTCCAAGGTGAAACAAGTGCTGCGCGAAGGCGCTACGGTGGCTGACATCGCGGCGGGACTGGCCTATTCGGTGGTGCGCAACTGCCTGTATAAGGTGTTAAAACTCAGAGGTAACGATGATCTCGGAAAACATATTGTCGTACAGGGTGGCACGATGAAGAACGATGCTGTCGTCCGTGCTTTTGAGTTACTCTCGCACACACAGGTGGCTCGCAGCAACATTCCGGAGATGATGGGCGCCTATGGTTGTGCCCTGCACGCCATTGCTGCCTGTCAGTCCGCAACCGAACTGCATCATGCCTCTCTTGACGATCTGCTCCGGCAGTCGTCGTGCGAGACTCGTCTGCTCAACTGCAAGGGCTGCGACAACCAATGCCTCGTGACCATGTATCGCTTTGGAGGTGGACGGCGCTATTACTCCGGCAACAAATGTGAGCGTGTCTTCAACAATCAGGGTAAGAACCACGACAAGGGCGAGAATATCTATCGCGAAAAATACGAGCTGCTCTTCGGCCGTGCCGAACAGCCTTCCATGCCGTCACGACAAGAGGTGATTGCCATCCCCCGCGTGCTGAATATGTATGAGGAGTTTCCTTTCTGGCATACGCTCTTCACGAGGGCGGGCTTTGAGGTGATGCTCAGCTCGGAGTCTACATTCAAGAAATATGAGCGCACACTGGGCACGGTGATGAGCGACAACATCTGTTTCCCTGCAAAAATCACCCATGCGCATGTCAAGGAACTCGACGAACGGCTCGGTGAACTGCCTGAGGGAAGAACGGGATTTATCTTTATGCCGTACGTGGTCTTTGAACATCAAGACGACGACCGCACCATCAACAGCTATAACTGCCCGATTGTCACAGCATACTCCGACGTGATCCGCAGTGCCATGACGCTGCAACACCGTGTGGAGTCGCCTGTGATCAACTTCCGCGATGAGCCTTTGCTGCGCAAGCAGATTCTTACCTTCCTCAAGAAGCATGGTGTCGACAAGCACACTGCTGAGGCTGCGCTGGCTGCTGCCTTGAAAGCAGAACAGCAATATACGTCTCAGGTGAAACAACGCTGCGAGGATATTCTGGCGCAAAGTCGCAAGGAAGGCAAGTTGACCATCCTTTTGGCGGGTCGTCCTTACCATACTGACCCACTTATCCAGCACAAGCTCTCGGAGATGATCGCGGCGCTTGGCGTGAACGTGATCTCCGACGACATCGTCAGAGCTGACGAGAAGACACCGTCCGGCGACACCTGTCTGGTGAAGCAGTGGGCCTATATGAATCGCATCATCAAGT
>Ga0256404_1008565_pt1 | contig 15270 bp, 10 predicted proteins | sample RumenRJG_01DNA_FD_185990 | JGI IMG/M metagenome (GOLD analysis project Ga0256404, IMG submission 185990) | Bovine rumen microbial communities from Lethbridge, Alberta, Canada - RJG_01 | ecosystem: Host-associated > Mammals > Digestive system > Stomach > Rumen | place: Canada: Alberta | collected...
GAAACTGAAGGACATCAGTGCCTGGTCAACCGAGCACCTGCCCAAGAATTGGGTTACAGAACGGACCAAGACGCTCAGAAAAGTGAGCTAAAATTGGCACAACGAATTGGACACCCTATTTGTTTATACTCTATTATTTTGCGGGATGTCTTTTTACGAGTGCAAAGGTAATAGGAACATCTTGGCTGGGCAACAGATAAAAATTATCAGACAATAGATTTTATCTATAACGCCTTACAAAATATTGATAATCAGAAGTCTGCCATATCATAAGAAAAAAAACAAGAGCACTTTTCGTTGAGATTCGTATCTTGGTACTTGTAGTTTTTCCACTGCCTTCGACTGATTTAATGCAGGCTCGGTCCTTTAGCCGTCCGCTCCATGCTTTGTAGCAGCTGTATCTAGCAAAGAAGATCATGCGATTCGGCGAAGAAAATTCCATCCTCACTCTACTCTTCATGTTCCAGAATGCAGCTGATGATGCTTTCCGACGTTCGTCGGACAATCGTCTAACGTTCGTCGGACAATCGTCTAACGTTCGTCGGACAATCGTCTAACGTTCGTCGGACGATCGTCTAACGTTCGTCAGACAGTAACTATGCATCATTTTATCGAGATCGATACTTTGTCTTTCCCCAACCGCACAAGTGCAGATATGCCAAAGAATACTGGTTTTATTAGACTTTGATTCTTCTTTTGCAAAGAGCGCAAACGATAAATCGCCCTCATGCGCCCCGGCGTTAGTATTGGTTTGGGAGACCATATCTCAGAAACCGAGGCGCATACACGAGTGGGGCGAGTGGATGCCCCCGAAGGATTTACATTAATTCGCAATCGAATAATCTTTATTGGTCGGCAGGAATGACTACCCTCCTATCTGCGCACTATGTGCTGGTGTGCCGCCTTCGGGGCACTGAGTACAGGTAACATGCATACTGTTATCCCCAGTCTGCACTCCTATCGTCGCTTGACTGGGGTTACCGAGAGTCAGCCCCCGTCTGGGCTGATTGTGCTATTCGGTGATGAGCAATCTACAAAGAATATCCGGTGAGCCAAAAAAGGCAGCCCCACCTACAGACGGGACTGCCTTAACAACATTATCTAATTATCATCATGGAAGACTCAATTTGAAGACAAGTGCTTTGAGAGGAACTTGTGCGACTCAAGCATGGCTTTCGGGTCAAGCGCCTTGTCGAGCTCATCTTTGGTCATCAGTTTGTTCTCCAACACGAGGTCATAAACCGAACGACCGGTCTCGTTGGCCTCCTTGGCGATCTTTGAACTGTTCTTGTAGCCAATGTAAGGATTCAGGGCCGTCACGATGCCGATGGAGTTCTTCACCATCTCGTAGCAACGCTCCTTGTTGACGGTGATGCCCAGCACGCACTCCTCCGTGAGCGTGTTGATGGCATTGCTGAGCCACCACAGGCTCTCGAAGAGACACTCAGTGATGACAGGTTCCATCACGTTGAGTTCGAGCTGTCCGGCCTCGGCGGCAATCGTCACCGTGGCGTCATTGCCAATCACCTTGAAGCAAGTCTGATTGACCACCTCTGGAATGACGGGGTTCACCTTTCCAGGCATGATGCTTGATCCGGGAGCCTTCGGAGGAAGGTTGATCTCGTTCAGACCACAGCGAGGACCAGAAGCGAGCAGGCGCAGGTCGTTGCAAATCTTAGATATCTTCACGGCCAGGCGCTTCAGTGCGCCGGAATAGCTCACGTAGGCGCCGGTATCGGGAGTGGCCTCTACGAGGTTGGGCGAAGAAACGAAATTCTCACCCGTCAGCTTACTCAGGTTGGCAGCACAGAGTTTTGCGAAACCGGGAACGGCATTCAGACCGGTACCGATAGCCGTACCGCCCATGTTGATCTCATGAAGGAGCTTCACATTGCGGTCGAGGTTGAGAATTTCCTCCTCGAGGTTGTCGGCATAAGCGTTGAATTCCTGACCGAAAGTCATCGGCACGGCGTCCTGCAGCTGAGTGCGGCCCATCTTGATGGCGTCGCGGTATTCATCGGCCTTATAGCGAAAAGCGGAGATGAGTCCCGTGAGCGAGCCGACGAGCGTCTTGTTCATACGGATGATGGCCAGGCGAATCGTGGTGGGATAGACGTCGTTGGTCGACTGTCCGCAGTTCACGTGGTCGTTGGGGTAGCAATATTGGTATTCGCCCTTCTTGTGGCCCATAATCTCGAGGGCACGATTGGCGATCACCTCGTTGGCATTCATATTCACGGAGGTTCCTGCTCCGCCCTGCATCATGTCTACAGGGAAATTCTCATGGAACTTGCCATCGATAATCTCGCGGCAGGCCTGAGAGATGGCACCGGCCACCTCATCGTTGATTGTGCCCAGGGCGTGGTTGGTCTGTACGGCAGCCAGCTTCACATAGGCGATGGCGATGACATAGTCGGGATAGTCACACATCTTCTTGCGCGAGATATGATAGTTGTTAAGTGCACGTTGTGTCTGCACGCCATAATATGCGTCTGCAGGTACCTTGAGCTCACCTAATAGATCAGACTCAATTCTGAATTTTTCTTCTGCCATGATCGTTGATTGTTTAATTCTAGTTATTTTGTTTTCGGTTGCAAAGATAGTGTTTTTTATCGTCAGGTGATTTACAAAAAGTTGACGATGATTTGTAAAAAACGAAACAAGAGGGATGAAAGAACAACCACTTTCCTCTCAAGACCTATCAGACCCATCAGACCTATCAGACCCATCAGACCTATCAGACCCATCAGACCTATCAGACCCATCAGACCTATCAGAACCACCCCTAACCCCTCCCTACAGAGGGAGGGGAACAAACATCAGAAGAAAGAGCTCCACCCCTACCTCTCCCTACGGAAGGAGGGAAACTGTTGGCATCTGCAGGCCAGCCCAGTATGGGCTGACTCTCGGTAACCCCAGTCAAGCGACGATAGGAGCACAGACTGGGGATAACGATAAGTCTCTCTCACTGGACTCAGTGCCCCGAAGGCGGCACACCAGCACGTAGTGCGCAAATGGCTCTTAGGAGGGCCGTCATTCCTGACGGCCAAGAAAGAACTACTGCCCCTGACCCACATGAAATAGGCCACAAACCATTGGTTCGTGGCCTATTTATACTTTTTCGCGTGGCGTCAGCTCATGGGGGTGAGATTACCACACCACAAGCGGGTCGGGCTGAAGCCGCAAGTTACTTCTTCAGAACATATTGCTTAGCCAACTCACCCTCGGGTTCATTACCCAATGAGTCGGTCAACACCACTGACTGTGCATCCTTAATCTTGTAGTAAGTCAGTTCACCGGAAGAAGGAGTGACGAGTTCCAGAAGTTTTCCAGGCTTCATGTGATAGACACCACTGGTAACAAACTGCCCATTCTTCTTCCCGATATAATCGCTCGACAGGCTATAGGTACTGTCGGAAGATATCGTGAGCACAGTCTTGATTCCCTCACAGTCGGCAGCAGGCAGCGTGCCACGATACGTGCCGCAGTAAGAGGTGTCGGCCACAGCAGAATCTGTTGCAGCAGAGTCAGCTGCAGCCACTTGGGTAGAATCGGTAGAATTGGTTGCCGTCTGAGGATTCTTTCCTCCACAGGCTGCCAAGAGCAGCACGGCTCCCAGGATCATTAATTTTTTCATAAACTAAGAGTATTGAGTATTGGTAAGTATCATTTTACAGTCGATGAATGACGCTGCTGTCGAAAGAACTGGTGTCAGCAACGCCCGTATACATCATCATCTCGGAGAGCTGCTGGTTCATCTGCGTGACTTTCTTCACCACTCCTTCCCTGCCCTCCTTGAGCAGCGGCGACAGGATGCCACGTCCCACAGCCACAGCGTCGGCACCAAGGGCCAAAGCTTTGTAGGCGTCGTAACCCGTGTCGATGCCACAATCACAGAGGATGGTCATGCCCGTTCCCGACAAAGCCTTCTTCAAGTCGTTGAGTATCGAGGTTGGCGGGATGCCAAAGGGAATGCGGCCATGGTGATGGGAGACAACGATGGCCTGGCATCCGGCTTTGAGCGCCTTGAGGGCATCGCTGACGGAGAGCACTCCCTTGGCAACAAATGGCAGATGCGTGGCCGACACATATCGATGCAAATCTTCCTCTCGGATTGGACCGAGGGGCAGACCGTCAACCACATCGTAGTGGCCGTCCTTGCCGGCGATATGGTCGACATCGATTCCGACAGCCACTGCACCATGAGCCTCAGCAAAAGCTATCTGACTGAGGATGAGGTCGTGGTCGGCAAAAGGTTTGATGATGCGCACCGTGGGTACACCCACCTCCGCGATGGCGGCATATTCCTCGTCGGGCTCCATGCCTACCCAGTTGAGCAGCTGCATCTCTTTGGCAGCCTCGGCATATTCTATCATGGGGTTGCGGCCGTCCTTGCCCACCTTATTCAAGTGGGAGAACGCCGGCATCATGATGGGCGAACTGAAAGTATGTCCAAACAATTGTGTTTCCAACCGTGGCTCCACGGAATCGACGACTCTCATCTCCACCATCAGACTGTCGAGATAACGGCGGTTGATGACGTTGGCATCGTCGGCCTTTCCGCTGGTGACGGGTATCAGTCCAGCAGGACCCGGCCATGGACTATTGATTTTTTGTTCCATATAAATAATCAGTTTTATCGAGGCGCAAATGTACGAAAAGAAATTGAGAGTATCTATGTATACTCAACAAAAAATCTTTAATAAGGCAAAATATCCATGCAGAACAGTCCATACAGGATTCGGACAGGCACCGCACCCTACACCACATCACCAAACGGTATGTTATTAACGCGAATGCCATGAATGGCCCACTAACCAAAGAGCACTGACCAAGGGGAAATCATGTATCCTCTGATTGGCGTTCCCCTCCCTTCGGAGGGAGGGGTTAGGGGTGGGTCTTCTTTAGTATTCCTCAAAATACTTCTGTATCTGCTGCCAGTCGCGCGTCTTCGTCAGAGCGAGCATGAGCAGGACACGGGCCTTCTGAGGATTAAGCGTCAGGGCAGCAATAAAATGATATTTGCTGTCGTCCACCTCGCCATTGAGGCACGTCGGCCCCATCGGGCACCGGCTTGAGCGCACGATGTTGATGCCCTTGGAACGCGCCTTGAGCGCCAAGTCGAACACATCCTTATAGAAGTTGCCGTCGCCAACGCCTGCCAATACGATTCCATCGTAGTTGGCATCGACGAAAGCCTGCATAGGCAGTGGCGAACAGTTGGCATAACCATAGACGATGCCCACCTTGGGCAACTCGCTGAGACTGTCGACGCGGAACTCACTCTGCTTGGTGTGGCGATTGGCGATGGTGCGGCTATAGAAGGCTTTTCCATTATAGACATAACCCACCTTACCGTAGTTGGCGGCCTGGAAGGTAGCCACGTCGGTGGTGTGCATCTTCGTCACCTCCTTGGCATCAAGCAGCATATTGTTCATGCAGCACATCACGCCACGTCCCTTCGATTCCGGACTCGCCGCAGCCACCACTCCGGCATAGAGATTCGCCGGGCCGTCGGCACTGATAGCCGTCGAGGGACGCATGGCACCAACAAGAATCACGGGCTTGTCGCTGTCTACAGTGAGGTTGAGAAAATAGGCCGTCTCTTCCATCGTATCCGATCCATGGGTGACAACGACCCCATCGTAGCCCTCGTGGTTGAGCAGCTGATTGATGCGCTTGGCCAGCCTGAGCCACACCTGGTCGTTCATGTCCTGCGAACCGATATTGCAGAGCTGCTCGCCGCTCACGTCGGCAACGTCGAGAATCTGTGGCACAGCCTGAATCAGCGTCTCCACACCCACCTGACCGGCGCTATAGGCCGAATTGGTTGACGAAGCACTCACTCCAGCTATTGTTCCGCCCGTGGCGATGATTCTGACTTTGGGCTTCGCCAAACTGTTGACGCTTACGACGAAAGACAATATAAGCAGCAGATAAATTTTCTTGATCTTCATGAGGATGTATTTCTTATTTATAACGATTTGTTTCTTTGATATGCGGTTCTTTTCTATCTACGATAAATATCGCTATCGCGCCAGCCAATTATGAATTATGAATTGTTATCGCGCCAGCCCAATTATGAATTATGAATTAAGAATTAACACCAAAAGGTATCCCACTCCGATAGAGACGATGGTCGTCACGAAGCCTGGCAACTGGAAGGAATGATTGACGACGTATTTTCCCACATGCGTGGTTCCCGTCCGGTCGAACTCCACAGCCGCCACCTCCGTAGGATAGTTGGGCAGGAAGAAGTAGCCGTTGACCGCCGGAAACATAGCCACGAGCAGCATGGGGTTGATGCCCAGCGCTATGCCCACGGGATAGAGCGTCGCCACGGTGGCAGCCTGCGAGAAGAGCATGATGCTCATCACGAACAGGGCGATGGCAAAGAGAAAGGGCGCCGTGGCCACCATTCCCGACAGGGCACGATTGATCACCTCCTCGTTGCCGCAGTAGAAGGTGGAGCCCATCCACGCAACACCGAAGATAGCGATGACAGCATTCATACCTGCCTTGAAGATATTCCCCTTGGTCAGCTCGGTCACTTTCGTCTTGCCGACGAGCAGTATCAGGATGGCATCACTCATCATCACCATCTCGATGGTCTCGCTCATCGTTACGCCTTCGGGACGCAGGGAAGGAATAAAACCGAAAAGGATGACGAGCAGCACGCCGAAGAAGAATGCCCACACGGCACGACGGGCCCGAGGATTGGGCGTCTCCTCAGCCGCCTCCATGGCTTTGGCATCCTCGTTGGGATGGATGAGACCTTCCCTGACGCGGCGCTGATATTCGGGATCGTCAACGAGTTCCTTGCCCACGTGGTTTTCGATGAAGGCCGCTACGATGATGGCTATCAGACTGGCCGGCAAGCAAACGCTGATGATCGTTCCGAGACTGATGCCTTGTCCGCCAAGCAAGTCGGTAGACACCATGGCTGCCATGGCCGCCGACACGGGACTGCTGGTGATGCCCAGCGAAGCCGCAATCACCGACAGGCTCATCGGGCGCTCCGGCCGGATCCTGTTGGCCTGGGCAATCTCGCTGATAATGGGCAGCAGACTGTAGCACGTATGGGCCGTACCGGCAAACACGCAGAAGGCAAAGCAGCACAGCGGACCGTAGTAGGTGATGTGGCTGGGATGGCGACGCAGGAACCTGGCCGCGCAACCCACGAGATATTCCAGACCGCCAGTGGCCTGCAGGGCAGCCGAGGCCGTGATGACGGCAAGGATGATGAGCATCACGTCGATGGGGGCCTTGCCGGGCGACAGACCGAAAAGGTACACCAGAATGAAAGTTCCCAGCATTCCGTAGATGCCCAGACCCACACCGCCAACGCGCACTCCTATATAAATGAACAGCAGTACGATGGCCAGTTCGATAAAAATGAGTAACATTGTCATAGCTCTAAATAAGGTTTAGACTCATATTCACTGCAAATTTAGCGCTTTATTGGCGAAGTCATCTAAAAACGTTGATGTTTTTTTGTAGATATGCAAACTAATGGTTAATTTTGCCCAACTACTAAAAGGACAATGGACAGAATGACAAAACGTGGAAACCTAAGTTTGCCTCAGTTGGCTGAGCGATATCACATACGCAGCATCTTCGGTGGCAGCATCGCCTACTATTCGTCGGCAGAGGGCGGGGAGCGCGACCTGCGTGCCGTCTCCAACAGCATCTGCTGCCATGAGTTTCATCTCATCCATCGCGGAGAGGCCAGCGTTGCCATTGGCGGTGAGGATATAGCCCTGCGCCGGGGCGACCTGCTTCTCGTCCACCCTTTCCAGCCTGTCGACTGCCACTTCCCTCCCACCGTGGAGAGCGAAGGCCTGCTGCTCGACGACGAGGTCTATCAACGTCAGCTCCAGCTTGGAGGCAGCGATGTCTCCATTCACAATCTGGGCAATCCTTCTCCCTACCTCTTCCATCTCGACGAGGAACAGTTGGCCGGGCTTGGTGGCATCCTCCAGCAGATCAAGCACACAATCGACTACACCCATATCTATAAGGAGGAGATGCTTCTCTCCCTCGTCCACGTCTGCCTGCTCTTTATCAGCGAGTTGCCTTTCGACCGCCGTCTGGCCACTCCCGACTTCCGTCACAAGCAGAACATCCTTCAGATCTTCTTTGCCCTCGCCCGCAAGTATTTCCACAGCGAGCGACAGATCAGTTTCTATTCCAACAAGCTGAACATCTCTTCGACCTATCTCAGCCGGGTGGTGCGCGAGCTGACGGGCAACAGCATCAACCACTATCTGAACAACCTCGCATTCGAAGAGGCCTGCACGCTGTTGCGGGCGTCAGACAAGAATATAGGCGAGGTGGCTCTAACCCTGCACTTCAACGACCAGAGCGCCTTCACCAATTTTTTCAAAGCCCATGCCGGCTGTACGCCCAGCGCCTATCAAATAAAGGTCAGGAGTTCTGCTAAAAGTTAGGAGTTCCGTCGAAAGAATAAAAAATAGGCTTATCCATTGAATAAGCCTGCAGCATTACACGTATAGCGTGAACAAGGAACCGTGACTGCCCTCACCGTCATAATCTGCCGTCAATGGCATCTGAGAGCAGAAAGAGGAAAGAGTTTCATCGGACAGATGCTCGTCGAGTTCCAGATGGAAAGAGAAGGAGCCACGGTCGTAGTGCAGGTCCCAAAGGGAAAAGCCTACAGAGTTGACCGCAGCCGTTATTTCGTCCTGTATACGCCAAATATCCTCATACCTCATTATATTGGAATTACCTGCCTGCCAATAGGAATTCACAGATCTTTGATCTCAGATGCCGACAATCCAGTGAGCTCACTGATCAAAGCCGCATCCATGCCTTTGGCTTTCATTTTTCGGGCCATCTCCCTTTTCTCATTTGCCCGACCTTCCTCGCGGCCTTCTGCCCGACCTTCAGCCCGGCCTTCAGCCCGACCTTCAGCCCGACCTTCAGCCCAACCTTCAGCCCGACCTTCAGCCCGACCTTCCTCACGACCTTCCATTTTTGCAGTGTCCAGCACATCGTTCTGGACCATAATGTTGTCAATGTGCCGGTCGTAGGCCTGTCGCTCAGCCTTGCTCATCTTGAAGTATTGCAGTTTCTGACGCGCTTCTTGCAATCCTGGTGCAGTTGTGTCATCCTTGATATGTCCGCTCTTCAAGTAGTCGATCCATTCCTCAAGAGGCGTTTTCGCTACCTGATTGAACTCGTTGACGCGGATGATATAATATTCCGGGAAGATCTCCTCGGGTGTCTTGATGCGTATAATGCCATTTTCGCGTGTGTTGATTTTCAGCGTGTCTTTGGTATGCACGCCGACGAACGATGTAAGACCATGATAGAGATAGTCGGCTCCCTTACCTAAATCGAAGTAAAGAATGCTGATGGAATAGACTTTCTTCACCTCATCGTACTTGTCGCCTAGACTGATATGCTCAGTGATGGTCTTTGACACACCATAGAGCACACGCTCCAGATAATAGAGTTCGCGTGCTTGCTGTATCTCCACGATGATAATCTCGCCCTTGCTGTCGCGTGCCTTAATGTCCACACGGTTGAACTTATCATCGGCTTCCTCCTGATTGCTTTCGCTTTCCAGAATCTCGATGATATGAATGGGCTCATTGAGCAGCACTGTAATAAGTCCTTCCAAAACCCCAAAATTGGCTTTATCGCGCAGCATGCGTTTGGCCGCCCAGTCGAAGCGTATATATTTATTGTCGTCTTCCATTATTTCTCTTTTTTCCGCAAATATAAATAATTTTTTTGTTAATCGCAATAGTCTTGACGATTAAAAGATATTCTTCTGTTAAACAGGCATAAGAATGCGGATGTACGTATCAAAGATGAGTAAAAACCGATGCTCCGTGAAAATAACAGCATCGCTCACTTCTCAATTTGGGTTATTATTTGTAAATTTGCAATCCGGATGGAGTTCACGGATTGGATCATTTCTCTCAGCCGTGAAAGTTCCACCTTCCCAGAGCATTGCCGCAGACGGCTCACGGCCGATGGGCGGCAGTATCTACAAGAATCAAAACCGCAAATACTAACGCAACATGTCAAAGAAGAAAAAAAATTCCCTCTCCGATCTCAAGCTTACGCCCACGCAGACCAGAAAGATATATAATATCATCTCAGAGCTGGTCGGTGATAAAAAGATGCCAGAAATCGAAGACGAGAAGGAATATCCCTACGTGAAGGGGCATGCCACCTTGCTGGCTGATACCGAAGTGGCAGAGACCTATCATCTCTACATCTCACTGCTAAACAGCTCAGTGAAGATATTCCGCCGCATTACCGTACCCAGCAATATGAGACTGGAGCATTTGGCAAAGATCATCATTCTCGCCATGGGATGGAGCGGCGAACATCTTAGCATGTTCCAGGCTCAAGGCAAGTATTATGATTCCCATGAAAAAGATTACGACGATCCTGATTGGAGCAGTAGGACTATCGACTCAATGGCAGTGACCGTCCAAGACGTGCTTCGAAAGAAAGGACAGTCGATCAAATTTGAATACGACTTCGGTGACAGCTGGATGCATCAGGTCAGACTCTCATCCATCGAAGAGCATCCCTCCGATAATGTAACTGTCGACAGCGGCGCAGGCGGCTGCCCGCCTGAGGATATTGGCGGAGTCTGGGGCTACGAGGAAATGCTGGAGTGCGGAGAAATCACTCCCGAGAAATTCTCTCTTGCTGTAGCACGCTATGCAGTGGCCAACTACGTCAAGAGGGTTCGTTCCAAAGAACAGAAGTACGTCGAAGAGCCTACGAAGAAAGCAACCACTAAGCGCGCCCAAACCCTCCGGATACTCCCCTACCCCTTCTCCATCAGCACCATACGCCAGCTTCATCCCCGCACGCTGCAGCCCACGAACGTTGACAGCGACTATGCCAAATTTGCCAATGACATGGAGCGCGCGCTGCTGGAGTCGGATCTACCTGAGATGGTTCTCACGGCCAACGCATTGAAAGCCATCATCTCGCGCGTAGTGATGTACTTTGAGGACATCGTCGCCGACGCGGGTATGTGGCGGGCCTTCGTGAGGAAGAACCAGGAGCTCTACGGGCGCTCCTACCCCTTCTATGAGTCTGAAGGCGAGCTCTATGTGGATGAGCCCGACATCAACGCCGTCAGGCTGCTCGTCTGGGATGCCTTCCGCGACTTCCTTGGCTACGATAGAGTGATCAACCCCGAGAACCAAGTCGTCAACGAGATAGCCAAGATGCTGTACGACATGCTTGAGAGCGAATTTGAGAAGATTCCCATCAATGAGGCAATGGCCAATTATTTCCGCAAGGCCACATTCGCCAACGACTTCTATGAGACGTGCAATGTACTGAAGTGGATATTCTTCGACTGCTATCTTACCTCCGACGCACGGGCTGATGATATCGTGGAAGAAATAAAGACGAAATATACCTGTGTCATGAAGGACGAGGATGCCTACCTTCAGGCCGAGTGCAGCACCCCGATGTTTACCCAGGTGGGAATGCTCGCCCTGCTGCCAAAAGAATGGCTGGCTATGTTTGTCGGCGAGGTGGGCAGCAAAGAGGTGGCTCAGAAAATAGCCGATATCGAGGCGACGATTCCGGTAGAAATAATGCGCATGACAAGCTACGACAAGCACTCCATCAGTTTTGAGACCCCCGAAGACAAGAAGATAGTGATAGAGCGCGGCCCTTCATACAACATCTCAGACAGCAAGCTCAAAAAATATAGCGGGGCCATAGGGGCCTATGCCAAATACGACGGCAAGTGGTATCCAAACGGCAAAGAACTGTGGGGCGACATCAATCAGATTTTTGAGGAGCACAAGCAAGGATTACAGGAAGAAGAAGGGCTTACCCAGCAACAATACGACCACCTGATGGAATCGTCGGGCGGAAGTCCGCTGCTCTTTTTCAAGGATGCTCGAAAATTGAAAGCATTCCTCAAGAAAGAGTTCAATGCGGATGAAGTGAAAAAAGCACTCTCAGATATCGCCCTTAATGCGGAAGATATAGCCATGTTCGCGCCCGGTCCCGACAAGCCTATCAATATCATGCCGGATGTGGCAGCCTACATCTGCGATCCACGCAATCCCTATTACGACCAAAGGGAAGCTAAGAAGTACGCTCTGAACATCGTCGCAAGCAGAAATAGCGTACCAGGTGTCGCGGCCCGCTACCTGATCAGTCACAAAATGCTGCCCGACGCTGCCATCAATTCCACCAAGGGCATCGAATACGGCCAGAAGCAACTGCAGGACAACATGGACTTCTTTGCCCGTGCCTACCGCAGGGAGATGTATTAAAGAGAACCACTCACAGCCGCAAGACCATTCTATCGCCCTCTTCCGAATATCATTATGATATACACTCCGATGTTCGCTCCCCTCCCTCCGTAGGGAGGGGACGGGGGTGGGTCTTGCTTTCTTTCTTGGCCGTCAGGAATGACGGCCCTCCTATGGCCCTCCTACGGCATCATTCGGATTTTAACATTCAGCTCGCGGGATGACGAATATCGCCGCGACAGAAATTATGAATTATGAAATTATGAATTATGAATTGACATCGCATTAGGCTGAAATCGGGGGCGGGCCGGCGAAAGGACGAAAGCCGAAAATCGATAAAACACTGAAATTCAACCGATTGCAAAAAAACCAAGCGTTACAGCGTTAACAAAGTATAATACACAGCTTGGATGAGAGTGAATATTTGGATTCGGACGACGAATTTATTATCTTTGTAGTTGTAAAGAAAAACGAGGCGACTTGATACTTTCTTGATCCTCTCTACTATGGTCTACCACCTTGAAAATTAAGGATCAACCTTCTCCTTGATGCAGAGCTGCCTGGAAGCTCAGACTGGCGGTCAATCCTTATAAAAGCCAAAGGCGCATCCTGGCCTTATAGGTGAACTAAAATAATAAAAATACGTCAAGCTTAAACTTTCTGAAGAGCATGGTGCAAATTAACAATTCATTGAGTCTATACATCCCGTCAATAACTGTGCCCCCCTGCACCCTTCGGAGTTGGTAGGAGCGGCGGCAGGAATGCCGCCCCTCCTACGAGCACTAATTTGAATTATTCCCAAAGGCTTTCGGAGGCTTTGCCTCTTCCCCAGGGATCTTGCTCATTCCAGGGATCGTCGTCGACAATGAACTCGTCAGATTTTCCATCGGCCCAAGGAGATTGCGTTCCTGCCAACAACTCGGGAATCTCTCTTGCACGTACCATGTCGGTGGTGGGGATGATATATTGCTTTTTCATAACAACTTTCTTTTAGCGGATGATTACTTTCTTTCCATTCACGATGTAGAGTCCTGAGGGCAGAGCCACTGTCGACCGCTGTCCGCTCTCCACTTGTGCTCGCCATACGAGGACTCCAGAGGCGGCGACGATGCTGACGGGCATGGCGCGCGAGGCGGTCAGGGTCAGACTGCCCTTGCTGGTCTCGATGCTCAGGCCACTGTCGCTGAAGGCTGGCTGAGCGTGGATGGCGGTGGGCTCATCGAAGGAGACTTCGAATCCAGCCATGTCCTTGGCACCATTGCTCACCTTGTAGTCGTAGTAGCTGCGGAAGGGCAATATGTAGACGTGGTCGTATTTCTCGGAGAGATTCTTGGAATTGTAGAACTTGCCCTGGGCGAAATAGTACCATCCATCATTCTTCGGCAACTTCTTGCCGCTGTAGGATCCGTGATTGGTAAAGGTGTAGCCGACGTTGTTAATACTGCCTGTGGCTGTCTCACCGCTGAAGGTGTAATCTGCATTCATATCGCCAGGTGTTGCGTAGACATCGGAACCATACTGAAGGATTTCGAAGGAGGTGTTCTCGTCGGAGGAAGCCTTCTCCACAATCACCATATAAGGCTTGTTGGGAGTTGTCCTCGGAGCAGTGACAGGCTCGAAATGTGCCGTGCCCCAGAAGTCCTTTCCTACGGATCCCTGCTCGCTGTCGGCCGAGAGACAGTTGTTGGCCATCATCTGATGCATCTTGAAGCTGCACATGTTGTTGGTGTGTACGCCATCGCTCAGTTCTATGGAGAAGGGAAGTACGAGCGTGGCCAGTGTGGCCTTGCCGTTGAGGTCGTTCGTAATCTTGCGCGAGTAGGCGGCGTAGTTCTCGGCCGGCACAGTGATCTTATAGGGCGAATAGAACGGCTGCTTGTCGGTGATAACAATGTTCTTGCAGGCACGGAAGTCACCGCTCTTGGTCTTCGATACGTAGTTGTCCTCATTATATACAGTGCGCTCGGGGAAGAAGATGAGGCAGTTGGGATTGAGCCTGGCCTTCATGGCAGCCATATTCTCCTTGCTCTCCACCAAGACGGAGTAGAGGTCGGTGTAGTCGAGATAGAGCACCTGGTCGGCCGTGAAGATTTCTCTGGTCTCAGCGTCTTTCAAGGCCTGCACCATCATGCTCACGGAGAGGAAGGCCTGCTCGCTGGGTATCTGATGTGCTTTATCACCAGCGTATCCTTTCTCGTAGGCTTCGAAGACTCCGCCATACATAGGCTTTGTCTGCTGACCGTCGTAGAAGGTGGTCTCATAGAGTTTCTTCGTTCTGCAATAGGCTTCGTATTCCTTCACTTGCAGGTCGATCTCCATGAGATAGAAGGCATAAGCGCGATGCTCCATAGCCTTGGTGGGCGCGATGTTGTAGCGTGTCTCGTCGCCCGTGAAGAGGTAGCAGTCCTTGGCATCATCGTTGACGCGCAGCTCGATGTCCTCGGTGAAGGTTCCCTGCTTGCCCGTGCTGGTTCCCGAACCGTCGGCAGCCGTGTAGAGGGCCTCAGAGTAGGGATATTCTTCGAGCGTGGCAGCTGTGGCGCTCACATTGTCGTTGGCCAACTCGTGGGCGTTGTTGTACTTGAAGGGCTGGTCACCGCACATGGCCGTGCTGACCTTTGTCGAAGGATCCGCGTCGGCTGGTGCCTCGTATTGATGACCGTCGCCGTAGGAGTTGTAGTATTCCGACTTGACAAAATAGTTGCGGCCATTTCCATGGGTTCCGTTGCCATAGGTAGCGTCCATATACTTGCTGTGGAGATTCTCGAAGGTGAAGCGGCAGTTGTTGTCTTTGTCGGCAAATTCTGCAGGCACGTAGAAGTGGAACTCACCACCGGCCACCTGGAAGTCGTTGCTCGTGAACTGCTGCGTGATGGTGGTGTAGCCCGTCTCGTCCTTCGTGTTGAGCGTGGTGTTGTAGAGCGGGTTGTAGTAAGCATTGCTCTCGCCGGCATTGTTCATGTAGTCATACGAACGCACGTACTCGCCGTTCTCT
>Ga0256404_1008566_pt1 | contig 15268 bp, 11 predicted proteins | sample RumenRJG_01DNA_FD_185990 | JGI IMG/M metagenome (GOLD analysis project Ga0256404, IMG submission 185990) | Bovine rumen microbial communities from Lethbridge, Alberta, Canada - RJG_01 | ecosystem: Host-associated > Mammals > Digestive system > Stomach > Rumen | place: Canada: Alberta | collected...
TATAGGGTATGTATAGAGGCGGCGCTGGCAGGCGGGATGCAGCGCTTGGGATAGCCGGAGTCGGCACTTGCAGGGAGGACCGGCGGCTTAGCAGTGAGGAAGTGCGCTCTCGCAGCGGGGAAATGTACGCTCGTAGGGAGGGAAGCACGCGCTTGCTGTAGGGGTAGGGTTAAGCCCCCACGTGCTGCTGGTACCAGCGGCTGGCGCGGTCAAAGAAGCAGCGGCTACGGCAGGCGAAGTGGAGGAGACAGTAGCCGGTCTTCTTGGGACTCATGAGGGGCAGCAAGGCGATGCGGGTAGTGCGGGAGAGGGCGTAGTCGCGGTGGAGCAGGGCATACTTAAAGACGTTGACGCCTGACTTCTTGCGCACTTGGGCAGTGAGCCACGGGTGTCCGGGCGGGTAGTGACGGGCAAAGTAGAGGCGCGTATTGGAACTGAGGAAGAAGAAGTCTATCTTGCGTCTTTTGCGGGTGAAGTGGCTGACGGAGGTGTCGAGTACGCGGTATACGGCGGTCTTCTCGCGCAGCAGGAGAGTGCGGCTACGGCTCGTGACCCAGTAGTACCAGAAGACATCGCCAGTGAAGTACCGTCGGGTATCGAGGCGCGGGGCTCGGCGCATGAGGTCAGCGCTCATCATGACGGTGACGTACCAGATGGTACATTTGGAGGCGAGGATGTAGGGGTAGACGTCGAGGCCCTCATGCTCGTGGAAGTGGAAGGGGAAGGTCTCCTGCTGTGCCTGACTGTACTTGTCAAAATAGGTGTAGCAGAGGCCGGCGTCGGGATACTGTTCCATGAGTTGTACTTGGTGCTGGAGCTTGAGGGGTGAAGTCCACCAGTCGTCACCTTCGCAGATGGCTATATACTTGCCGCGCGCCCTGGGGAGCAGGACGTCGCGGATGATGTCTACGCCCTGGGAGAACTGGTTGGAGGCTTGATAGATGGCGGTCACCAGGCTGGGATAGGCGATCTCGTAGCGGCGTACGACGTCGGCTGTGTGGTCGGTCGAATGGTCGTCGTTGACGATGACTTCGTAGCTGAAGTCGGTCTGCTGGCTGACGACGCTCTTGAGACACTGTTCGACATAGTCCTGCTGATTGTAGACAGGACAGAGCACACTGACGAGTATATCTTTGTTTTTTTTCATAGGGCTTACCAGTAACAACCGTTTTCGATCTCATCGGCGACGCGCGGTGCCTCGTCGGCTGCGGGGCGTGTCCAAGCCTCATTGTAGAGGGCGCGGTAGCGGGGTATATCGTCCCAACGCCGGCCTTTGATGCCAAAGAGGAGCTGGAGAGCGCCTCCGAGGTGGATGGCCGTCTTGCCGCTGCGCTTGGCATGGGCGGCGAGGTGAAAGCCGTAAGCTCCGCATCCGATGAGGGCGATGTCGTAGTCTGCTGCGTCCATGCGGGCTTTCATGCTGTCGAGGGCGGCAAACCAGTCGGCGTAGTCGCTGCTATGGCCGCCGATGGTCTGGGCACTGCGCACGATGGTGAGGCTCTTGAATGGGGGGAGCACGTCGGGATCGGCAAAGAGCTCGGCGCGTCGCTGGTACTGCCGCTCTATGGTCTCGGCAAAGGGATGGACGACGAGCACCTTGCGGTCGCGCAGGGCCGAAGTCCAGGGAAGTGACCAGAAGAAGGGGCTGTAGTAGCCCTCGAGGTCGAGGCGCGTGAGGGCGACGGGGTGGGGGATGGTATAGAGATAGGCTTCAGCCTTCTGATACGAGACCATGGCGTCTGCCGAGAGCCAGTCGTGGGCGAAGAGCTGCGCCCAGCGGTCGGCCAGCAGCCTGTCGGGCGGAAAAAAGCCCGCGTTGTGGCTCAGCCGCCAGAGGGAAGTATGGATACTACGGTAGAGACGGTAGCGATAGTGGAGGATATGGGTGATGTCGACGGGACGCAGTCCGATCTGCCTGCCGTAGAGGTTGACAAAGGCCTTGAGCTCGTAGGTCCCCAGTTTGGTAGCCATCAGTGGCGGCTGCCCCGTGGCGAGACGGGTGCGCAGCCAGTCATTGGCAGCCTGCCCGCAGAGGTCGGGGGGTGGCAGCCGGCCGATGTCGGGATAGATCACATGAGCCGCCTGTCCCATCAGTTTGAGACCAAAGGCGATTACGGTATTCAGTTTTTCGTTACGGTTCATCTCGGGTTGGCAGGTAGGAGGGACGGGTTGGCCTGTTTAGGCTTGCGGGTCGGCCGGCTGTGCTGCATCAGGCGCGTCCGGAGTCGTGGGGGCGGCGTCTGCGTCGGGTGTGGTCGGATCGGAGGTGGCCGAGGGGCCTTTGAGAGGCATGACATACTGGTCCATCATCTTGCTGAGGCGTTGCCATACGCGCTCGGTGGTGATGACGGAGAAGCGCTGGTGGTAGGTGAGCACCTTCTGTTTGTCCTTGTTGATAAACTCATCGGGGGAGATGCCCTGGTAGCGGTCGCCGTCGGCAGGCAGCCAGAAGTGCATGTCGATACCCGGCGGGTAGATGGCAAAGGACGGCACCTTGAAGGCTTGCGCAATGTGGCGCGGACCGCCTTCATTGCCAAAGAAGAAGTCGCTGTTGACCAGCAGGGCGCAGAGCTGGCGGAGGTTGGCCGCCTCGATGTCGGTATGGAAGTGGGGATTGCCGCCCAGTGCGTGCTGGAAGTCGAGGGCTACCTGCTTCTCCGCCACGCCGCCAAAATTGGCGATGAGCTGTGCGTCGTACTGCTTGATGAGGCGATTGAGCACTTCCGACATACGGAGCTTGTCCCAGGCCTTGCCGATGATGCGCGTGCAGATCGCAACGGTCACGACGGGTTTGCTGAAGTCGATGCCGTGCTCGGTCATGTAGTGGCGGAAGTCTGCGCGCTCCTGGTCGGTGATATAGAGGGGGAAGTGGCGGCTCTTGATGAGGTTGGCCTCGTTGACGAGCGGGTCCATAAGACGCAGGTTGCTACCCACGCGGTCTACGCCTGGCGGAGTAGGGATGCGGTAGTTGTGGATGCCGACGTTGTAGCTCTTGTAGCGGCCTATGCGGTAGGGCGTAGAGAGTGAGCAGAGGCTGAAGAGAAGAGTCTTGGGCGTGGAGCGCATATCGATGATGACATCGTAGTGGGTAGCGTGCATGATATTGCGTACGCGGCTGACGTACTCGAGACCCTCTTGCTGCTCCTCGTCAAAGGTGATGACGCGGTCGATATCGGGATGATTGCGGTAGAGGGAAGCGATATTCTTGTTGATGACGAAGTGTATCTTAGCTTCAGGAAAGGTGAGCTTAAGGCTATGGCAGAGAGCCATGGAGAGCACGGAGTCGCCTACGCGGCGAAAGCGGATGACGAGGATGTTGCGGATCATGTTTTGGTAAAAATTTCGGCAATATGATGCAAATATACAAAATTCCGGCATGCCATCCTCTTTCCTCCGCTGTTTTTTTTCGTCCGTGCTCGCTTGCTCTCCTTGACCTCGTTCCGTTAAGTGTCTCCGTGGTCCGAGGATTGCCAATGGAGAAAGACAACATCATGCGACAGGCTGAGCTCAACGGCGTAACCGTCGGCGAGAAATACAAGGAGACAGTCTCCAACATGATGGTTGTGGAGCAGGCTATCAGAAGAAGTACTGGCAGAGTGTGCTGGCTGAGGCCGTGAAGCTGTGTTATGATGCGCGCAAGGGTGGTGTCGGGTATGGCGCTCCTGTGTCATGGACTGCCCGCCAGTATGAGCTGTTTGCTGATGTTGATGGGCTAAAGACGGCGGCTGACATGAATAATGCGGCGATGCTGATGCTTGCTGATGTGCTTAATGATAAGCGGGTGACGATGCTGAAGAATGTGTTTATGATGTACAACGACGATGCACGTCTGTCTGCTTCGGGACAAATGGATATTTTCTCGGGCGGTGTGCCGAGCCGGGAAGAGATATTGAAGAATGTGATAAAACGATATAGCGATGCAAACAAGAAACAAATCGAGGCTGCAAGAAGGGCAGCCGTGGAGCGAAGAAAGACTGAGAGCACTGAACAAGTTGGCACTCCTCCAAAGAGCGGTGGAACGGGCGGACAAGGAAACACCCCAGCCGCTGAGCAAGGAGGACGAGGAGATACTGAAGATACTACAGGACAACAGCCGCGTGATTTGGCGCAGACCGAAAACCTAAACTATAAACTCTCAGATGAGGTTGATGAGAATGGGCATCAGTTTGTTCTCAACTCGGATGGTAATATCGAATTTGGTCGAATAGATGAGGAGACTGGTTTAACTCCAGCACCTATTCTATTGAGCGAGGGCGTTATAACTAACCCCAACACAAATGCAGGTTATGGCTTGTTGCATATCGAGGCTCGTCACGGAGAACAAATCCGAGCGGCTGGGTATGGCTCGGTATTAGAGTTTATCGAGGAAGTTGCCAAAAACTATGAGGTAATCCGTAAGGGAAATGACCGCGATGGCAGGGAGACATATATGCTTCAATTGACAGACAAGCATAACAACACCCTTATGGTTGAGTTGTCTGGTGATGGAACGTATTGGAATATAAACACCGCAGGAATATTTAAGATTTCCTACGGTGCTAATAGAACTGTTGTGTATAACCGCCATACTACGGCTAATCAGCCTGCCGAAACTGATGAAGCATCGCTCTCGGGAGAACAAAGCGGCACTACTCCCTTGACCCGCATGAACACTCCTGCACAAACAGCAGATATTTCTGCTGGCAAAGGTAGTGGGAAAACGGCAAACGACCAAGGAAAAGGCGAAAATGTTGCTGAGGGAGAGGAGTCTGTAGCTACCGGGGCGGAGGATACGGGTGACCAAGGCAAGCCCGGCGAGAAAGAGGATAAGCTTAGCGCGGCAGAGAAGCAAGTGCGTGAGCTGTTAAATCCGTATAAAGAGAGTTTGCGAAAATGGCGTGCCGATGGTGACCCTGAATCCTTACATTCTCTAGTAAAAAGCGGATCTAAGATTAAAGATTTCGCAATGAGTCTAGACCCCGATGTGCTGGAAGGGCTCGTGGCTAAAGGTGTATTTGATGATCTGGACGGTGATGAAAAGAATGAGATTGAGGACCTACCTGGAGTGAGGAAACTGAAAACCCATGCCTTTGAGGAAACAATCAGGAAGCAGGGCAAGATAGAGGGTCAGGCTAAGCCGGCTAAGAAGACAGACCCATTTAAGTTTGTTCTTAAAGGGAAAGAGGTTCAGGTGAGACCCACAATGGCCGGCAAGTGCTACACGAACGGCTACGAGGTTTGCACCGACGGGTATGTATTAATTGCAGTGAAGTCTGACTATCCCAAGGAGAAGGAAGGCATTGTTGAGGATAAGAAGGGCAACCGGATAGAAGGCAAATATCCTCATGTCATGACTATTGTCAAATCTGTCAAAGAGAAGTCGGGCAGGTCTGTCAAGATTGACGTACAGGACATGCGCAACTTTCTCCAGGGCGTACTTGACAAAGCCGGGAAGAAGGGAACGGCAGTTGTCTCCCTTCGCATGCCGGATGGTATGATAATAGGCGTGGAAGCAAAGAATGCCAAGCTCGTCTTGGATGCTATGGATTATTATGGCATAGACACGCTTAATTATTCTTATGAGACGAAGAGTATGCTGGCTGCCAATGATAAGGCTTCCTTGCTCATCACGCCGGTATTTTTTGGCGATGGCTATCGCAATATCGAAGACACCTATTGTTATGACTTGAAGAAAGGGGAAGAAGACAAGCGTGCCAATTTCCACAAGGCTGAATCAGACAATTCAAAGAAAGAAGCCGGTGCGCCCGTGACGGAGGAAGAGGCGGCATTGCGTGACGGGCTGAATGAGCTGTTGCGTGAGGCCGGTATGCCTGTGATAGATGATGTGGAGGAAGGCCAGAGGGTGCTGGACATGGTTAACGGTGAGGCGAAGCTGATGGGCAGCCGCACCAATAAGAAAATGGCTAATATCGGCGAAGCATTGGAAGGGCGTGAACTAACGGAGCAACAGCAGAAAGTTGTTGATGTGTTCAGAGGAAAGAGTGACAATACGCCTATTGAGGTGGAACGTGCTGATGGCAAAGTTCGTGTCATCATGCGCCAGGGAAATGATGAGAAATCAGGAACTAAACACAGCCTATACGGTCACTATGGCACAAACAAGGGTGTGATTACTGATGAGGATATACTGATAATTCCCGATGTACTTGCAAGGGGTGAGCGTACTCCAAAGATGCGTGGTAATACTCAACTCTATGAATATACTCTAAATGGAGAAAATGGAACAAGATACACTGTTCTGACAGAAAAGAAGCATAGTCGAGAGGAATTTGCAGACTTCTACACAAACAAAAAAACATCGCAGTCCGCACGTAAAACACGCTCCGAAGAGGCACGTGACATTGACAACTACGATGTTTCAAGTGCAAAGGTAGAAGAAAAATCTAAAGCTGCAAATAAAAGCGGAGAAAAACTTCGTGAGCATCGCGTGTATCATGGCAGCGGTGCGGACTTTGATGCGTTTGACCACAGTCATATGGGCGAGGGCGAGGGCGCACAAGCTCATGGATGGGGAACATATGTGACGAAGAGCGAGGACGTGGGTAGAGGTTATGCAGAAGAGTATGATACCCAAGTTCATCTTTCCCTTGACGGAGAAGAAACGACAGGCGACGAGATTGAATCATCTATTCGCAATAATATACCACTTGCAGATGATTTCTTTGATGAGATATACAAGTTCGGCAGTTACTATGATAAGTCCTTCGCAGAGCGACTTGATGAGTCGGGCGTATCTATAGACGAGTTAAAGGAAGAATTGGAGGACTCTTTGTCCAGAATGAAGGATACTTATCCAGAGGAGGATTACTCTCAATATGACGAAGTTCTTCAGCAAATAGAAGACGAATTGGACTCGGTTGAGAAAGACGAGGAGGATTCACAACCTACTTTGTACACCGTTGATATTCCCGATGATACGGGTGACAACTATATTGAAGAGGAACAAACGTTACAGGAGCTGAACCGTCCTGACATGGCTGGTCGTATAGACAAGGTTGTTGATGACTATCTTGGTGCTAAGGATTTCTTCAACTCTTGGCAGATGCCAGGTTGGCAGATACGAAATGAGATAGTTCGTTTTGTGATGGCTAATCATTCTGAGATGAGCCGCGGAGAAGCCGAGAGGAAATGCAGCGAGCTGCTTTCAAAGGCAGGTGTGGTGGGCATGCACTATTATGGCAGCGAGGATGGTGAATGCTATGTTATCTTCAACGACAAGGATTTGAAGATAACGGACAAGGTGCGTTTCTTCCGCACTGCTGACGGTGAGGCATACGGCTTTACGGTTGGCGGAAAGATATACATCGACCCGCGGATTGCGACGAGCGAGACGTCGATACATGAGTACACCCACTTGTGGGCTGAGGCACTGCGGAAGGCCAATCCAAAGGAGTGGCAGAACGTGGTGAAGCTGATGAAGGGCACTTGGGCTTGGGACTACGTGAAGAGACGGTATCCGGAGCTTAAGACGGATGACGAGATTGCCGAGGAGTCGCTGGCGCACTTCAGCGGCAGGCGGGGTGCTGTGCGCCTGCGCGAGGTGGCCAGGGAAGAGGCTGACAAGGCTAAGGGCGTCATGGACAAGGCTGCTATATGGAGCGCATTTGCGAAAATAAAGGATGCCTTGGGAAAATTTTGGAAGCATATTGCTGAGGATATTCTGCATATCCACTTCACGAGTGCGGAGGAGGTGGCGGACAAGGTGATGTATGACTTGCTGAATGGTTTCAATCCAAATACGTTCAATCTGTCAAAGTCGGTAGAGGAAGGTAAGGATCTTATCGCAGCGCATAACCTAACCGAGGATAAGTTGAAGCAATCACTTGAACTTGGTGGCTTTCCGATGCCGAGCATTGCCATTACAAAGACCAGCATGGGACATGTCGACTATGGTGACATCTCGCTTCTCTTTGGCAAGGACACCATCAATCCTTCTGACAGGCGCAACAAGGTCTATGGCGGTGATGCATGGACCCCTACGTTCCCCCCAATAAGCTATAAGTTGAATGAGAAGAAGACGGGCGACATCTATAGCCGGGCTAATAAGGCTGGAAATCTACCCCTCTTCAAATCTGTCGAGCTCCATCCTGAGAATCTTAGTGATCGGATTGATGGAAAAGACCCTGCGGAGATAATAGAGTCCTTCAAGGAAGACTACGGCATGAAGCAGATGTTCCTGTCAGAGAAGGGTAATCCCGTTAAGGAATATGTTAAGAAAACGGTCGATAAGTATTCTCCTGACCGGGTGGGGCTCCTTCAGCAGATACTTGACAAGATTGGAGTTGAAGGCCTTAAAAGCGGAAAATATGACAACGAGTTAAAACAAATGGTAGGCTCACATTTTCATGTGGATCTTGATGGCGTGGCTCCATTTCGCGCAAAAATAATGATGCAGCGCGCTTCGGATAACGCTATTGATTTCTCGGAGAATGGCAATAAGAAGGTTGAGAATGATGTCGAGGCGACTGAAAAAGAAATTGACAGCAGAATAGATCCCAAGGAATACGATCAGTGGCTGCATGACATGTTTGATGGAATCATCGAGAAGAAAGGTATAAGAAACAACACCGATCCCTATACCCGCTCTGGAAACAGGCGGAAATGGGAACGCCTCTATGATGCCGTCACTCTCGACAATGTTCTGAAGGCCATGAAAGCGCAGCCGGCTAAAAGCGGAGGCTTCTTCGGCACCATTTTCGGCGCGTCCGCAAAGGAGCTCTCAAACCTGAATGAGGTCCGCGAGGAAGCCAAGAGACGCATTAAGTCTGTACCCGAAGAAGAATTCAAGGTCGAGAAGGATAAGATATTATCCCGGTTAGAGAAGATCAGCTTGCCTTCCGTTAAGAGCTCCAACAGCATTTCCGTGGCGATGGACTTCGTTGGGAACGTCAAGGATGCCGTCGTCCATTCCCATACTCCAAAGGGTATATTCAAATATCTCAGCGACATCTATCCTGACATGACGATGGATGTAGCCAACGAGATTGCTGATGTGGTGAAGGACATCCAGTCCATGAGCGCCAACTACCTTGAGGCCAAGCCATACAGAGCAGTAGGTTTCGACGAGGTAAAGGCGGCCGTTGTTCCTTCTGATACTGATACAAAGATTGTCCAACAGCTCAAGGATAAAGGTATACCGGTATATACTTATGAGAAAGGCAACGCCGAGGAACGCAGACAAGTCGTTAACGATGCTGCCCGGGAACAGCGGGTCAAGTTTCATAAGGCTGAATACGGCGATACTCCTATGGGGAATGAGAGTGCGCGTAAGAGCAATGATGATGCATTGTTCCGACTTGGAGATGGTAATGAGACTTTTGCTAAGCGTCAGAGGCGGGCCGTTGAAAACAAAGGAACGGTTGCGCCCGGACTAAACAGTGCGGAGGTGAAGGTTGTTGATGTGCCGAAACATGACTTTACGGGAACTGGTAAACAGGCTATAGACAAGGCAAGAGTTTGGGCAGAACAAAATCTTGTGGGCTTGCATACGGCTCATAGGGACGACGGCAATACGTATGACTATCAGATTGATGATGAAGCTGTAGGCAAGTATTTATCAAGTTCTTCGACCCTGAACAGCGATAACTTGGGCGTACATCTTGCCGTGTTGAAGAAGTTGCCGGAAGTAATAGACAACAGTATTGAGGCAGAAGAGCATCCCGACTATAAGAAAGTGAAAGGCGAGCGCAGCGCAGATAATGGCGTTGCTGATGCTAATCTACTTGTACACAGGATGTATGGAGCGGTCAATATTGACGGTAACATATATCGTGTCAAGACGACCATGCACGAACATTTGTCAAAAGGAAATGCTCCGCACGATTACCGTGTAACTAAAGTAGAGCTGCTAATAAGTGGCTCTGCAACGAGCAATGCACTTAGCAACTCTACTGGTAGCCACAGCCCATCGACTGTGACCGCTGCAAAGTTACTGCAAAATGTTGAAAAGGCATATGATAAGGGAAAATTATTGCTTGACGAGGCAAAAAATCCTTCCGAGGTGGATTATCGAGGCAGGATGCGCACCGCATTTTCCGTGCAAGTTAAGGATGATTACGAAGCAAGAATAGACCAGCAGAGAAAAGAATTGGAAGGCCGTACCATTCCGGCAAATTGGCTTTTCAGCGATGAGCATAATCCACTGACCAACGCGCTCGGGAGAATACCAAGATTAGACGCAGAGCATCCACTGCATAGAGAAGAGGATGGCGTGCACAGCGAAAGGGTGCCGAGGGAAGTGACGCTGAATGATTACTATTCGTCGACGGCGGCTACGTTTAGGCCAGTGGATGCGGACTGGGAAGCCATGAGGAAGTCCGGCCGCTATCAATACGCTCATTCACCATATAGCAGCAGCGAGTACCTTGTAGACACGGAGAGCGGAAACGTGTACCGCCGTTCTGACCATTGGGGAAAGGTTGCTTCTTGCAGGTGGAACTTGGAAGGCCGCGAGGAAGGCACGACGCAAATCGGCGTTGCCAACATTAAGGACTTTGAACCGATTGCTCCACGGCAGTACAACTACCTTATCAGCCCAGAAGCCGTAACTCGGGCAAGACACCAGTTGTATGTTTACAACCGCCTGTTGAACGACGAAAACATGAACCTAAGCCCCAAACTGCGTAAAGGACTGGAGGCGCGCATGGGAGAGCTTGAGGCGGAGCTAAACACTTTGGAGAGCAGAGTTTCTTCCGAGGGCGACATTATCAACCGCGAGGGCAACGGCCCGGCAAGCGATGATGATATTTCCTTTGGCAACGACCTTATCGGCCAGGTGCTGGGCAAGCAGTGGCGCAAGCCGGCGCAGCGCAGTGCCTTTGCAGCGAGGGAGCGCGAGCGCATGAAGGAGCGTGCCGATGAGCTGTCAAAGAAGCTGCACCTCGACGGCATCGAGATACTCGACGAGGCACCAAAGGGCGTGACCGGCCGTCAGCGCAAGGCCAAGGGCTGGTACAATACCAAGACCGGACGCATTACCATTGTGCTGGGCAACCACACGAGCGCGCGGGACGTGGAGAACACGATACTGCATGAGGGCGTGGCGCACCATGGACTGAGACAGCTGTTTGGTAAGCACTTTGCGGACTTCCTGCGCGATGTGTACCGGTCGGCTGACGAGAATGTGCGCAAGGCGATTGCGAAGCTGGCGACGGGCAAGTACCACGGGAACTTTGAGACTGCGACGGAGGAGTATCTTGGGTCTATGGCGGAGGAGATGAATTTTGAGTCTGTGCCAAAGATGCTGTGGATTCGTATCAGACATTTGTTTGAGAAGATGCTCAGGGCTATAGGCTTGAAGAGCAAGGGTCGTATGTCGGACAACGAGCTGCGGTATATATTGTGGAAGAGCTACAAGAATCTGAAGGCTGGCGGGAAGTCCGGTAGTATACTTGACGAGGCTGAGGATGTGGCCAAGCAGTATGAGCTGAAGGTGGGAGACTATGCGGAGGACACGCATCCTAATGATGATGCCGCTGATACTGAGGTTATGCGCAGGAAGACAGGTTTCGGTGAAATGAAGTTCAGTGACGGTAAGCGTGAGCAACAGACTGCTAACGAGCGTTTCAACAATGAACTTACACGCTATCAGAATGGCGAAATGGATAAGAATGAGATGCTACATCTTGGCAGACCACAAGGAGTAATGCGTGCATTCTTGCCTAATCTGCCTATTGTAATGCGCCAGCGTATTCTTACCAAAGGTAGTGTAAAAAAGCATAATGTAGCTGTAGAGGCTCTTGTGGATATGCCTAATCACTTGTCGCATCCAATCTTCGTATTCAAACGTAGTGACAATGTATTGGGAGTACTGACTGAAATGCAAGACCGTGACGGCAAGAATGTATGTGTTGCTATTGAGTTAAGCCGTCAGATACAGAATGGCGGTGAAATACTTGAAGTGAATGATATACGTTCTGTTCATGGTCGTGAAATATCGGACATCGTTTACCCAATATTGAAAAATGGTACTTTGAAATGGGTAGATAAGAAAAAAGGCCTTTCCTATCTCTCCTCAGCGTCCCGTTATGTTCAGCAGGAAATAGACAAGCAAGACCTTTCTTCTGCTGCAAAGATAGTGGAAGATTTTGTAAATCCCAAAGTTCCTGACGAAAATGTTGCAGATGAGGGCATTATGTTCCGCGATGGCGACATGGGACTTGAAGAGACCATCACTAAGATGAAGGTTGAGGCAAGCCAAGCCAACGCCGACAACTGGCAGGCCAAGCAGGATGCAATGAGAGCCATCGGTGGCAATCTTAACAAGTTGCGTCTCGAATGTACCATATTGGCTGCTCTTATCCTTGAACCTTTCTGGTGAAATGCCAAGGGCTTTGCTACCTCACCTATAAAAGTTTTCGGCTGAGTAGCAGAATTCTCGCATCTTGTTGCAAGATTATCAAGATGATTTAATACCTTTGCACCATCGGCACTTGAGATGACGGCTTGATGATCCGTTCCGTTTAGGACCGGGGAGACGGTCTCAAGTGCTCTTTTTTTGTTTTTATCCAACCGGGCACCATTCTCCATATCCAGCACCAGCTGTCCTTCCTCCATGTCGTCTGATGCTTGAGGGCAGCCAGCGACTCTTCGGTGGCTCACAGTCGGAGGGCGGCAAGGCCTTTACAGCCAAGACACTTGACTTTGCCATGTACGCCTCCACACTGAGCAAGACACCCCGGCAAAACAAGATCTTTGACGCCTACCTCCCTATCTGGTTTATCACCTTCAACGGCTACGTGATCAGCAATCCGTCCAATGCGACCGTCAACTTCCCCATCAAGCCCGTGGACGACATCCTCACGATGCCCGAGCTGGCAGGGCGGCCGCTCTTCTACTTCTATAGCTCCTTCAAGTCCAAGATGAAGGACAACTGGATGGGTGGCACTCTCGATCTCCGATGCGCCACCGACGCGGAGCTTGACTATGCCGTCGAGCAGATCAAGAAAGGGTACGACATCTTTCAGCAGTACAAGAGCCTGCTCAAGGAGACCATCGTCGACCATTGTGAACTGGCTCCCCAGGTGAAGTGTACCACGTTCTCCAACGGCCGTAAGACAATCTGCAACTACGGCAAGTCTCCCTATACCTACAAGGGTATCACCATCCCCGCCGAGAGCTTCAAGGCGATCTGAGCCAAGGAGATGTCCCCTGCGGCGTTTCGCCCGGGGGCGGCTTATGACGGAGGGGCTGTCGCGGGACATCCTCTCTCTCCTCGTGTGTCTTGCCGGTGAGGGGGGGAGGACAGAGCAGGACGGGACGTGTGCCGTTGGGAGATATGCAGACGCTATGAGGTCGGTCTCAGGTCGCTCCATCTCCGGCTGCCGTGCCTTGTACTTGACACTACAGCCTTATGTGGCAACATACGGTCAGCCTTTGTAGACTTATGAGGGCAGTCTCGCCGCTTTGTTCCCCTTTTATGAACGAAAGCGGGGTGTGTCGTGACTCTTTTATGAAGGAAAGATGCCGTTTCGCCCCGCTTCGTCGGTGAGGATGACGGATGGCAGGAGGCGGTAGATTTGGTCTCTGGCGTAGGCGGATGAGGCGGTGCCGTGGGCCCGCCTTTGGGCTGGGCGCGGGGAATAGTCGTGGATGGGAGATGCGCAATTTGGCAACTTGTGTGTATCTTTGCAACCTGAGACATTTTAGACTTACAACTTATGACGACAGAAGGTTTGACTACCCCCACGATGACGCTGACGGAGGCTATCCGGGTCCGCCACTCGGTGCGCCGCTATCTGGACAAGCCTATCGAGCCGGAGAAGGTGGCGCTGATCAACAGGCTCATCGGGGAGTACAACCGCGAGAGCGGCCTCCATATCCAGCTGGTGACCGACGAACCGCTTGCATTCTCTACGGGAATCTTCAAGTACGGCAGTTTTTCCAATGTGCGCAACTATCTCGCCCTCGTCGGCCCCAAGGGCAGCGGATGCAAGGAGGCGGTCGGCTACTACGGCGAGCGTCTGGTGCTCTACATGCAGACGCTGGGGCTCAATAGCTGCTGGGTGGCGCTGACCTACAGGAATATCAAGGATGCCTACCGGCTGAGTGACGGCGAGCAGCTCAAGCTCGTCGTGGCCTGCGGCTACGGTGCCACGGCGGGCCATCCTCACCCACAGCGCAAGGGCGCCGGCGCCTACTACAGCGACGGGCGCGCGACCGGTCAACCGCTGCCCGACTGGTTTGTCCGCGGCATGGAGGCAGCCCTGCTGGCGCCTACGGCGGTCAACCAGCAGAAGTTTCACTTCACCCTCCTGCCAGACGACCGCGTGAAGGCAGAGTCTCGGTTTTCTGTCTACGGCAATACGGCCTATGACCTCGGCATCGTGAAGTGCCACTTCGAGCTGGCGGCCGGCAAGGACCATTTCAGATGGGCCGACCGCGCATGTCCCATTGTGCCGCCCCATAAGGGCAGGGAGAATCGCCCGGAACTTAATCTATAGGAAAATGGAAACAAGAAAGCATGTCGCGGCCCAACGCAAGGCCAGCGGACAGTACAATTGTGCTCAGGCCGTCGCGACGACCTACGCCGACATCATGGGCGTCAGCGAGGAGACGGCGATGCGGATGACCGCCGCCTTCGGTACCGGCATGGGCAATATGGAGGGGACCTGTGGCGCCCTGATAGGCGCGGGCGTGGTGACCGGCATGGTGACCAGGGACCGCATGGAGGCCCGCCGGCGCATGAAGACGATGATGCAGAAGTTTGAGGCGCGCAATGGCGCCACGCAGTGCAAACGGCTCAAGGGCATCGGCACCGGCTGCCCCCTGCGCGCCTGCAACGACTGCGTGGCCGATGCAGCCGAGTTTGTGGAGCAGGCCGTCTGCCCGACCACGGCCGACACGGAGACGAAGTAGTCCGCCTGCTGCCGGCACAGCGGCAAGCAGCGCCGCTCGTCAGCTGATACTGTGGCGAAAAGACTCGCCTTGCTGCCGATGGTGAGCGAGATGGACGATGGGCGGGCGGTACCAGACTGAAGACACTTGCGCGGTTGGCCTCAGAGGGAGCGCGCGCTACCCGTACAGATGCTGCGGCCGATACAGCTTATCCTACCCGTTGGAGCCGCGTCGCCCTAGTGCGTCCGTCTGGTCCGCTGGTGTCCCTTAGAGCGAAGGAAGACAAGGCAGATGGCGAAGCGCGACAAAAAAATACCTACATTATGGTATTGCACAAGGCGAAATAGATGAGTAATTTTGCCTTGAATAAATAATAATCCGATATGAAGATACAAAAGATTCACGCAAGAGAGATTTTGGATTCACGTGGCAA
>Ga0256404_1008569_pt1 | contig 15265 bp, 12 predicted proteins | sample RumenRJG_01DNA_FD_185990 | JGI IMG/M metagenome (GOLD analysis project Ga0256404, IMG submission 185990) | Bovine rumen microbial communities from Lethbridge, Alberta, Canada - RJG_01 | ecosystem: Host-associated > Mammals > Digestive system > Stomach > Rumen | place: Canada: Alberta | collected...
GAAACGGCCCTTCCCGTTAAATACACGATAGGCTGCGAGCCGATCATCTCGCAGTTTGCGGAATATGCCGAAAGAGAGGGACTCGATCCAGCCTTTATCGGAACCATCCGCCCCATCGAACGCTATATGCACCGCGACTGGGAACGCTATACCGAAATGGGTCTTTAACTTTAAAAAGTAATTTTCGGGGCAAGGGCGCGTTTTGCGCCGCAATGCCCGTTTTCGGAGAATAACATGCCTTTACTGGGTGTTCGTGAACTGAAAAAATCCTACGTTACGAGGGTGCTCTTCGAGGGCATCTCCTTTGAGGTAAACGAGGGCGATCATATCGGCTTTGTCGGAGTCAACGGCTGCGGCAAGTCCACGCTTTTCCGCATCCTTCTCGGGCTCGAGAGCCGCGACGAGGGCGATATCTATCTGCCCTCATCCACCGTTATCGGCAGCATGGAGCAGAAGGTCTCGAACGAAAACTGCTCGCTCTACGACTACACCCTTTCGGTGTTTTCGGAGCTGATGGATATCGAGCTCGAGCTTGAGCGCATCGCCGAGGCCATCGCCGCGAGCGGCAATGCGGATGAGAAAACGCTTGAGCGCCAGCAGAGGCTCCACGACCGCTACTACGATAAGGACGGCGCGACCTACCGCGCCCGCACCCGCTCCACGCTTCTTGGCCTCGGCTTCACCGAAGCGGAGCTTGAAAGGAGCATATCCTCCTTCAGCGGCGGTCAAAAAAACAAGGCTCAGCTTGCAAGGCTCCTTCTTTCCGATGCGAACCTTCTTCTTCTTGACGAGCCTACCAACCATCTGGACGTTTCCTCGATAGAGTGGCTCGAGGGCTTTTTGAGCGCATATCGCGGCTCGTTCATCGTTATTTCACACGACCGCTACTTCCTCGACCGCGTTACTAACCGCACAATGGAGCTGAAGGATAGAAGGCTCTATATCTCGCAGGGAAATTATTCCCGCCATATCGAGCTTCGCAGCACCGCGCGCGAGCTTGAGATGCGGCAGTATCTTCGCACTCAAAAAGAGATACGGCGCATCGAGGGCATAGTTGAGCAGCAGCGCCGCTGGGGTCAGGCGCATAATTTTATCACCGCCGCCTCCAAGCAGAAGCAGGCGGACAGATTAAAGGAAACGCTCGTTGCGCCCGAGAGGGACAGCGCTTCGATACACTTTCATTTTGAAGCGAAGGAGGTCGGCGGCAACGACGTGCTGGTTGCCCGCTCGCTCGGCAAGGCCTTCGACGGCAAGCGCATCTTTTCGGGCGCGGATATGCTTATAAAAAAGGGCGAAAAGGTCTTTCTTCTCGGCGACAACGGCTGCGGCAAGACCACGCTTTTGAATATCATCGCAGGCAGGCTTCGCGCAAGCGAGGGCAGCTTCTATCTTGGCGCACACGTTGAAAGCGCCTACTACGAGCAGACCTTCTCAGGCTTAGACCCGAATACCACTGTTTTAAGAGAGGTTTGGGACAAATACTATACCACGATATCCCATAAGGATATCTGCAACGCGCTTGCGGCCTTTCTTTTCCGCGGGGACGACGTAAACAAGCCCATCGGAACGCTTTCGGGCGGCGAGCTTGCAAGGGTGCAGCTTTTAAAGCTTATGCTCACCAAGGCGAATCTTCTGCTTCTTGACGAGCCGACCAACCATCTCGACATCGCCTCGCGCGAGGCGCTCGAGACTGCGCTCGACGAATACAACGGCACCATGCTCATCGTGACGCATGACCGTTATCTTGTGAACCGCCTTGCCGACCGCATTCTGCGCATGACCCCGAACGGGCTTGAGGAATACATCGGCGGCTATGACGACTATCTTGAGGCGGTTTCCGCCAAGCAAAAGGAAGATTCGGGAACTGAGAAAGCCGTTTCGAAAAACGCTCTTGATTACCGCGAGCGCAAGGAGCGCCAGAGCGCGATAAACCGCGCCAAGGGCGAGCTTGAGCGCTGTGAAAAGGCGATAGCCGCCAAGGAGGAGGAGCTTGAAAAGCTCAATTCCGAGCTCGCCTCCCCCGCCATCGCATCCGATTATAAAAAAGCGGGCGAACTCTCCGAAAAAGCCGATGCGCTTCAACGGGAGCTCGACGCACTATATAAAAAATGGGAGGAAGCAGGCGACAGGCTCGCTTCGCTCTCGGAGGAATGAGGATCCTTATTCCTTAAAAATCCAATTTAAAACTGTTTCCTTTCCGCGTTTGTATGCGCGGAGAGTACGAAAGGAGAATATTTTGGCAGTCAAACAGACTGCGAAGCTTAGGATAATCCCCCTCGGCGGTCTTGGCGAGATAGGCAAAAACATGACCGTGATCGAATACGGCAACGATATGATCGTTATCGACTGCGGACTTGCTTTTCCCGATGAGGACATGCTGGGCGTGGACATGGTCATACCCGACATGACCTATATCGAGGCCAACTTGGATAAGCTTCGCGCATTCATCATCACACACGGGCATGAGGATCATATAGGCTCAATCCCGTACGCGCTTCAAAAGGTGCGCGCGCCCATATACGCAACGCGCTTCACGCTTGCGCTTATCGAGCACAAGCTTGAGGAATACGGCATACTCAATGCCGATCTTATCTGCACCGCTCCCGGCGAAAGCGTTGAGCTTGGGTGCTTCAAGATAGAGTTCATCAAGGTCAATCACTCCATCGCGGGAGCCGTGGCGCTTGCTATCACAACGCCGCTCGGCGTGGTTATCCACACGGGCGACTTCAAGGTGGACTACACGCCGATCGACGACGAGCCCATAGACATAAACCGCTTTGCTCAATATGGCGCAAACGGCGTGCTCGCGCTTCTTATGGACAGCACTAACGCCGAAGCCGAGGGCTCCACCCCCTCGGAAAAGGAGATAGGCAAAACCTTTGAAAAGGTTTTTTCCGAAGCTCAGGGCAGGATAATCGTGGCCTCCTTCGCCTCAAACGTTTACCGCATACAGCAGGTGGTGGACACCGCGATAAGGCATAAGCGCGTTATATGTTTCCAGGGGCGCTCGATGGTCAATATCGCCCGCATCGCATCGGAGCTTGGGTATCTGAACCTGCCCGAGAACTGCATAGTGGAGCTTGAACAGCTCAAAAACTACGACAACAGCAAGGTTTGCGTGCTCACGACGGGCAGCCAGGGCGAATCCATGAGCGGACTCTTCCGCATGGCGAACGCGAACCACAAGCTCAGCGTCGGCAAGGGCGACACGGTCATCATCTCCGCATCCGCCATCCCAGGCAACGAGCGCAGCGTTGGCAGGGTCATAAACAGGCTCTTCCAGCGCGGAGCAAACGTTATCTACGACCGCCTTGCGGACGTGCACGTTTCGGGTCACGCACGGCGGCAGGAGCTTCGGATGATGTTCAATATTCTGAAGCCCAAGTACTTCATCCCAGTTCACGGGGAAACGCGCCACCTCTACCGTCACGCGGGGCTTGCCGAGCAGATGGGCATCAGCCAGGGCAATATCTTCGTGCTTTACAACGGAAACGTTCTTGAGATATCCTCAAAGGATGCAAAGATCAGCGGCGGCGTTTCCTCGGGCTCGCTCCTCGTGGACGGACTCGGCGTGGGCGACGTGGGCGCGGCGGTGCTGCGCGAGCGCAGGCTGCTTTCGCAGGCGGGACTGTTCTCGGTCATGATACCGATAAGAAGCTCCACCGGCGAGCTTATCGGAATGCCTGAGATCGTAACAAAGGGCTTTATCTATCTCAACGATTCGCAGGAGCTTATAAACGAGGTCAAGCAGCAGGTCTATGCGATCGCCTCGGAGCGCATCGTTAAGCAAAACGGCACCGATAATTCCGAGCTTGTGGCGGCAGTTAAATCCGCCGTCAAGCAGCTTTTGATGGAGCGAACACGCAGAACGCCGATAATCATCCCCGTGGTTCTTGAGGTAGATGCGTAAGCTTCAAGCATTATATAAACCGAAACGGATATGGAATTTAAAAAGACTATAACCGAAAAAACCGATGAGCTTGCAGGGCTTTTAAAGCAGAGCGATGAGTATTCCGAGTTCGCCGCAGCGCGCGAGGCCGCTTTCGCCAAGGAATCCACAAGGCTTTTGCTTTCCGATTACCGCGCGCTTCAAACCAAGGTTCAGGCATCTGCGCTCTCGGGCCGCACCGACGAGGATGAGCTTTTGAGGCTTCAGCGCCTCGGCGAGCTTTTGCAGCTCGATCCCGCTGCAAGCAGGTATCTGTTTGCCCAATTCAAGCTAAACGCCATGCTTGCCGATATCTATAAACGCCTTGCCGAGGCCGTGGATGCGGATCTTGGCATGCTCGACGACTGATACGCGCAGGAGCTTCAATTTTTGCGCAGCATACACAACATGCGAGCCGATACCGGCTTGCCCGCAAGGGGGTACCCATGAAATATAACGAACTACTTGAAAAAGCGAGGCTTAAAGTGCAGAGCCTTCAGCCGAAAAGCTATAAGCAGAAGCTTTCCGATGCAAAATCGGAGGGCGCATTCACCGCGCAAAGCGGCGATCCCGAGAGCATCGGCGACCGCGTAAACGACTTTTTCGACAGGGCGTTTCGCCGCAAAAGCGGCAGCGGCGCGGAGCTTGAGCCTTCGCATAGCGGCCACAAGGATATCGCAGCGGCGGCGGAGCTGCATTCGGATGCTGCAAAGCCGGCTTCCGATGAAGGCGATGCGATCCTTGACGATATGAACGAATACTTCGACGGCAGGCTCTCCGAGCAGAAGGAGCGCAGCCTCTTTTCCCCGCGAAGCTCAAAACCCGTTTCCGCAAAGAAGCTTTACTCCAAGAAGCCTTCATCCGCCGCGGTCAGGCTCGAGCCAGACGATCCCGAATTCGAGGAGCTGCACGGCCACCGCTATTTCAAGACCGAGGCTGAGATAAGGGAAAAGGCGGATGCAAGGGAGAATTTCCATAAGGGCGTTCGCATCTTCTGGCTGGTTTGGTCGATAATCCGCATTCCGATCATCCTTGCGGCTTCCGTTTTCATCGTTTACACGCTCGTTTCCAAGGTTGGAAACAAGATCTATCAAAAATACGTTATGCCCGTTGATGCAAACGATGCAACGCCGATAGTCGTTACCATCGAGCCCGGCAGCGGCGCTTCCGAGATAGCCAAGGTGCTCTACGAGGCCTGCGGCGAGGATGAGCAGGGGCTCATCACAAACAAGGCCGTTTTCAAGGTTTACGTTGACTTCATCGGCAAATCCAGCCGACTTCAGGCGGGCACTTACGTGCTTTCAAAGAATATGAGCATCCCCGATATTGTGGACACGATCTGCCGAGGCATGCCCCCGCGCGAGGTAAGAAAGCTTCAGGTCACCGAGGGCATGACGATCGAAGCAATGGCGGAAAAATTCGTTGCGGACGGCATTCTTTCAAGCCCCGACCGCTTCCTTGAGCTCTGCAAAACGGGTGAAGCCTTCGTTCAGGATCATCCCTTCATAAAGGATATTCCCGATGATGAAACGGGCGAAAGAAAGTACAAGCTCGAGGGCTTCCTCTTCCCCGCCACCTACGAGGTTTACGTTGATGCCACCGAGGAGACCATCATCGACAAGATGCTTTCCCGCTTCGATCAGATCTGGGGCCCCATCTACACCGCCCGCGCCAAGGCCATCGGGCTTTCGATGTATGAGGTCGTGACCCTCGCCTCCACGGTTGAAAAGGAGGCGCGCATGAAGCGAGATTTCGGCCGCGTTTCCGCCGTTTTCAACAACCGCATGGAGCGCGATATGATGCTCGAATCCGATGCGACCATCGAATACGTGCTCAAGACCGGATCGCTGCATCTGACCGAGGAGCAGCTCGCCACGCCCTCCGGCTACAACACGCATATCAACTACGGCCTGCCGATCGGTCCTGTTTCCAACCCCGGAGACGGTGCGATCAGCGCAGTGCTCTACCCCGACGAGGAGTATCTGCAGGATGCGTTCCTGTATTTCTGCCTCAAGGATCCGAACACCGGCGAGCTCGTTTTCGCGCGCACGCTTGAGGAGCACCTTGCAAACGTTGCGATGTACAGCCCGCTGTGGTGATAACGGCAAAGGAAACGCAGTATGAGCTTTACAGGTTTTTACAGGGAGACCTTTGAATTTCTGTTTGAGATAACCTTCAACAACGAAATCGACTGGTTCAACGAAAACAGAAAACGCTACGAGCGCTTCGTGCGCGATCCTCTGCGGAGGCTTGCTTCCTCGCTGATGGAGGATGCGCTCAAGGTGGACCCGAATTTCAATCCCAATATCAACACGAGCGTTTCGAGGATAAGGCGCGACACGCGCTTTACCTACGATAAATCCCCCTTCCGCAACCACATGTGGATAGGCTTTCGCTACCCCAAAACGCGCATCAGCGAAAGCTGCATGATCTATTTTGAGATAACGCCCGACGGCTATTCCTACGGCTTCGGGCTCTACTCCTCAACGAGCGAATTCATGCAGGCATACAGAAGGCGCGTGCTTGCGGACCCGCAGGGCTTTTTGAAGCTTGCCCGCGCGCTCGAAAAGAAGGGCTATTCTCTGGATGCTGAGCGCTATAAGCGCGACCGCTTCCCCGATGCCCCCGATGAGCTCAAGCCCTATCTGAACGTTAAATACTTCGGCTGGGGCAAGCGTTTTTCGGGTGTTTCGGATCTTATCGAGCCCTCTGATATCGAGGAGCGGCTTCGCGCCGAGATGAAGGTCATGAAGCCGATGTACGAGCTTATCCGCTCCGTTCAAATGAGCGTTTGCGATAGCAATGATGAACTTGAGTGAGCGCAAAAGGAGGCAAATATGAGAAAATTCCTTGTGGTCGTGGATATGCAGAAGGACTTTGTTGACGGCGCACTCGGCACTGCAGAAGCCGAGGCGATCGTTCCCGCCGCCGTTAAAAAGATCGAGAATTTCGTTGGCGATATCTTCGTTACCTACGACACGCACTTCGACGATTACCTCGAGACCGCGGAGGGCAGGAAGCTGCCCGTGCCGCACTGCATAATCGACACCGACGGCTGGCAGCTCAACGAGCAGATAGCGGACGCGCTGACCGGAAGGGTGTTCGTGCCCGTGCATAAGCCCACCTTCGGCTCGATCCAGCTTGCGATAGATATAGCCGAGGCCGCGCAGGGCGAAGAGTTTTCGGTGGAGCTTATCGGCCTCTGCACCGATATCTGCGTGGTTTCGAATGCGCTGCTTTTAAAGGCGTTCTTCCCCGAGGCCGAGATCAGCGTGGATGCCTCCTGCTGCGCGGGCGTTACCCCCGAAAATCACGAAGCCGCGCTCAAGACCCTTGCAAGCTGTCAGATAAACGTGCTATAAAAATTATTCCTGAAAAAACAATGTCAAACAACGGATCAAACAATCAAAAAAAGCGTGTTGAGCTGCTCGCGCCCGCGGGCAATATGGAGCGGCTCATCACCGCAATACATTTCGGCGCGGACGCGGTTTACCTCGGTACGACCGCGTTTTCGCTGCGCAATATGGCGGATAATTTCACCATCGAGGAGCTGAACGAGGCCGTGCGCTATGCCCATGAACGCGGGGTGAAGATCTACGTTACCGTGAACGCCTTTATGCGCGATGATGAGCTCGAAAACCTGCCCGAAACGCTCGAGGCGCTCGAAAACGCGGGCGTGGATGCGCTTATAATAAACGATCCTTCGGTCGTTCGCATCGCAAAGCGCGTTGCCCCGAAGCTCGCGCTTCATCTCAGCACCCAGGCGAACACTCTCAACTCCGAAGCCGCGCTATTTTGGCACGAGCAGGGCATCGAGAGGATCGTGCTTGCCAGGGAGCTGAAGCTTTCCGAGATCAAAAAAATGCGCGAAAAGCTGCCCGAAACGCTTGAGCTTGAGGCGTTCGTGCACGGCGCGATGTGCGTCAGCTACTCGGGGCGCTGCCTTCTGAGCAACTATATCGCGGGGCGCGACAGCAACAGGGGCGAATGCGTTCAGCCCTGCCGCTGGAGCTACGAGGTACGCGAGCGCGGCTCAAACGGCGAATACTTCACGCTCGTTTCCGAAAAAGAGGGCAGCTTCATAATGAATTCGCGCGATATGTGCATGGCGGAGCATCTCGATGAGATCATCGACTCGGGCATAATCAGCCTCAAGATCGAGGGCAGGATGAAATCCATCCTCTACGTTGCCACCGTTGTGAACGCCTACCGCATGGCGCTCGACGGCGCGGATATGCGCCTCGTTATGGATGAACTAAACCGCATCAGCCACCGCCCATACACCACGGGCTTCATGCTCGATGACGGCGCGGAGCTGATGGCGGAGGATTCCGGCGGCTATATTCAGGACTACCGAATTGCGGCGGTCGTGCTCGAATACGACAGCGAGAAAAAGATCGCCCATATCGAGCAGCGCAACCGTTTCTTCGACGGCGACGAGCTATCCATACTCTCCCCCGGTGACGTTTCAAGAAGCTTCAAGGTGCGCGGAATAATGAACGAGGCCGGCGAAGCCGTGGACGGAGCGCCCCATCCCTGCGAAAGGCTGTTCATCGGCTGCGACGAGCCAGTTAAGGCGGGAGATATTCTGAGGCAGTCGAACTGAGTGGGGCTAAGTGGCGTTTAGGGCGCATTTTTGCCCCAAGTTTATCGAAATTCAAATCATTTCTTATTGGATAAGGCTCCTTTGTGGGGTCTTATCCCTTTTTTTGGGGGGCAAAAGCTTGTATCTTGAATCATTTTTCAAGAAACGGTGCAGAACCGTTAGCGAGAGCAGCAGCCTTGCGCCCTCCCCCGCCGCCATCGAGATAAGATAGCCGTAGATATGAAGCTGCGGCAGTGCGGCGAGGCTGTGGATAAGAAGAAGCTGGCTCACCTCTCCGAATATCGCGAGATAAAGCACGCTTTTCTGCTTCATCATGCCGTTCAGCACCGCCGAGACCGAGACCTGCATATAGATCACGCCCGCCTTGAGGCTCAAAAGCAGAAAGCAAAGCCCCGTTGGAACGCTTCCGAACAGCAAATGAGCAAGCCTTCCGAAGAAGGGCAGAAGCGGCAGGTCGAAAACGAGGAACGCGAGCGCGCCCGCGAAAATGCTCTTCTTCGCTATTTTCCTTACGCTAGCGCTATCCCCCCTTGAATACGCAGATGAGATCGACGGTAGAGCGACGGTCGAAACCGCGCCCGCGAACGCCATTGGAAGAAACACGAGCGGCACGGCGACCGTGCCGAGAACGCCTATCGCCGAAAGCGCTTGAGCGCGGGTATAGCCCGCAAGCATAAGCCGACTCGGAAGCATAAGCGAAGAAGCGGAAGCAAAGACCGTTCCCGCAACGCTCGTAAGGGCGGCGGGAACGAGTATTTTCACAAGCTCCCCAAGCGTTTCGCGCAAGTCTCCCACACCCGCGCATTCGCACCTTGTTCTCGCCTTTATCGGAAAGCTTTTTCTAAAGGATACCGCAAGAAACGAAACGCTGAACACTTCGCTTCCGAGCATTCCGAGCATGATGAGCGCGGCAACGCCGTGATCGGTGCCGTTTGAAACGGTTTTCAGCAGCAGGAAAACGAGCAGATAGCGTATGCTCTGCTCGATCAGCTCCGAAACGGCGGGGCGCTTAACGAGCCCGCTGCCGAGGTGCACGGATTTGAGCACGTTTTCTATGCCCGTTAGGAAGATGCACGTAAGCACGAGCACTATCGCCGTTTTCGCCTCCCTATCGCCGATCAGAGCTTCGGCGATCCCCGTGCGGAAGGCGAATATCGGCAGCGCGGCGCATGCGAAAAGAAGCGCGAAGAGCAGCAGCGCCGAACGGGTAAGCGTGCGCACCTTCGTGCTGCTGCCATCGAGCCGCGCCGCAGCCGTCATCACCGCCACGTTCAGCCCCGAGATGCAGAGCGAAACGGTTATGGAGTAGATCTGCATAACGAGCGACTGAAGCCCCAGAGCCTCGCTCCCGGCAAGGCGCGAAAGCATCATGCGGTACACGAAGCCGAGAAGCTGAAGCGCAAGATTGGATGAAGCGAGTATCAAAACGCGCTTTTTCGCGCCGCCCGTCCCGCCACGATTTTTATCTAAAGAAAAAGCCCTCATGCCAAAGCTTACGCATGAGGGGCTTTTGTGATGACGGATATCAATTTATTTTTCAAAACGTTTTATCTTATCTGCCGGGCTTGAATATCTTGTGCCTGTACCAGAAGCTCTCATCCTTTGTTAGAACGAGCAGATCGATATCGCCGCCGCAGGTCGCCATCTTCATCTCGAAGCGCTGTGATTTTATCGTCAGATCAACGAGGAACTCCGCAAAATCCACCGCATCCTTGAGCGGCATGAGCACGTGGTTCACGAGCATGGGCGGGTTGCCGTTCAAAAGTTTGGTGATCGCCGCCTGCTCGCCCGACCAAACCGAGGCATAGCGCAGCTTGCCGTTTTCGATATTGCTGCGCTTTATCTCCCTGTTTACGCTGTAAACGAAGGGTTCCTCCTCCTCGTAGCCGCAAACGAAGAAATTGACCTGCGGGAAGAACTCCATCGCGTAGGCCTGGAGCTTGTTTGCAACGCTCGTAACCGTGTCGCCCTCGCGCACGCTTTCGATCTCGAACGAGCGGATGAAATCCGAAACCGTTTTGCCCTTCAAAATGCCGATGCCGCAGGCGGATATGCCGACCTTGACCTTGGAAAGCAGCATGAGCTTCTGCGCGTTGTCGCTCTGCGCGAGCATCTGCACGGGGGGCTGATTGGGCGCGTTCATTCTGTTCAGCACCGTCGGCTCACCCGCCTGCGCACTCGGCGCGGGGCGCGTTACCTGGGTTATACCCACGGTTTGGCGGCTGTCCGCCGCCATCACTATTCCGTCCGGCACGAAGACCGCACACATTATAGACATGGTTTTATCCTCCGTTTTCTTTGATTTTTCGTGTTTATTCAGTTGTTTTCATTTGCATTGATGCAGGCTCCGACGAGGCCGGCATCGTTGCCCATCTTTGCAAGCACTATCGGGGTCTGCACTCTAAAGAACGAGCCCTGATCCACGCGGGTACGGATCGAATCAATAAGGAACTCCCCTGCGCCCGAAACGCCGCCGCCGAGCGCGATCACCTCGGGATCGAGAACGTTTATGAACGATGCGAGCGCGTTTGCGAGGTTTTCGGCGTATTCATCCCATATTTTCTTGCAGATAGAATTGCCATTTTTCGCCATATCCACAAGCATTTTTGCGCTTGACGAAGCTCCGAGAATCGCCTTTGCCCGCTTATCGAGCCAAGTGGCGGAGCAGAGTGCTTCGATGCAGCCCGCTCTGCCGCAGGTGCAGCTTTCGCCGTGCATGTCCATCACCGCATGCCCCGCTTCAACACCCATGCCGCGCCCGCCGTGAAAGAGCTTGCCGCCGAGGATGATACCCACGCCCACGCCCGTGCCGAGAGTAACGAGCATGGAGTTTCGGCTGTCCTTTAACGCACCGAGCCTCGCTTCCGCGAGCGCCGCGGCATCCGCATCGTTTAAAAGTGCGGTTTTTTTATTGAAGCGCCTTTCAACAGCGGCGCGAAATGGCGAATCGTGAAGCGAGAGATTATAGGCATCGATCACCACGCCGTTTTTAACGTCCACGCTGCCGGGGATGCAGACACCCACCGAGCCGATGCTTTCAAACGGAACGCCGCGTTTTTGGCAAGTTTCCATCGCCATTTCAAGAAGCGTATCGGCTATGCCGTCCTCGCCGAGCGGCTTGAAGGGGCGGCTTTGCTTTTCCGTGATGCCGTATTCCCCATCGAGCAGCCCGCAGGCGATATTCGTGCCGCCGATATCGAAGCCTATCGAGTAAGTTTCATTCATCATAGCTTTTCTTCGCTTTCGGGATATCGGTTCAGGATATGGTTTTCAATGAAATACGCCACGCCGTCCTTGGTGCAGGAAGGAACGATAACGTCCGCTATCGCCTTTAAAAGCTCGTTTCCGTTTTCGACCACGGCGCCGATGCCCGCGTACTCTATCATCTCATAATCGAGCGTATTGTCGCCCATGGCGGCGACCTCGCTTCGCGCTATGCCGAGCTTATCCGCTATCCACGCCAAAGCCGAGCCCTTGTTTGCGCCGAGTCGGTTGAATTCGATGAAGCCGGGGCTTGAGGCCGAAACGCTTACCCTGCCCTCGAAATGCTTTTCAAAGATGGGAAGAAGCGCATCCACCCTCTCCGGTTCGGTTATGATGAGCACCTTCGGCACGTTTTTCCAAGCCTTGTTTTTGAGCTCAGGATCGACTTCAAAAGGCAGATCGAGCAGGGAAACGTAATTATTCGCGTAGGGATGAGGCTTTGCGCAAACCACGCCGTCGCCCTGATACAGGTGCGAATGCAGACCCATTTCCTCCGACATCGCCATTATCTCCTGCACGAGTTCGTTTTCAAGCTCGGTGGTGAACACGGCTTGTCCCGTTTTTGCATCGTTTATCATCGCGCCGCCATAGTTTACGATATAGGTGTCCAGCCCAAGCTCCTTCACCACGCGCGACGAACCAAAATAGCCGCGCCCCGTGGCAAGGGTAACGTACACGCCCGCCTTGCGCGCCTCCGCGATCGCCGCGAGATTCCTTTCGGACACCTTGCCCGCCCGATGAACGAGAGTATCGTCGATATCGAGCGCAAGCAGCTTTATTTTGCTTTTATTTTCCGTCATATTCTTATTCCTCTTTATTCAAAACGCTCTTGTCGGCCGCCGCTTCGCCGTTTTCGCCGTGGAAGAAAGCGTACACGCTCTTCGCCACGCGGCTGTCCATTCCGGGAACGGCTTTGAGCTCATCCTCGCTCGCGGCGCTTATCGCCTCAATGGTCAGAAACTTTTCATAGAGAGCGCGCTTGCGCTTGTCGCCCACGCCCTTTATCTCATCAAGCCGCGAATACAGCGAGCTTTTCGCGCGGATGCTCCTATGATAGGTTATCGCGAACCTATGCGCCTCATCACGTATCCTTTGAAGCAGGCGCAGCGCGGGATCGCTTCTTTTTAGAACGAGCGGTTCGCTTTGATCGGGAAGGATGATCTCCTCGTTTTGCTCGGCAAGCCCTATCGCGGGGATATGCGAAAGGCCGAAGGATTCGAGCACCTCAAGCGCCACGTTGAGCTGACCGCGCCCGCCGTCCACGATAAGCAGATCCGGCAGAGCGGCGAATTTTTCATCGCCCGCAAGCGTTCTTTCAAAACGCCTTGTGAGATGCTCGCGCATGGCGAGATAGTCGTCGCCCGCGGTGTCGAGCTTGGTCCTGAACCTTCTGTAAAGCGTTTTATCGGGCTTGCCATCGATAAAAACGACCATTGAGCCAACGGTGTCGCGCCCCTGCGTATGGGAATTATCGAAGCACTCCATCCTGTGCGCTCCCTCATCTAGCCCGATGGCTTGGCAGAGTGCGTTGAGTGCGCCCTCGCCCTTCTCCCATTCGCGGTGGATCAGCTCGCGGCTTCGCTCGAGCGTTTGCTTGGCATTCAGCCTTGCAAGCTCGCCCTGCTTGAGCTTTTCGCCGCGCTTTGGAACGCGGATATGGACGGCATGACCCGATTGCTCGGATAAAAGCGCCTCTATCGCCGAAGCTTCGTCCGGCTCATCCATAACGATTATCTCCCCGGGCAGCTCGCCCGCATCAAGATAGAACTGAACGAGGAATTGCGAAATGACCTCGGAAAACGGCTCGTCCGACGAATCTATTTTAAAGCCCTCGGCGCTCACGATGCTGCCGTTTCGAACGAACAGTCCGTAGGCAAGCGTTCCGAGCTCGTCCCGCGCGAGGGCGAAAACGTCGTAGCTTGAATCGCTTGCAAGCGATGCGCTCTGCTTTTCGGATATGCCCTTTATCGCCCTTATCCTGTCGCGAAGCTGCGCGGCGCGCTCGAAATTCAGCTTTTCCGATTCCTCGAGCATCTGCTCGGTCAGCTTTTTGACGTAGGCCTTGCCGTTTCCCGAAAAAAGCGCCGTTACCTCGCCTATCAGCTCATGGTACTCCTCGCGCGTTACCCTGCCGGTGCAGGGCGCGCAGCATTTGCCGATATGATGCATCAGGCAGGGGCGCTCGCCGCGCGCGATCATTTTTTGGATATCGTGCTTGCATTGGCGAACGGGAAAATTCTCGCGAACGGCGGTTATCGATTCGCGCAGCTCGTAGCTACTGAGGTAGGGTCCGAAATACTTCGCGCCGTCCCTTTTGAACCTTCGCACTATCTCCACTCGCGGGAAATCCTGCCGAAGATCGATGCGGATATACGGGAAATGCTTATCATCCTTCAAAAGAATGTTGTAATAAGGGCGGTTCTGCTTTATGAGATTGCACTCAAGGTTAAGCGCCTCTGTCTCGTTTGTGACGATAACAAAATCGAAGTCCGCAATATTCGCCACCATCGCCCGAACCTTCTCGGGATGGTTTTTTTGCGAACGGAAATACTGGCGAACGCGGTTTTTCAGATTGACCGCCTTGCCAACGTAGATCAACTCGCCCGAAGCATCGTACATCTTATAAACGCCCGGTTTATCCGGCAGAAGCTTAAGTTTTTCCTCTATCAGCTCGTTCATACTCCCCTATTATAATATTTTTTTCATGAAAAGTGAACCATTTTACGGCGGAATGCGTTATAATAGATGAAGAAGGGAGAGCGAGCGGCGCATCCGCCCACGGCGATGAGCCGCCCGCGCACCATTCAGCTGTCGGGCTCTTAGGAGCTTGGCAAGAGAAAACCACCTCGCAAAATACAGATGCAAAGGAGTTGTTTCTTATGAAGAAGCTTATCAAGATCATTTCCCTCATGCTCGCCTTTATTCTGGCGGCATCGGCTCTCGTCGCCTGCGCGAACAAGCCCACAGGCGAAAATCCCACCCCTGCACCCGTTGCCGATCCCACAGCGAAGCCCGCCGACCCCACTGCGGATCCCGCCGATCCCACACAGGCACCGAACAACGGCACCGCCAAGGTGCTTGGCATCCGTCCCGCAAACGGCTCCGGCGCGGAGCCCTCTGGCGAGATCGAGAAGGCCTATATAAATGCTTCCAACGCCTTCGCCGCCACGCTTGTAAGCGCGATGGGCGAGAACTGGACCGGCGTAGTTTCCCCCGTTTCCTTCGGAATGCTGCTTGAGATGCTTGCAAACGGCGCAAGCGACGAGGACAGCGTTGCCATACTCAAGGCCATGCTTATCGAGATGGGGCTTGAGGCTTCCAACGAGAACGCCGCCCGCCTCATCGCCGCGCTCACCAAGCCCGCCGACGGCAAGCTTGACGGCATTAACTCCAAGCTCACTATGAACAGCGCGATCCTCGTTGGAGAGGGCGACAGCTTCACAAAGGGCTTTGAGACCGCCATCGCC
>Ga0256404_1008570_pt1 | contig 15264 bp, 13 predicted proteins | sample RumenRJG_01DNA_FD_185990 | JGI IMG/M metagenome (GOLD analysis project Ga0256404, IMG submission 185990) | Bovine rumen microbial communities from Lethbridge, Alberta, Canada - RJG_01 | ecosystem: Host-associated > Mammals > Digestive system > Stomach > Rumen | place: Canada: Alberta | collected...
GAGAATGCATCCGGAAATGCCTTCCTCAGGATGTTGGCTGATCCGTTCAGGTCCGCGTTGATGTTTTCTCCGTCCTTCGTCCGGTACAGCCCTCTCTGGATCCTTGTTCCGCTGAATGATGCTTCTTCACCTAAATCAGGGATCTCGTCCCGATCCATAAAACTTGCCGTGGAAGTATTACGCCTCTTCCTGTTCAAGTATCCTTATTCCGTTCCGTTCTCCCTGATACTTCAGGATATGCTTCAGCCTGTCGAAGGGGATCTGTACGAACTTCTGGTTTGTTTCCCTGCCCAGGGATACCTTCTGCTTCCAGCCCGGGTTGCTTCCGATCACTATCGTGTCGATACGGTTTTCTACGCACCATAGGATCAGACTCTTTCCTGCTTTCAGCATCACATCTCTGATCTCGTCGTTTCGGTAGTTGGTTGCTTTCCAGTATTCTTCAGTCGGTATGAACTTCTTATCGGAGCCCCCCAGTCTGTTTGCTCATCATCTTCGCAACACGTTTGTTATACCGCTGATTGACCGACTTGACGACACCGCCCTTGTAAAGAAGACAGGGCAGTCCGCAGTTGTTCGTGACAGCCATGAGGTTGTTCACTCCTTGATATTTTTCTTCCTGAACCCGTTCAGGTAAGGATCTCATGTCTTCCCCAGCCCAGCGTTCTCGTCTCTCCGCCCGGTAGGATGAGCTTCGCCTCGGTATTGGCCGGGACCGTAAACTCGTATCTCACCCTGCCGTCTTCATAGCGCCAGGAGGATTCCACTGTGCCAAGACTGCTGGCATAACTTGCTTTTGCCCAGCCCAGTTGAGGATCCGGACAGGGCTGAAGGGTCAGCTGCCCGTTTTCCACCGAGATGCCGCACACTCCGGAGATGAGCCATCCGGAGACGGCGCCGTAGGAGTAGTGGTTGAGGGAGGCGTTACCTCCGTCCTCGACCCCGTTCCAGCTCTCCCAGATGGTCGTCGCTCCCTTCCGGACCGCATAGAGCCAGGAGGGATTGGTGTCCTGCAGGAGAAGCCTGTAGGCAGTATCTGTATATCCGTACCGGCACAGCACCGGGCACAGGAACGGAGTAGACAGGAAGCCGGTATTCAGGTGGTAATTCTTTTTCACTACCAGTTCATTCAGTTTCGCAGCGTTCTCCTCCTCCCGGTCGAGCAGTCCGAATTCCAGCGGTCTCACATAGTCGCACTGGCGGTCGCTCTCCACAAGGCCGCTATTGGTGAAGCGCTGCTGATATGCCTCGCGAATCTTTTCCGCAAGTTTTCCGTACTTTTCAGCGTCCGCCTCCCTTCCGAGGACTTCCGCCGCCTGAGAGAGAAGCTTCGCGCTGTAGAAATAATAAGCGGTGGCGGATTTCGGAGCGCCTTTTGTGAAGTTATTTCTCAGCTGTACACCGTTGTCCACATCCGGTTCGCACCATTCGCCCCAGTGGAATCCTTTCTCGATGACATATTTCCCGAGAGGATCCTTCCGGAACAGATCTTTCAGTTTTTTCTTTGAAGCGAGCTTTGTCTCAAATCCGACCCAGCGGACCATGGCGTCGTAGTTCTCTTCCAGGATGCGGGCATCCCCGAACATGACGTACAGCGTCCACGGAACGATGACAATGGCATCCCCCCATCCGGTAGATCCGTCCAGGATCCTGCTGTATCCCTTATCCGGGTCATTGATGCGCGGAGCGATATTGCGCACCAGACCGTCTTTCCTCTGGGCGATCCTGCACTCGGTGAGCCACTTTCTGAAGACCGAATAGGAATCCCTGAGGATGCTTCCGGTCTTGACGAAGACGCCGGCGTCCCCGGTCCATCCGCTTCTCTCCCTCTGGGGGCAGTCGGTGGGGATATCCACGAAGTTGGAATTCATGGACCACATGGAGTTATGGAACAGCTGATTGACCTCCTCGTTGGAGCAGGAGAAAGATCCTGTCTTCTCCATGTCCGAATAGACCGCTATGGAGGTGAACTTCGCCTGCGACAGGTCCGCTTCGGTCTCCACCTTGATGTATCGGAAACCGAAGATGCTGAAGGTCGGTTTATAGATATTCTTTCCTTCCTTGCAGGTGTATACGATCTTCTGGGGGATACCGCCGTTCTTATTCCTCTTTCCGGGATCGATATTGGCCTGGGTGAAGTTTCCTTCCCCGTCCAGGGCCTCCCCGTGCCAGATCACCAGTTTCTGTCCTTCGCGGGCATCCAGTTCAAAAGCGGTGTAACCGGCGAGATTCTGTCCGAAATCGTACACGACGGAGCCGTCCGGCGTCTCGATCCGCTTTCCCTCAAATGTTTCATGTTCGGTAATGGGCACCTCATCCGAGCACACCAGAACGGACATGTCATAGTCTTCCACACGCACGTCATGCCAGGTGCTGATCTCTTCTTTTCTGGCGTCATATGCTTCGCCGATCTCCAGATCCGTGAAGCGTATGGGGCCGTCCTGGGAGGCAAACCAGAACTCGTCCGATACGAGGACCGGCTCGCCCTCTACCTCCAGCTGGCACAGCAGCGCAATATCGTCTCCGAAGAGGTGGTTCTCCCCGTCGATACCGTTGTTTCCGCGGTACCAGCCGTCTCCCACCGTGACACGGATCGTGTTGTCCCCTTCGCGGAGCATCCCGGTCACATCGTATACCTGATACTGAAGGCGCTTCTTGTAGTCATCGGTACCAGGAGCCAGGATAAAATTCCCGACCCGTTCGCCATTGATCCTGGCCTCATAGAGACCATGGCTGGTGATGTACAGTCTCGCGTTTCCTGTCTTCGAAATACGGAAATCCCGTTTGAAGACCGAGGCGGGCTGTCTCTCTTTGGTAGCGGAGAGTTCGGGATTGATCCACTTCGCCTTCCACTGGGAGATCCCCATCTCATAGAAAGTGACACTCTCCTCACCGGGGATACCGTTTTCATCCCACAATACGAGGGATACGCTCACACGCTCACGGTCTTTGGCGATATCCGGAAGCTGGGCGTACATGGCATCGGTCTCCACTTTCCCGGAGCCATACTTCTGCACTCCGCCTACGGACAGCGTGACCTGATATGCCGTCTGCTTCGCGCCGGCGTCGCAGACCCAGGAAAGTCTGGGTTTTCTGTTCTGCAGACCGAGTGGTTCTGTAAGCTGATCGATCTTCAAAAGAATCGCTTTCAATTTCGTATCTCCTTGTTCTTTGATAGTTCTGTTACGCTCCTGAAGATTCATAGAAACACCTGGAAGGGTATAATCATACTGTATTGCATTGTGTCCAACACGATAATACAATATACGCAGAGCGAAAGCAAGAGCAAAAGTATAAGGTGCATAATATATTATGCATCTTATCTATATTTCCTATTCTATTATCCGAATAGACTAGACACTAGTTTGCGGGCGATTCATCCCATGTTTGAAAGCACGGGTATTCTCGCCTAACTAATAATATAGGAAATATACACACTCTGTTTGTTGATAATTCGCTTTTGATATCAATTAATTGTCTTGTTCCCAAATATAACGGAAGTCCCGCGGCCGGATCATCCGGCTCACGGGACTTTCGCGCTATTAAAGGAGATCAGTGAAACAGTCTCTTAGCAAACTCTGCTGTGGCATATCTCCAAGGAGCCCACTCGTGGAACCCGGGCGACTCAAAGAACACCATTTTGAATCCCTTTGCCTTCATCTCACGGAACTGCCCTTTCAGCACCTTGCACGCCGGTTCATAGGAACCCGCGTTGACGAAGAAGAGGTCGAAGTTCCTGTTGAACACCTCAGGATCGGTAAGCAGTCCAAGCTTATCCTCCCTGTCCGAACGGATAGCGGGAGCACTGAACACACCTGCGTTGGCGAATACCTCGGGATACTTGATGACCGTATTCATCGTCTGTCCTCCGCCCATGGAGAATCCGGCGACCGCTCTGTGATGGCGGTCCGCGATGGTGCGGTATTTCTTATCGATGAAGGGCACGCAGTCCTTCGCGATGAGGTCCTCCACCGGACTTGCAACAGGGTTCTTTCCGTAATCATAACCCTCCGGATAAACATATCCGCAGTTCATTACTACGATCATTTCCTCGCACTGTCCGTCGGCGATCAGATTGTCCATGATGTTGTTGATCTTTCCCTGCCAGATCCAGCAGGACTCCGCCTCACCGCCGCCGTGCTGGAGGTAAAAGACGGGGTATCGCTTCTCTCTGTCGGTGTCGTATGTAGGCGGTGTATAGACCCAGCATACCCGGAAATCATTTGCGGTCTCAGACCAGAAATAGTTCATGCGGACCGCGCCGTGGGGAACATCATGCATAAGGTAGAAATCGGAATACTTGTCCGGAAGTTCGAAGAAATTCATGACTCTTCCGTACCCGTAGCCGTAAGGCATATAGGGGTTAAGGGCCTGTGTACCGTCCACGAAGAAGTTCACGAAGTGGAATGCGGATTCCAGACCGGAGACCGTGACTCTCCACCAGCCGTCCTCCCCTTTCTCCATATCGATCTTCTTGTCGGGGAAAGATCCGCCGGTACCGGATACCTGGACCAGTTTGGCATCCGGAGCGTGGTAGGCAAACTTAACATCTCCGTTTTCCAGCACTTCCACTCCTTTAGGCAGTTCATAATAGGTCCCGTTTGGACGTCCTTTCTCATCGATCGTCCGCATCAGATCCCTGTGGGGATCATCAAAGAACAGCGCATGGGCCGTGAGAGCCTGATTTTCCAGTATTTTCTTCGGTATCATTCTCTTAACCCTCCTTCTTCTGGAACAGCAGCTGGAGATATTCCCTCGCAGAGAATCTCCAGACGTCCCACACATGGAAACCGGGGTGGTGATATCCGGTCACGTTCACACCGATGGCTTGTTTCTCTTTCACGATGGGGTCCGTGCTCTGAAGATATCCCTCATCGTCACCGCCGGAGAAGAACAGCACGTCGAAGTCCCTGTTGACCTGTTCCGGATCGTTGAAGTAATCGGTGAAGTCATATTCGTTTCTCGCGATGGGGAAACCGCCGGAGAACACGCCGAGATTGGCGAACAGATCACGGTGGTGCATCGCCGTGAAGAAGGCCTGGCCTGATCCGAGGGAGAGGCCTGCGACCGCCCTGTGATTCCTGTCGGTCAGGGTGCGGAAGCGTTTCTCAATAAACGGGATACAGTCTTTTACCAGTTCGCTGTCAAAATCTCCGGGGAAGAAATTGGGAGATTCGTGCTCCTTGAACGCGTAGCCGCAGTTCATGACGATGATCATCTCCTTCATCTTTCCCTCGGCGATGAGGTTGTCTGCGATGAGGTTGATATGGCCCTGCCACACCCATCCCATCTCGTCCTCGCCCACACCGTGCTGGATGTAAAGGACCGGATACTCCTTATCGCTGTCGTCATATCCTGCAGGCGTATAGACCCAGGCGCATTTTTCTCTTCCCGTAACCGAAGAGTGATAGTATTCCATCCGGACATCCCCGTGGGGCACATCCTTCAGCATCCAGAATCCGTCTTCCTCACCGGGAAGATCAAATACATTGATGGGATAGAACCATCCGTATCCCACCGGCGCGTCCGGATTGACCGCGAGGTTTCCGTCCACCCAGTATTTGTGATTGTGGAATCCCGGTTTGATGCCGGAGATGGTGACGGACCACCATCCGTCCTCTCCTTTGGTCATGGGGACCTTCTCATCGGAGAAATACCCGCCGCATCCGGCTACCTCCACCTTCTTCGCTTCCGGTGCGAAATAACGGAAGCGGACATCACCGTTGTCCAGGATCTTGATGGCTGGCTCCGCGTCCACCAGACGGATATCCTTGATCTTTTCGTCCATGTGCTCGTCATAGGGATCCATCTTGAAGTTCATCTTCAGGTCCTTGTCGGGCTTGTGGAACATGAGCATGGAGGATCCTATGACCGGGTTCTTGTAATAGTCCTGTACCAATTCCTTAAGCTCCTTTCGAAGTAATAATGATCATTCAGGGTAGATCGGCTCGCGTTTCAGCTGCAGATACTCCTTCATGGCGATGGGGATGTACTTCTCCCACAGCGGGAAGTCATGGGTGTAGCCCGGAGCTACAACATATTCCATGGGGTAATTGATCTCTCTCAGCAGCTCCACATCGTGTTCCACCCTCTTGCGGATAAACTCTTCACTTCCGCACACCATGGTGACCGGAGTCGGGTTCCCGCCTGCCAGGGCTTCTTTCGCAGCCTTCATAAGGTCGAAGCGGGATCCGTGCAGATCACCTGTGCCGAAAGTTGCGGGATAAAGCTTGAAGTTCTCAGCGAAGTGCTCGGAGCGCAGCTCCTCCATGAGCATGTCCTGATCCATGGTCATGCCGATGCCGCCGGACATGTCCACGCACCCTGCGTAGAGTTCCGGATGCAGCAGCGCCGTTCCTATAGCGACGTTTCCACCCATGGCGTAACCCATGATAAAGTTGTCCTCCCTCTTCGGAGACGAAGGGAACAGGGTCTGAACAAGCAGGGGCAGTTCCTGAGTGAGGAACGTCTGGTACTTTACTCCGTATTCCGTATCCACTCCGAAGCTGTTCACGATATTGGGCGTTACCAGCATGACGCAGTTGTCCTGCGCGTAGCGCTCCGCGTTGGAGTAGCGGTAGACGAGCGTGTCATCGTCTCCGCCGCCGTGGATCAGGTAGATGGTCTGGAATTTCATCCCGGGCACATACTCATAATTGCGGACCGAATCCACAGCAGCATGCCGCGTGGAAGTTCCAAGCATCTTTTCCGGAACCGTGAGCCGGTCCGTCGGGAAAACCACCGAGATGTCAACAAATTTTCCCAGTTGCTGGCTGCGGTAATTCATACGCATCAGACTCATGATTATTTACCTCCTCTGTTATGGAAAGACGGCCGGGAACGCCCCGGCCGTCACAATATACCTACTTAATCCGTTTTCCGGGAATCGGATCAGAACAGTTCCACTGCTTTTCTCTCTACCGGGAATGCTTTTACATAAGCACTCAGATATTTCTCGAAAGAACTCACTAGTTCCGGCTCCGCCATAACTGTGGAGGATTCCGCGGAAGCAAACACCTTGTTGTCCAGATAGTCTTCCAGAGTCTCCCCTTCATCGTGGCCGATCAGGTAAGCGCACAGCAGCGCCATTCCGTAAGGTCCTCCCTCTCCTGCTGTCTTCATGACCGATACCGGCACATTGCACGCAGCGGAGAGCATCTTCTGTCCGGCTACCGGTGTCTTGAAGAAACCGCCGTGGCCGTAGAGCTTGTCTACTGTGACCTTCTCCTCGTTGATGAGGATGTCCAGTCCGACTTTCAGAGTGGACAGAGCAGACATGACGTGGGCTCTTCCGAAGTTCGCGAAGGAGAGCTCCGCATCGGGTTTTCTCAGGAATACGGGACGTCCCTCGTCGATATCTGTGACGCCTTCACCGGAGAAATAGTTGTAGCTGAGCAGTCCGCCGCAGTCCTCATCCGCCTCCAGGGACTTCTGGAACATGAGGGTCAGGACCTGACCGAGGTTCAGTTCCACCCCGACGAGTCCGGCGAACTCTCTGAGCAGATTGCCCCAGGCGTTGAGGTCCGAAGTGCAGTTGTTGCAGTGGACCATGGCGACCGGCATTCCGGACGGTGTGGTGACCATATCCAGTTCGCGATGCACACCGAGCGCGTGATCGGTGACCACCATGGCGAAATCGGAAGTTCCGGCGGACACGTTACCGGTGCGGACGCGTACGGAATTGGTAGCGGCCATTCCGGTTCCGGCGTCTCCCTCGCAGGGTGCCAGCGGGATACCGGGTTCCAGTGTTCCGGTGGGATCGAGGAATCTCACTCCCTCTTCGGTCAGGACACCGGCGTCATCGCCTGCGACCAGGACCTTGGGCAGGATATCGCGGATCTTCCAGGGCTGTCCGGAAACTTCATCAAACTTGTCCAGCATCTCCTGATTGAAGTCCATGATGTCGCTGTCGATGGGGAACATACCGGAGGCTTCTCCGATACCCATGACCTTCTCACCGGTCAGTTTCCAGTGGATATAGCCGGCAAGTGTGGTGAGATACGCGATCTTGTCCACATGAGGCTCCTTGTTGAGGATCGCCTGATACAGGTGAGCGATGCTCCATCTCTGGGGAATGTTGAAGCCGAAGAGCTCGGTCAGCTTGGCTGCTGCCTCACCGGTTATGGTGTTCCTCCAGGTGCGGAACGGAACCAGAAGGTTTCCGTCCTTATCAAAGGGGAGATAGCCGTGCATCATTCCGCTGATGCCGAGGGCACCGACCTTCTTCAGGTCCTCCCCGAATTTTTCCTTTACGTCTCTCGCGAGATCTGCGTAGCATGCGTGCATGCCCTTATGGATCTCATCCATGGAATAGGTCCAGATCCCGTCCACCAGCTGGTTTTCCCAGTCATAGCTTCCGGAGGCTACCGGCAGATGATCCTCATCCATCAATACCGCCTTGATCCTTGTGGATCCGAACTCGATCCCGATTACGCTGCGTTCCCAGTTCATCCCATTTTCCTCTCTTTAATCAGCAGGGTCACCTCTCCCTTGTCCGGGAGAGATGACCTTGTCTTATTTACTTATTTCAGTTTCCAGGCGATATCGTTGTAGAAGAGTTCCTTTTCAAGACCTTCTACTGTGGTGCCTTCGCCGATATGGACGAATTCGATGTCCATCATATTGGCCCAGTCGTGCATCATCTCCGCGGTCACGTCGTAGCTGAGTACGGTGTGGTGAGCGCCGCCTGCGTGGATCCAGCACTCGACACCGGTCTCAAGATCGGGTTTCGCTTTCCACATGACGCGGGCTACCGGCAGGTTCGGCATCTCCATGATCGGAGTAACTGCCTCGATATCCTGGCAGATCAGTCTCATGCGTCCGCCCATGTCGATAAGGGAGACGACGATGGCCTTTCCTTCCTTGCCGTTGAATACCAGACGGGCAGGATCCTTCTCGTTCATGCCGATACCCAGGTGGTGGGTCTCGATCCTGGGCTTATCCGCCGCGATGGAGGGGCAGACCTCCAGCATGTGCGCGCCGAGGGACAATTTCGCGTCTTCCACGAGATGGTAGGTGTAGTCTTCCATGAACGCGGAAGCGCCGTTGCCGCCTTCACCCATCGCTTTCATGATAGCAGTCATTGCGGAGACTTTCCAGTCGCCTTCTGCGCCAAAGCCGTAGCCCTGCGCCATAAGGTGCTGGGAGGCCAGTCCGGGCAGCTGCTCCATGCCGTACAGATCCTGGAATGTGTTCGCGAATGCCCTGCATCCGTTGGCATCCAGCATCTTCTTGATTGCGATCTCTTCCCTTGCCTGATAGCGGATCGCGTCTGTATTGTCTGTATTGACATCATACTCGGAGAGATAGGTCTCCATGAGCTTGTCGATCTCTTCCTCGGTGACAGCGTTCATCTCTTTTACGAGATCGCCCACTGCCCAGGTATTGACCTGCCAGCCGAACTTGATCTGAGCTTCGACCTTGTCGCCTTCGGTAACAGCAACTTCACGCATGTTGTCGCCGAAACGCATAACCTTCAGGGACCTGGATACCGCAACACCGACTGCGGTGCGCATCCATGTGCCGATCCTCTCGCGGACATGCTCATCCTTCCAGTAACCGGCGATGACCTTGCGGTTCAGGCGCAGTCTCGTTCCGATGAAACCGTGCTCGCGGTCTCCGTGAGCAGCCTGGTTCAGGTTCATGAAGTCCATGTCGATCTCTTCGTTGGGGATCTCTTTATTGTACTGAGTCGCAAAATGCAGGTATGGCTTCTGCAGAAGAGCAAGGCCGTTGATCCACATCTTGCTGGGGCTGAATGTGTGGCACCAGGTAACGATTCCGGCGCACTTGTCATCATAATTTGCTTCCTTAATGACCTCTGTGATCTGTGCATTCGTGTCTGCGGTCACTTTGTAGACCAGCGGATACGGCAGAACCTTGGACAGCTCCTCCGCCATCTCTTCTGCTCTCTCCGCAACAGTCTTCAGGACTTCCGGTCCGTAAAGATCCTGTGAGCCTACCAGAAACCAGAATTCATACTGTTTCATCTTGCGTCTCCATTCTTTTGATTCTTTTCTATTATTATGCTTTGAGAAAACTATCTATATCGCCACCCTGAGCCAATCATTGACCACCTCAGGGATCTTTACCAAATATCATCAGCCGGTTTACTTGTTGAGAAATTCATAAACCGTTTCGCAAGTCACTTCCTGACCAGCCCGAAGAATGACATCATTTCCAAATTCAGGGGCGTTCATCGCGTTGGGGAAGTTCTGCGTTTCCAGACAGAAACCGCCGTACGGGACATAATCCACACCGCCTTTACCCTTGGAGAAGATCGGGATCATTCCGAGCATGTTTCCGGTAAAGAGCTGCAGCGCCGGAAGTGTACTGTAGGTGTTCATGGTGACACCGGATCTCTCAGAACGGACCGTTGCGATCCTTCTGAGCGTTCCGTCCCAGTCATCCGCAGCGAAGCAGGCGTCGTAGCCGTGCGCACCTGCGATCATGGGATCCGGATCATGGATGTCGGTGCCGATCGGCTTCCCCGAAGTGAAGTCAAACGGAGTACCCTTGACATCCCTAAGTTCCCCTGTGGGAATCAGTTTATCGTCGCACGGGCAGAATCTGCTGCAGTTGAGCTGCATGACCTGCTCCAGCGTATCTCCGTTTCCCTGCCCGTCAAGATTGAAGAAACTGTGATTGGAGATATTCACTACCGTGTCCTTGTCGCTGGTGCACGAGTAGCGCAGGTCAAGGCGGCCTTCCCGGAATGACACTCTTTCGGTGAGTGTCATATTTCCGGGAAAACCTTCATCATTATCTGGGGAGGTGTATCGAAGCACTAATTCTTCCCCTTCGACGGTCACATCAAAGATCTTGTTGTGGAAACCGCTCGCACCACCGTGGAGGCAGTTGAACCCACGTTCATTCAAGGTCACATGATATTCTTTTCCGTCGATGGAGAACGCTCCGTTCGCAATGCGGTTCGCATAGCGTCCCAGCACCGCGCCAAAGAAAGAATGGACGGCAGCGTATTCCTCAGGTGTATCGTTTCCCAGCGCAACGTCGATCAGATCGCCGTTTTTATCGGGAACACAGATCTTCTGAAGGATACATCCCAGATTGAGGACAGCGACATAGCCACCGGTGCTCTCATCTGTCAGGACATATCTTTCATAGCGTTTTCCGTTGGGAGCAAGTCCCAGGACTTCCTTCTGAATACTCATGCCAGCTCCATCCTTTCCGGTGATTCAAAAATCAGTTCGCGTGTACGCGAATACCAGACTGTGCACGCGCGATCTGCTGTTCGTCGAATTCATCTCTTGTGAATTCATCTACGAACTCTCCTTCATACATGACCATGATACGGTCGCATACGCCGATCAGCTCAGGCATTTCGGAGGAGACCATGATGATGCTCATGCCCTGGGTGGACAGATCATTCATGATGTTGTAGATCTCGGCTTTGGCGTTGACGTCGATGCCTCGGGTCGGCTCATCCATAATGAGCACGTGGGGGTTTCTGGCCATCCATTTGGCAATGATCAGCTTCTGCTGGTTACCACCGGAGAAGTGCATCGCGAGACGGTCCGGAAGCTGGGGTTTGACCATCAGCAAGTTGAAATACTTGTCAACGAATTCTTTTTCTTTCTTGTGGTCGATGACCCACTTCACTTTGTCCTTGGTCATCTGATCGAAGTTCGGGATACAGAGGTTAGTGCTTGCTTTCTGGGCAAGGCTCAGTCCCTCGTTCTTACGGTCTTCAGGGAGAAGAACGGTTCCCTTCTTGATCAGTTCATAAGGAGTGATGTGGTTGACCTTCTCGCCGTCAACATACAGCTCACCGGTGTCATGGGGCAGAGCGCCGATGAAAGACTTCATGGTCTCAGTACGGCCTGCGCCGACCAGTCCGCAGATTCCGAGGATCTCGCCCTTGTGAAGCTTAAGATTGACGTTCTTGAAAACACCTTCCAGATTGAAGTTCTTCGCTTCGAACACGACTTCGTCGGAAGGAGTGATCTTTCTTTCCGGATAGTAGGAATCCAGTTTACGTCCGACCATCATGGCAACCAGGTCATCCTTCGTTACGTTCGGACCATTGTTGATGGTTCCTGTGACCTTACCGTCTCTCAGGCCGGTGATACGGTCTGCCAGCATCAGGACTTCGTCCAGACGGTGGGTGATGTAGATGATACCGGTGCCTTCTTTCTTGAGTCTCGCGATGATCTCAAACAAAAGATCCGTCTCTTTCTGTGTCAGAACAGCTGTGGGCTCGTCGAAGACGATGATCTTGGATTTGTTGGAAACAGCCTTGGAGATCTCAACCATCTGCTGCTGGGAGATCGTAAGCTGATATACTCTAATTTTGGAATTCAGGTGATCTTCCTGACCAAGGGATTTCAGGATCTCATCCGCGTCTCTGAACATGGAAGCGCGGTCGATCCTCTTGATTCTCTTACCTTTGGTGTATTCACGTCCGAGGTAGATATTTTCAGCGATGGTAAATCCGGGAACCAGGTTGAACTCCTGATAAATGATGCCGATTCCGTGATCCTTGGAGACTTTGGCCGTGTCGATGGTGACAGGCTCGCCGTCGATCAGGATCTGGCCCTGGTCTGGCTGATGAATGCCGCCGAGGCATTTGATCAGTGTACTCTTACCAGCACCATTCTCACCGATCAAGCAGTGGATCTCCCCCGCTTTCAGATTGAATGAAACATCGTCCAAGGCGCGAACACCGGGGAAGTCTTTGCCGATTCCCTTCATTTCAAGGACATATTCGCTCATAGTTTTGCCTCCTGATAAATATGTTTCATCCAAAGTTTATTTCTTCATTGTGCTGGCTTTTCTTGCAATGACGTCGATGGCGCAAACTGCAACGAGCACGACACCGATAACTGCTGTCTGCCAGTACATATTAACCTCATACTGAGTAAGTCCGTTCTTGATGATCTGCATCAGGATAGCTCCGACCATGGATCCGACGACGTCACCGCCGCCACCCATCATAGAAGTACCGCCGACAACGGTTGCGCAAATAGCGTCCATGCCGAGTGTACCGCCTGAGCTCGGGCTTCCGCTGTTCAGACGTCCGGCGAGAAGATATCCGGAGAGACCTGCGAAGAGACCTCCGATGGTGGTCGTGAGGACCTTCATGAACTTAACATTCAGACCGGAAAGTCCGGCTGCTACCGGGTTACCACCGACGGCCTGCATGCGGCTGCCGAGGACGGTCTCACGGAGAACGAACTGTCCGATTGCTACGAACAACGGGATCATGTAAATGAGGTTCGGGATCCCGAATGTGGATTTCTGTCCGAGTTTATACATCAGGGACTGGTCGTTTACGAGGACCGGGAATCCCTTTGTGATAACAAGTGCAAGACCTCCGCAGACGTTGGAAACGCCCATCGAAACGATGAAGGGAGGAAGTTCGAAGTGAGTTGCGAGAACACCGTTCGCGGTGCCTGCTGCGATACCGATTGCAGCAGAGCAAAGAATGGAAAGGATATCGCTGTGGGTCGCGTTATAGACGATGCAGGACATAACGCAAGAGAGCGACATGATGTTAGCGACCGAAAGGTCGATACCGCCGCCGGAAATGATAAATGTCATACCGGTCGCAAGAATAATGGTGATCGTTGCCTGTTTGAAAATGTTGAACAGATTTTCCGGTCTCAGGAACGTATCCGTTGTGAGTGACATAATAACTGCAAGGGCAAGGATTAGAACCGCCAGGCTCAATGCCCTGCGCTCAAGGATCCAGGCGAGCAAATTGCCTTTTTTCCCCTTCATTGTTTGGGTACCTCCACATAATAATGATAGCCTTTTTTAATGGATGGATATCCCGGAGGAGCTCCGGGATATCCGTAAGAACTGTGTCCGTTGCCAAATGATCGTCAGATAATATCAGACAGATTAGTCAGCAGGTTTGACGTTCGGGTATTTCTCTTCGACGTTGCTTGCGTCGCAGACGAAAGCTTCGGTCTCGATGAAGTCGGATTCAGGCATTTTGCCGTCGAGTGCGTCGACAACGACCTGTGTTCCGACATAGCCCCACTGATACTGGCCCTGTACGCAGGAGCAGTCACATGTGCCGTCTTTAATGGCAAGGATGATAGGATCAAGGTCATCAGCAAGAACTGCGTGTTTGACTGTCTTGTCCCAGCCCTTCTCTCTGAAGACGTTAGCAACCTGCTCGCCTGCCGCATAGGTCATAACGCAGCAGTCTGCATCTTCATAGTGGGTCCATGCGTCCTCGCACATTGTCAGAAGGTCGATCTGGCCGGTGAATGTGGAGTAGATGAGTTCGATCTTGTTGCCTGCAGCAGCGATTGCATCCTGGATGCCCTTTGTACGCTGTGCCTGGCCGAGGGTCTCGGGGAACGCGTTGAAGACGATGAGCTTACCTGTGTTGCCCATGACATCTACGCAGGTCTCGCCCTGGAGAACGCCGTAGTTGTAGTTATCGGTTCCGACGAAGCAGAGTCTCTTGGAATCCGGAGCGTCGGTATCCATTGTGACGACCATGATGCCCTTGTCGATCGCTTCATCGATCTTGTTGTTCAGAGTAGCAGGGTCAGATACTGCAACGATGATTCCGTCATAGCCCTGAGAAACGAAGTCCTCGAAGAGCTGTACCTGAGCGGATGTTCCGGACTCAGCAGGACCAGTCGCGTAGGTGGTGATCTGATACTTTCCTGTTGCGTTCAGCTCTTCCGCTTTCGCAGCAGCACCGTCACCGACAGAAGTCCAGAATGCGGAGTTCGCAGTGTAGATGACGCCGATCTTATACTTCTTTACTTCTTCGCCGCCTTTGCCGCCATTGCCGCCGCAGGAGACGAGGGAGAGTGAGAGTACAAGAACAAGAATCAAAGCAAATAACCGTTTCATTGTTTTTCTCCTCTTTTTTATGATTTATTTTCTCAGGGATCGATATGTATCCCTGATCTTAACGATAGGTTCCGAGGTAGTAATCTACCAGGAAGTTCATGACCGGTGACACGAAGGAATCTTCTTCCTGTCTGCACTCGTCGGTGTAATGCATGGGTCCCTTGCACTTTGTGTACGGTCTCCACTCTGCCTGAGGAACACCGTCCACATCACAGCAGTTGGGATCTCCCGTCTTTACAAAGGCCGCTACATAGTTCGCGATCTGTCTCGCCACGTCGTAGCTCTTTCCCTTGAACGGACGCCAGCAGGCTCCCAGGGATTCAAAGTGGAACCAGAGGTCGCTGGAGTGGAAGGAACCAGGGTGGTCATCTCCCGGGATCTCGGCGTCAAACAGAGCGCCGTAGTTGTCGATCTCCGGATGCTCCT
>Ga0256404_1008572_pt1 | contig 15263 bp, 31 predicted proteins | sample RumenRJG_01DNA_FD_185990 | JGI IMG/M metagenome (GOLD analysis project Ga0256404, IMG submission 185990) | Bovine rumen microbial communities from Lethbridge, Alberta, Canada - RJG_01 | ecosystem: Host-associated > Mammals > Digestive system > Stomach > Rumen | place: Canada: Alberta | collected...
GGAAATTGGTTAGAAATAGGCTAGAAATAAGTTAGAAATAAGCTAGAAATAAGCTAGAAATAAGCGGTGGGTGGTGCTCGAATGCATCCACGTACCTCTCAAATCGAGTTTTTAATAAAACGACCGTTTTCAATCACCACAAGTAGCCAGGCGAGATGACTCCTCAAACCTGGCTTTTGTTTTATATATAAAATTATATTTTTCATTTTACAATTATATTATAACAAAAATTTTTTCGTTTGTCAAGAAAATTTTTTTTAAAAAATTTTTTCTCTCCTATTATAATTATAACAAAAATTTTTTTAGTTGTCAATTCTTTTTTCTCTTGGATGGGACTTGCCGCAAAAAGCAAGTCTTTTTTTATATTATAACATAAAATTTTTGATTTGTCAAGTGCGGCGCCGGGAAATGAAAACCAAATGTTCTAGCGGATGAGGCCATATGGAAGAAGGGACGCGTCCAATTTCGGGAAAATGCTGGAATCAAAATGGATTCGCTATGTTCTGGCAAAAAAGGCCATATAGGCGGGTTTTGGGGGAAAGCGTCACGCGTCCTTCGGACGCGGGCCGACATTTATAAACTCCCACTTTTTTAACTAGAACGCGACCCGGGCCCGCATTTAAAAAGGTAGAGGTTTTTAATCCTCTACCTTTCCTTTTATATAGTCTTCAACCTCTTTTTTTCGTCTTTTTCTGATCTCTTCTTTATCGTCTTTATGTTTGAAAAATTGCGGTCTTCTCTCTACGAAATTATCTTCTCTAGAGGGCTTATTTTCAGAATTTTTCTTATGTTTATTAGCCATAGCGTTAAAATGTTCACTCCTTTCTAGAATTTTCAGAAATTTGGCAGATTAACCGCCAAAAATCTGATTTAATTCCATTTCTTTCTTTTTTCTCTGAACAGTTCGCCAACAAGCGGAATACGGTCTAGTTTCATAATCAATTCCAGAAGCTAACACCGCAAGCATGATTTTTACCTCAATTCTGACATCTTCAAGACCAGTATGATCCTCACAGAAATCAATCTGATTTGTGATGAATTTATAAGCAACTTCCGCATTTGTCAGAATATTTCCACAATCAGATACAAATTCATGTTTCAGTGCAAAATTGATAAAGTTTTCAGTATTTAAGATGGAAGTGCAAGCCATATTCCAAATACAGAAAAATTCAGTACCAAAAGGGAAAAACCATTTTATCATTGATCCGCTAATGTATCTAACATCATTCTTTGTTGCTCTATTGTCAAAATTCATGTTATACGCACCAACAGAAGAAACAGAGAAAGTTTTCATGTCATTCTGAATTTCTCTACGAATATTCACAATGCTTTTCATAACTCTTTTCTTTTGTCTGAAATCTTCCCAATACTGCGGAATTTTGTCAGCAAAATAAGCTTCCTTCATTAAATCTTTATCAAGAAAAATTTCCGCAACAATGAAAGACTTTTCAAGTAAAATTTCGCCTGTTTCAGTGTCAACAATGGCGTAGCCTACATCGTAAGGTAAAGGCTGTTCAACAGAGTTTGCGGTTTCGGTATCAATAACAAGTACGTTCATTAGTTTTTATCTTCCTTTCTTTTGTTTATGTAAGTATTATATCATAGTCTTTTTTATTTGTCAAGAGGTTTTTAAAACTAATTGTTTTAATAGGGAGTGAATTCCCTAAAGCCCCCTAGGATGTGTTCTTGTTCATCCCCTTGACAATTATTATTCTATCACAGACCGTAAAAAAAGTCAACTACTTTTTTCAAAAAAAATTCGTTAGTTTTTTAACAAGCAGCCCGGGCCGAAGATGGGGGTTATACCCCCATTTCCGCACGCTTATTCTGTACAAGTCTCCAACATGCCTGATAAGGATTCTGATTTACTTTTTTGTGCTGTTTGAAACATGCAAGTAAAATTTCTGCTTCAATGTTTACATCATCGAGGCCTTGATGCTCCTCTTTAAAATCAGTATCCTTTGTTAAGTAACGGTAGCAACATTCTGCATTAGTTAAAATATTTCCTTTTTCTGAAATAAAATTATTTTTGATTGCAAATTTAATGTAAGAAGGTCTAGCCAAAAGAAGCTGGCAAGCCATGTTCCAAATACATCTAAATTCTGTTCCGTAGGGGAAGAAGTATTTAAAACGCTCTTCTGTGGTGAATCTTTGAGTATTATTCAATGCTCTTCTGTCAAAATTCATGTTATAAGCATAAACTAATGTTGTATTATACTTATTCATAAGATCAGCAATCATCTTTTTAAGAGTAAAGAAACTGATCATTTTTCGTTCACCATTTTTTAATTTAATCTCATACAAAGGAAGCTTTTCTGCGTAATAAGCAGTCTTCATAATTTCACGCTGCCCTGCATAAATATTATAAACAACTAACGAATGTTCTTCAGCAGTTTCCCCCTTTCGATTCATCATCTTAAATCCTGCATCATAGACTAAAGGATTATCTAAACCACCTGCTGTCTCAGTATCAATTACTAAAAACCATTCATTCTTTCTGTAGCTCATTTTTCTTATTTTCCTTTCTTTTCTCTCTGTCGATAATACTATTATAACAGATTTCTAAGAAAAGTCAATAAGTTTTTAAAAGTTATTTTTTTAACAAAGTTTGCGGCTGCCCGGGCAAAAAGGGGATCACATCCCCTCTCTGCAAGCTTCCATGAGAATCTCACCTGTCTCATTACTTACTACAACAGCACGATTAAAATTATACTTATAAAATACGCAAATGATTTTCATTTTAATGTTGTCAAGGTTATCAGTCATTTTAATTTCAAATTCATCATCAAAAACAATAGTAGTAGAAGTGCAATAATCATACTTGAATTTAATCATTTTTATTACCTCTCTTTTTTAATAAGTGATACCATTATCAGTGAGTCTGTAAACTAAATGCCATTTACCTATTCTAAAAATCACTTTAAAAATATCTCTACCAAGTCTAATTATTCCTTTTTCTTTATTTGGAAGAATAAAACCATAAATTCTAAACATTTTCTTTACCTCTCTTTCTAAAATAATTATAATACCAATAGAGAAAAATGTCAAGTGTTTTTAAAAAAATTTTGCGGCCCGGGCAAAAGGGAGATCACTCTCCCTTATACCATTTAGAATTATTTTTTGCGTATTCTCTCAGATTCTCAAGAAACTTATCTTCTTCCCAATAAAAAGGATCACCATAAACAGAGAAAAAGTTATACATTAATTGCCCAAACCGCCAATCAGGGAAATATTTTTTCCATACCTTTTCTAACTCATCAAAAAAGGGTTTCATTCTGTTAATATCTCTCATATTTTTATCTCCTATTTCTATTGTAAAAATGATTAAAAGTTTTAGCAATAAGTTTGAGGTTTTTATTTACCCATTCCCAATTATTTTCCATGTAATTTAATGCCCATTCAGTAGCAAGAATTTCCGCGGGTAAGGAAAAATAAACATCGCTACTTTCAAAACTGTCATCTTGATCTGCATAATTAATATGAATTAATTCTCTCATAAAATCTTCAAATTCAAGATCTTCATCAGTTAATTCAATCATTGTCTGATGGTGCCCTACTTCATGAAGCAGAGAAAAAAACCAATAAATCAAAGGATCAGAAAGATCAACATTATATCTAGCATTAATCCATTCACAATGATATTTTTCAAGTTCACCAAAAATAGGCACTGTAAAAGTTACTCTTTCATTTTCAGTATTATATACAAAATCAGACCTCATTCTTACAGTTTTGATGCCAAAAGGTTTAACGATATTAAAAACAATGGTTTCAACTTTCTTTTTTCCTTTAATTTTCATTTTTATTACCCCTTTCTTGATTATAGTATATCATAGTTTTTATAAAAAATCAAGTAGGAAATTACGGTTTTCGATAGATTTTTCTCTATTCTCGCCCCGGGCAATTGTCAGACAACTCAATTTTATTTCAAAAATTGTCAGAAAATTGATAAAAACATAAAAAAACTGCTAGAAAATCACCTATTTTAGCAATTTTCTAGCAGTTTTCTTTACTTTTTCGGCGGTCTCTGCTTAATTAAATCCAGTTTATAGTGATTTCCGCCCACATTAAACTCAATAATCTTTGATTTGTTTGTGATTTCAGTATCAAAACCCGCATTTTTCAGACAATCCGCAAGGATTTCAATGAGTTTTTCCTTTTCTTCATCGGGTTTTCGCTCCCTTGGCTTGCGTTCTGTTACAGGCTTAACCGACCTTGCGTCATGTTGAATTTTGTTCTGTTTAGCTTTTTCGGAAAGCTCTTCAACTACGGCGTTCTCTAAATATCCCTCATCCTCAAGCCAAAGTTGAATAGCTTCATGTAAATTGATTCCAAAAGCTTTCATACTGTTTTCAAGATCAGCATCGGGGATCTTGATATTCTTTCCGTTAAAATTATAATTCATTTATTTGACCCCTTTCTTTTGATAGTCTTATTATATCATGAATTGCCGATCTTGTCAAGCACAAGGGGGAGATTTTTTTCTCCCCCTTTTCCGAAAAGGAAGGAAAGATCAAGCCGTTGCGATGGCGAAATAGGGGACTTTCTTCACGACAGACCGCTCAAGAGTGCCACCCTTCACAAGGTCAGTCAGAAGGTGAGTGATACGCTGATTCGTCAGACCATCAAGGGATTCGATGTTATCCATCATCTCCCTAATGCACATGGGCTTATCCGCAACCGTCAGAGCCTTTACAATATCAGCTTTCAGACCCTCATTCTCAATCTGTACCTTGGTGGGTTTCCGTTCAGAAGTCGCTTTCTTCTCAAACTGTGCTTTAAGAGCGGTCAGCTTCTCTTTTACCTCTACATCCTCAACAGCGGCGATAGCAACATCAAGAGCAACAACATAAGTCATCTTCGTCATAATCATTACCTCTTTCTTTTTTGTTTTATTTATCTTACATACTTATTATAGCAAAGTTTTTTAAGTTTGTCAACAGTTTTTTTTATTTTTTTATTTTCTATCGGGCAGGCGGTCGACTCACCTTTTTCTCACTCTTTCCGTCATTGGACGTATCTAACCCTACGGACTTTTTTGTTATCGCGAGTCCGCTCCCGCTCTTATCCTACATCCCATTTTTTGTTTCTCCCTTCATCTTTTGTACCTTTATTATATCATAGGTTTAATCGTTTGTCAAGCATTTTTTTAATCTTTTTAAAGATTTTTTGATGGTTGACTACTTGCAAGCGGTCTGCCCATGTCAAAGGTCTTTTGTTATCTTACGTATAAATTATACTAAAATTTTTTTAAAAAATCAAGTCGGAGTTTTGAACAAATTAAGCGGCGGTTATTAGCTAAATTTTGTTCATTTTACCTATTGACAACAAGGGACAACATGTGGTATAATGGAAGGTTAGGACGCCTGCGGCGCCCGGGCCGACAAAAAAGTAGAGGTTTTTCAACCCCTACTTAAATTTGCAAGCGTTCTTTCGTTGCAGAAAGTAGCCTTCTGATATTTAATCTGATAGGCAACGCCCTTGATTGTAATATCGCCGTCCTCGGTAAAAGGTACTCTGTCCTTTTCCCACTTCTGACCAAAGTATTCAGTGACCATTTTTTCAAAGATCTCGCCGTTGTTGTATTTGGAAGAAGCAACAGTTTCATTAAAGAACTTTTCAGAACAAAGAACAATTGAATTCTGAAGAAGCAGAATTTTCTGGTCATTAGTGGGCTTGAAGCGAAGAGCATATCCCGCACCTCTTGAAGCCTTATCAAGACAGCAGATATAAGGCATTAAGGATGCATCTGACATAGCCATATAAATGTTACCCTTATAAGAGAATCCCCAAATGTACTGGTGAGTAAAAGCCATAGCATTATATCTATTGATCATGGTGTTGAAAAGGATGGTGTTAGTCATTTCGTTTACCTCTCTCTCTCTCTCTCTCTCTGTGATTATAGTATAGCACACCGGCTTGTATATTGCAATATGGCAAAATGCACAAAATTATGGGAAAAAATTTGTGCAATGCGATGAATGAAAAATGCTTGACAAAAAGTGCGGCGGTGTGATATAATGGAAAAACGGCTCGCCTGGACTGCGGGCGAGCCGTCAAGAATTTTGGGCATAAAAACAGGGTAGCAAGTTAGCTTGCTACCCCTTGCGAGTGTTACCCCTTGCGGATTACTCCTCTGCTCCGATTGCGTAATAAGGAACCTTCTTTACTACCGACCGACAGATCACGCCACCCTTGCGGAGATCGGTGAGCATGTGAGTGATTCTCTGATTAGTGAGTCCAGCGATAGACGGACAGATCTCAATAAGCTCCTTAATAGACACAGGCTTATCCGCAACGGTCAGAGCATTTACAATGTCAGTCTTAAAAGCTTCATTCTCTACCTGATTAGCGGTAGGCTTCCGAGGGGAAGTAGCCTTGCGGTCAAGCAGCTCAAGCTCATGATCAATGAAAGCAACCAGCTCAGCGTTAGCAGAAACAGCGTCAATACCCTTCAGTGCTACGAACATCTCTCTCTTCGTCATAACTCATTACCTCTTTCTTTTTTTGTTTTGTTTTCTTTACGTTTTTATTATACCATAGGTTTTTTGTTTTGTCAAGACTTTTTTATTTTTTCTTTTTTTATTTTTTCGTTCTTGACTTTCCTTACCTTTTGTACCTTTATTATATCAAATTTTTTAGCGGTTGTCAATAGGTTTTTTAATTTTTTTGATGTCGGCTTTTTCGTACATGGAAGCCGAAAACCTTCCCATTTGTGGCAAGCCCATTGCCATTATTTAGCACGGCGGATCTCTCATGGTTCATACCCCTTTCTTTATCTTACATTGTTATTATAACATAACTTTGTAAGATTGTCAAGACTTTTTTTAAATTTTTCAAAAAGGAAAACGGCGCTTGGCTCGTTCAACTTTTTTACTTCCCTTTGTTTCTATCTGTTAATATGATAGCACAAAATATTAAAAAATGGAAGTGTCATTGTGCATAAAAATTTTCGACTAAATTTAGTTAAAATGTATATTGACAAAAGGCGGGCAGGCATGGTATAATGGAGGGTTGGGGCGCGGTCGCGCCCGGGGCAAAATTAAAGTGGGAGTTTTTATACTCCCACTTTTTTATTCTTCTCCTTCGTAATCTTCACAAATAGGGCAAACGTGCTGTACAAGTTCCATATTTGACCAATCGCACTCATAGACAGGCTCTTCACAATTAGGGCAAATATAAAATCTTTCGTCCCAATCCACAAAACCGCCGCAATCTTTTTCTACATAGCTAGCGTTAATCTCCCATGCAGTCATTTTACTTTTCCTCTCTTTCTTCAAGATTCCAACCGATTGCACAAATAGCTTTAGTTACATCCCATGAAGAGATGTGAGCCTGTTTTGCAATTTTTGTTACACAATAGTTACAAACGATATAACAAGGTCTGCCAACAGAGGAGTTCCAATCTGTTTCATGTCCACAAATCTTACAAGTCATTTTGTTTACTTCCTTTCTTGTTTTGTACCTTAATTATACCGTATATTTTTAAATTTGTCAAGGGGTTTTATTATTTTTTTTCGATGGATTTTTGAGGCTGTGCATTTAGTGGGCGCCCGCACCTATTACCTCTCCCCTTGACACTTATAATTCTATCATAGAATAATTTAAAAGTCAATAGGTTTTTGAAAAATTTTTTAAGTTAGTGCAGGCTAACGCGCCCCGGGCGACAAAAAGGTGGAGCTTTTTAAACCCCACCTTTCTTTTAATCATTATCAATTTCTGCAATCACTTCCCCTGTTTCATTGCTAACAACAACCACATCGTCAAAGCCATACTCAAGAAAAGCCCAGTGAATACGATCAAGAATTTCGTCAAAAGTTTCAATCATTTTCATATCAAAATAGTTATCAAAAGTAATAGTTACATCAATTTCAGAAGAAAAGTAAATAGTCATTTTTTATTCCCCCTTATTTTCAATAAAAGCGTCAATAGAATCCTCAAAAACTCCCTCTCCAAAGAAAGCCATTTCAACCTCTTCTAAAGCTTCACGCATTTTAGAATTAGGATATTTCTTTTTCATCCACATGAACCAATCAACAATCTGTTTTTCAGTGTATTTCTTCATTTTTTACCCCCTTAAAAAGATAATAATAAAAGCATTTACTAACTGAATTCCAATAGCAATTATTCCGAAAATGGCGGAAATGAACTCATTCCCTGAGATACAAGCAACGATTGCCGCACATAAGATAAAGATATAAATAATGTTATTAACAAACTGGATTGTATATTTCATTTTCTTTTCCTTTCTTTCCTCTCTGTGATTATAATATATCACATCTTTATGCTATTGTCAATAGGTTTTGAAAAATTTTTTAATTAGCAGGGACTAACTCGCGGCCCGGGGCGAAAGAAACCTAGAGGTTTTTAATCTCCAGGTTTTATTTTAAAATTGATAAAAAATAAATATTTAAAATAGTTTGTGCTAAATCCATTATTACAGAATTCCAACGAAAAGATGCTGAATAATAACGATAAACGCGGTAATCATTAGCTAGACAAATTAGAGTAATAGCTAGACCAAACCAGGAAGCAATAAGCCCCAACCGCATAATTAACATGACATTAATAATCATGGTAAAGGCTTTAAAATCGCCCCATTCAATTTTCATAATCTTTATCCTCTCCAAAAACATCATTCTGACATTTATCACAAAGTCCAGAAATGATTTTTTCTCTATCTGTTGCAGATAACTGCGGGAAGACATTCTGTGCAAGGTCGCCCTGAAGATAAAGGGCGTACTGATATGCATAGACCGAAACCCTAGAAACAGTTCCACAGAACGGGCACTGACAAATAATTTCAACTTTCTTATTTCTCATAATTATCCTCCTTAATAATGTGAACGATAATAAAATTTAATTTCCTCAAATATATCTGCAATAGAATAATGACCATCAAATAAAATAGTATCATGATTGTCTGTACAAGCAATCAGTTGAGCAAAAGCTTTTTCAACTTCTTTTAAAGCTACATCAATTTTTTCTTTTTCTTTTTCACTTTTAATTGCGGATGCTGTCTGAATAAGAGTATCAAGTTCTTCACAAGTGAAATCATTTAAAAATTTTATATCCATTGTTTCTCCTCTTATCTTTTGTACTTTTATTATATTACGGCTATTATATTTTGTCAAGTCTTTTTTCTATGTTTGGTAAGTTTCAAACTGTAATTTTCATTTGAAAAAATGAAGTCAATTTCTGTTTCCGTTTTTACATTGGTGATTTTTGCCCCTAACCCCTCAAGTAATACTCTAATACAGGCTAGTATCTTTTTCTTTACGGGATCAATTTTTCTTTCCTTGGCGGTTTTAGATTTTCTAGGAGAATCTGACTTTTCATAATGTCGATTTAAATTATTTTTGATTTCCATTTCCGCCATTTCTTCTGCTTCTTCTCTAGTGACAGGCTCACCGTCCGCTTCTGCTTCTTTCATAATTTCAAGGATCAGTTTTTCTTTATCCATTTGATCACCTCTCTGTAACTATTATATACTAGAGAAAGGAAGTTGTCAAGGGGTTTTCTAGTTGTTTTTTGTGAAGAGTTTTAATTTTACTTACATCGAACTATGAATTCGAGAGAGGTTGTTTTCTTTCTCCCCTTGACAATTATTATTCTATCACACATGGTTTAAAATGTCAACAGTTTTTCACAAGTTATTTTTTTAACAAGGACGCGCCCGGGGCCGCAAAAATCTCCACAATTAAAAACAGGGGAGTTTTTACGCTCCCCTTTTCATTACTTCTTTCCAGCGATGCCGTATCTTTCATAAATCTTTCTAGCGTGAGCTTTCTGCTCTGCTTTCTGCTTTTCAGTTTTCTCATCAACGGGGATAATGGTTACACCAACAATTTTTCCATAGGCTTCCGCTTCCGCATAGCTAGCAAACAACTTGATCTGACTTCCTACTCTTACCTTAAACCGCACATCTCTCATATTAGAAACCTCTCTTTCTTTTTTGTAATTTCATTATACCATATCTTTTTTCTATTGTCAAGCTAAAGATTTCAGAATCTCAAAAATTTCTGTTTCATCAAAAGCTTTACCTGTCCAGTATTTTCTATTGTTCAGTTCGTCATCAAAAAGAATATCGTCATTAGTTTTTGCAAATGTTTCTTTATAAGTTCCATACTTTACGATGTGAATCTCATCAAACTTTACGCTTGCAAGGTGCTTTTTAATCCAATTCATTTTTGCGGTAGTTACTCTTTCATTATAATCAGCATTGCCATTTTTAGATAACCAAGAGATAATGCCGATTCGATAACCTTTTTTCTGTAAATTGTTAAGGATTCTAGCAAGAGCGGAAAGTCTAACAAGGGGTCTAGCAATTTCATAAGGAAGCGTGTCGCCGTCAATCAGATAAGACAGCCAATTTTTAACACCATACAGATCAGCGATCGTTCCATCCATGTCAAAGTAAATCGTCATTCTTTATTTCCCCTTTCCTTTTGTACCTTAATTATAGCACTCTCTTAAAAGCTTGTCAAGCATTTTTTTAATTTTTCTGCGGTTTTTTCTTTTGAAAATTCTTTCAAGTTTATTGTGCTTTTTTGTATGCGGGATCACGTGCCGGCAATTAAGATCCCAACAAGTATAATCAACAGATGTTTCCATTTTCCAAGTATTGCGGCTCATCTTTGTTCTCCTTTCTTTTTCTATAATAATATTATCATATTTTTTAAAAAATGTCAACAGGTAATTTTGCACAATTTTGGGAACCCAGGGCGGCGACCGGATTGTGCAAAATGGAGAATCAAAAACTGCAACGCATAATGAGATGGACTTTCCGTGCCAGATGCAACCGTATCTGGCCCGACGAGGGCCAGGTATACATAGGTTTCATTTCAAAAAACCATATTTAAAAATATCAGGGTTTAAAAATGTATATTTTTTAAATTTCACTTTTAAAATTTTCATATTTAAAAACCTCTACTTTTTTAACAAAAAACAGGCAGAGGGAAATTGTCAGACAATTAGGGTTTTTAAGCCCTACTGTCTAACCATTCCCTCATTTTTCTAGTAAGTTTCCCGCATCTCACGTGTTTTCTTTCAAAAGTGCAGAACTCATGTAAGAAGTCTGAAAACTCTGCCTTATTCATAGTATATTCAGTAAAAATATCGGTATCATCATAAATTCCAAAAATCCAGCTGGTGGAGACGGTTCTTGTAAAGTAAATTTTAATAGAATCTTCAAAATTGTCAGACAATACCTCATTGCAGAGTGTAAATCTCGCACTCTTTACGCTTGCGTGAATGTCTTTTCCGTCAATATCGGAAACTTCATCAAATTTTCCGTTTCCATCTTTAATTGCTTCAAACCCACGAACAACTTTACAAATAATCTCTACAACTTCACCATTATTGTAGAATTTTCTGTCAATTTTATAAGGTGTTCCCCTTTTTCCTTTTTCTACAACAATAGGCACAGTATACAGTCTTTTTAACATATTGTTCGCTCCCCTCGTTTAATTTCTATAGCTATTATAACGCTATCCGGCTGCGTAGTCAAGTGGAATCTATGTGAAAACTGCAATAAATTTCATTAGCTTTTTTGTGCATTTTGCATAGGTCAGAAAAAACTTTGTGCAATTTGCACATATTCATTTTTGATTATGCGGTCGATGGTTAATATAAATAAAAAACTATTTGACAAACAGGGCGCGAGTATGGTATAATAAAATTAGAATCTTTTAATACTTTAAGGATTTAACGCTTTAATGCGGTGAAGTGCTAATGTTGTAAAAAATTAACGCTTTAACGCGTTAAAGTGAAAAAGTGCTGCTAGCACTCGCAAGCGTTGGCTGCTAATTAACTGAATGTTTTGAATTGCGTGAATTGTCGGACAATTTTAAAAAAAATAAATTTTTTAAATAGTTTGAATTGTATAAACAATTTGAATTTTGGGAACTGTTTGAATTGTTTGAAAAAATGCAAAAATTCCAACAAAAAAGTGAGTAGTCTGACAACTTGGCAAAGCGGCGCGCACTGGACGCCCGCGCGCCGCCAAACAAAAAGATGGGGATCACTCCCCATCCTCTTCCTCTTCGAACTCGAAGGCGATCCCCATGGTCTCGTAACCCTCAACCAGATCGCGGAGTGTCTCGGTGCTGATTCCACGCTCTTCCATTCTGGCGATGCTGATGGTAACGGGATGCTCAAATCCCAGCAGGCGAATCATACGGTCAACAAGCTCTCTTCTCTCTTTCATAACGGTATCTCCTTTCCTTATCTCTGTAATCATTATAGCACGCCCCGGTCAGATTGTCAAGCGTTTTCGGGAAAAAGGACCTATAAATTTTTGTTATGAAGGATCGGGCGAAAAATTTGCATATATTACGCGTTCCACTTTGCGGGTCGCTGCAGTCCCAAGCGACCCGCCAGGGCCGCCGCATTTTTAAACCTAGACATTTTTATCTCTAAAAATCTAGGTATTTTTATTTATTATATTTTTAAATCTAGGCATTTTTATTTGTCGCATTTTTAAAAGTCCAGGTTTTTATCTCCCCCTTTCTAAACCTGGACTTTTTTGTTTCTCCTTTTATTCTACTTCAATGGTTACAATTTTATAAGTATTTACACAATGACGGCAACGGTTATCTCTATGCCCAAACTTGCTACCATTGATAACAATGTTTCTATTTAATAAGATAGAAAACCAGTTAATTTCTGAACAATTTTCTTTATACAAGTATTCATAGCAAACATCTCCATTTATGTAAGTGTGAGGAATATAAACCATGTTGATTCCGCCACACATTTCATTAATAAAATCAAGTGCCTTTCGATAGCTTGTAAAAAACCTTTCTTTGTTAAGATTCATAATGCTAAAATCGGTATTGGCAACTTTGTAAATTTTCTTCATTTTTTTGTTCCCCTTTCTTTATCTCTTTTGTATCTTTATTATAACAGGTATTTCCCGGTTTGTCAAGAGTTATTTTTATTTTTCGGAAGGGGAATTATTCCCCTTCCTTCTCTGCCATTGCGAGGAGCTCCTCAAGGCTTGCTCCCATTTCCATTGCCTTCTGATAATCCATTTCAAATCCTTCCATTTTTTTATCTCCTTTCCTTTTGTATCTTTAGTATAGCAGATACTCCGGTTTTTGTCAAGTGTTTTCTCTTTCTTTTTTTTCCTCTTCAAAATCTTCCTTAGTATGATATATTAATTCTTCATTATTATTGTATCTAATTTCGTCCTCTTCAAACATGATGTCCATAAGTCTTTTTATTTTTTCAAAATCCATTTTTTAATCTCCTTTTCTTTTCTGATTATAGTATATTATGCCCCGTTCAATTTGTCAAGAGTTTTTTTAAAAAATCGGGATGAAAAAGAGTTTTTGATCAAGCATTTTAGCTCTCTCTCCTGTTATCTCTTTTTCATCCCTAGACAATCGAGAGTTTCTGATCAAGCGCTTCGGCTCTCTCTTCTGTGATCTCTCTCTTTATCTTACATTTATATTATATCATGGTTTTGATTATTTGTCAAGTGTTTTTTAAAATTCTTTGATCTCACAAAACCAAAACCAAAAAATTGACCATGTTGCTGAAAAAATTGCCATAATTCCAATGATTGCCATTTGTTGCTCTCCCTTCATCTTTTGTAATTTCATTATAAACCATAGATTAGAAAAAAGCAATAGTAAAAATGCACAATTTTAGGATAATTTTTTTGTGCAAAATTTTTTCATTTTTCCTCTTGACAAAGTGCGGCAATCTGTGGTATAATTTTTTCGGACTGCAGCGATTTAATGCGCTAAAGTACGGATCCCGGGGCAACAAAAAAGTGGGAGTTTTTTATTCTCCCACCTTTAAAAGCTTTTATTACTTTTCAAAAATCTGTTTAGACACTTCACCCATTTCAATAGAAACCCGAATAAATTCCCAATAACCGAACTCATCAGGCTCAACCCCTGTTTCCTTAACCTTTTTAAGAAAGCGACGATGCGCTCTATTAAAAGCAGAATCTGATTTATAAAAATCCTTATGAAGCTGATCTAAAGTATCCTTATCTACTGTTGAAAGAATTGCGTTGATTTCTTTAAGACTTCTCATTTTTTTACTTCCTTTCTTTTGTGTTTGTGTTTCTTTGTTCTTTCTGATTATAGTATACTATTGAATCCGGCTTTTGTCAAGCGTTTTTCTAAAAAAAATAAAAAAAGTTTTTTCAAAAAAACTATTGACAAAATCCGGTTTATCCCTTATAATATAATCAGAAAGAAACAGAAAGGAGATAAAACAAATGAGAAATAACAAAACACAGGGTTATTATTGGTTTTTAGACGGGTTTCACTGCTGGGTAAATGCAATGAGCGCATATGAAAAAAAGGAATATATCAGAGAACACGGAAGAATTACAAAATTTGTGCGGACATGGTTAAACTAATAGAAAGGGGATCAACTGATCCCCTGTTTTTTGTATGTTGATTGTTTGTTAATTAACAAACAAAGTTACCCGCATGAGTTAGTCTAAACTAACTATAGATCTCACTCCCCCACTTTATTATACCGCAGTCGCCGTGTTTTGTCAAGCATTATTTTTTAAAATTTTTTTTATTTTTTCTCTTGACATTTTCTGGTTTATCCCTTATAATAAAGATACAAAGAACAAAAGAAAGGAAGTAATAAACATGACAGAGATTATTCTTACGCTTGGAAAGTATAGAATAGGAATTCTTGGCAACAGAATTTCTTTTAAAAAATTTTAAAAACCTCTTGACAAATCGGAAAACACCTGTTATAATAAAAGTACAAAGAGAGAAGAAAGGAGAACAAAGATGAGAAACCTTAAAGAGATGACAGTAGAAGAGCTCAAGAAAGAAATCGAAAGACTCGAAAACTGGATTTTCGAGGAAGAAATGGCAGATTTTATGAATTGGAATTTATACTATAAGTTAAGAAATCAGTTAAGAGAAGCTAAAGCAGAGTTAAATAGTAGGGAATGAAAATTCTCTATTGACAAAATAAAACAAGTGTGATACAATAAAGATACAAAGAAAGAAAGGAAGAAAAAATATGAAAAAGAATAATAAGAATGGTCAGCTTTTCACCTTTGCAGTAGTGATCTCTGTAGTAATGGCTCTGTTGAAAGTGTTTGGAATTATTCATTGCTCTTGGCTGATCGTGGCTCTTCCCGTTATTATTGATTTAATTCTTGGTTTAGTATTTTTCTTATTTGCAGTTGCAATGATTGTTATTTTCAGAAAAGATAAAAGATTCATGAATAATGTAAAAGATGCTCTTGATGATCTTCAGTAAAGATATAAAAAGGT